>Ga0114969_10004515_pt1 | contig 10988 bp, 10 predicted proteins | sample M_130807_MF_Meta_FD_87316 | JGI IMG/M metagenome (GOLD analysis project Ga0114969, IMG submission 87316) | Freshwater microbial communities from Lake Montjoie, Canada to study carbon cycling - M_130807_MF_MetaG | ecosystem: Environmental > Aquatic > Freshwater > Lake | place: Lake Montjoie...
AAGCATCTTTTCGCTTCTCTTCTTGCGGCGAGCGCCATGCTGGCGCCCGCGCATGCCGCCGCGCCCGCGGATTTCTATAAGGGCCGCACCGTTTTCGTCATTGTCGGGTTTACGCCGGGCGGCGGCTACGATCTGTACGCCCGGCTGCTTGCGCAGCATCTCGGTAAGCACATTCCCGGTAATCCGGCCGTTGTGCCCCAGAACATGCCGGGGGCCGGTTCGCTGAAGGCGGTGAACTATCTCTATTCCGTCGCGCCGAAGGACGGGACCGTCATTGGAACGTTCGGCCGCGAGCAGATCGTGGCGCCGCTTTTCGGCCAGGCGCATTTCGACGCCACCAAGTTGAGCTGGCTGGGCAGCATCACCAAAGAGGTCAGCGTCTGCGTCAGTTGGTACACGTCGCCCATCAAGTCGTGGAACGACGTGATGACCAAGCAATTCACCGTCGGCGGCTCGGGGGCCGGCGCCGATCCCGACAATTTCAGCAAGCTCTACAAGAACGTCTTCGGCGCCAAGATCAAACTTGCCGTCGGCTTTCCCGGCACCAGTGACATCACGCTCGCCATGCAGCGCGGCGAGGTGCAGGGTCTTTGCGGCTTTTCCTGGAGCACCATCAAAAGCCATTACGGAAGCTGGTTGCGCGACAAGAAGATCAACGTTCTGATTCAGGCAGGGACGACAAGACGGCCGGATTTGACCGATGTCCCGCTCGCCAGCGAGTTGGCGAAGACGGCAGAGCAACGCCAGATTCTCGATTTGGTGCTCGCCACACAAATCACGGCTCGCCCGTTCACGGCGCCACCGGGCATCCCCGCGGACCGCAAGGCGATTCTGCGCGCGGCCTTCGATGAAACGATGAAGGATCCCGCCTTCCTTGCCGGCGCTAAGAAATTAGAGCTCGAAGTCGATCCGGTGAAAGGCGCCGAAGTGGATGCGATCGTCGCCTCGCTCTATGCGACGCCGAAGGACGTGGTGGCGAAGGCCGTTCGCGCGCTGACCAATTGAGCGCCGCGGCTGAGAGCGCATCAATTGCTGTAGAGACTCATAAGCGTGTCGATTTCTTCCTGGTGGGAGTGGAACCGGCGGGCGTTTTGCGGCGGTGCGGTTTCGGTCTCGCCTTGCTCATTGTCCGCTGTAGGCCGCGCGCGTTCCGATTGCAGATCGAGCAGGCTGGCCATCGTCGCGGAAGCAATTTTGGGTGCGCCTGTGCCGACCAAAGGCGCGCCGGCGGTTACGCGTGTTTGCAAGCCCGGCCGCGCCGATGCTTTGCCGGAATTTCCCTCGACCGGGGCAAGCGCCTGCGATGACATCGCTTCCGACAAGGAATGCTGTGGGATTTTGGGCCCCACGGAATTGATAGGCATAAACGTCTCCATCGAATCAGGAGGCGGCGTGCTGAACCGCTCTCCGACACGATGAACAAGCAGGACTTATGCCGATTTAATCTCGCGGCATTTCCTGCCTGTTGTTGGTTAAAAATTTTCCGAGGTGGTTATTTTTTTCCCAACGCCAGGAATTTTTTACCTAGCGCATCGGCAATTCTTGCCGAGTCGATGCATATCAGCACTCGATATCGATGGGCGTGGTTTGCGCCACATCGAATGCGCTCATCGGATCGTGGCCGCCTTCTTCGTGATAGAGCACTTGGTAAACCGAGCGTCGTGAACGGTCCCGTTGCGGCAGCCGGTTCCATGTCGTCTCTTGGTGGAGGGCAGAGCTCGCCGGCGGGTTGCCCTTTTCGGCCTTGCCGCCGCCGTGCAGAGCCATTCGAGAGAAAAGAGCGGGCAGGCCCTCAGGTTCCACAGCATCTTCGGTCCGGACCTCTCGACTCCGCCCGGCAGTTTGTTCTTGTATTGTTCTTATGCCGCGCGGCCCATCGCAGCCTATCGTCTACCTCGTCGACGCGCTCGAAGCGCGCCGCATGCTGTGGCTGTTTTGCATGGCGTGCGGCCATTCCCACCGGACCCATCCCCATACCCTGGCGCGCCGCGGTGGCGGCCTTCAGACGCTGGAGCAAGCGGCGGGCAAGTGCCGCTGCCGGCGATGCGGGAGCCGCGATGCGATGGTTTTTCCGTCCCTCATGAATTTCGACGGGCGCGGTTAGGCGCAAAGAGAAAAACCCAGCCGGGAGAATGGCTGGGTTTTTCTCTCAACGCGCGACCACACGCTCGCGCACCAAGGAGGAGCTCTCAAGCATTGCTGTCCAAGAACTTAAGTATAACGCGGCTCGGTGTGTACGGTTCCCTACGTTCGAGTTCAGGCGTCGGTCTGCGGCGAACGATTCATCCCTTGAGTTGAATGGTTCCCGCGCTAAGTATGTTGGCGAGGCTTCACCACCAGAAGAGAAAATTGCCATGGCCGGGAACGCCAGAAAAATTCGCGCAGCCCTTATCGCAATTGCGTCCGTAACGTCTGCTTCGGTGCTGGGGCAGATCGCGACCTATCCGAATTTGCAATCCTGGTATGCGGGGCTGATCAAGCCATCGTTCAACCCGCCGAATTGGATCTTCGCGCCTGTCTGGACGACATTGTTCGTGCTGATGGGTTTTGCGTTCTGGCGGATTCTGAGGCTTCCCAATTCTGCGGCACGCGATAGGGCTGTTTGGGTGTTCGCGCTGATGCTGGTGCTGAATGCGGCTTGGTCATGGATGTTTTTCGCCGCGCACAGCCCCGTGCTGGGACTGGTCAATATTGTGCCGCAGCTCGCGACGATTGGCGCCTCTATTGTTTTGTTCGGGCGGTTGGACCGGCTTGCCGCCGCTTGCCTGGCGCCCTTGTTCGCGTGGGTGACATTCGCCACCCTGCTCAACTTCTCCATATTCCAGTTGAACGGATAATCTACCGTGCGATCTACGGAGCTATAGCTCGAGTCGTTAACCCGTCATCCGCACCGGCGGTATAGTGCGGGATGGTGGAAACCGCAGGCTCACGGTTGTGCCTACTCCCATGGCGCTATCGATGGTCACTTGACCATTGTGTTGCTCTGTCAGCAATTTAACCAACGAGAGGCCAAGGCCTGTCCCCTCCGTATTGCGGCTGAAGGGCGACTCGATCTGCCGGAACGGTTCCAACGCGGCAGGAATCATATCCGGAGCAATGCCGATCCCAGTGTCCCGCACAGCTATCAGCATTCCGCCGTCATCGCAGATCTGCGCGGACATTGTGATGCTGCCGCCCGCGGGCGTGAATTTGATCGCGTTGGTCAACAGATTTAACAGCACCTGCTTAATGCGCAATGCATCCCCGTTAAGTGCTGGAACATCGTCGGGGATCACAATTTCGCATTGCACCTGTTGATCCTTGGCCCGTCCAGAGGTCAATCGAAGGCAATCGGCAAAGAGCGCCGCGATATCGATCGGCTCGGGGAAGAGTTCGAGATTTCCCGATTCCGCTTTCGAGAGGTCAAGAATGTCATTGATCAACGCGAGCAAGTGCTGGCCGGCTCCGTGAATATCTTTGGCGTAATCCACATAGCGCACGCCCCCCAAGGGTCCGAACATCTCCCTGGTCAGAATGTCGGAAAATCCGATGATCGCGTTGAGCGGCGTCCGCAGCTCATGACTCATCAAAGCAAGGAAATGGCTCTTGGTCTTGTTGGCGTCGGTCGCCCGCAAGAGGGCCGATTGCAGCTCTGTCTCGCGCGCGGTCAGAATCTCGACCTTGCAGCGAATGAGAGCCTCGCTTGTGCCGATTCCAAGGTAGCGGCCTCTGCTGGTCACTACAAAGCATTCGCGCAGGGCGTCCGGCCATTCCAGAACCAGGCTCTGCGCGAGCTCCAAAACAAGCAGGCGCTCATCCACAACCATTGGCTTCGGGTTGGATAGTCGCATAATCGATTGTCTGCCGTAGAGTTCCGGCACATAGCGCTGCGCGTAACGCTCAAGAAAGCGAAGCCGGTTCACGATGCCTATGACGCGGCTCTCTGAATCGAGGATGGCCGCCGCCGGTTGATCGGGGTGGCACGTGAACCAGTCGAAAGCTTCGGAGCAGGTCGCCGTCACCATGAATGGCAGCATGGGCGACGCAAGTGCGCCAGCGCACCAAATCGCCACAGAAGGCTGCATGTTTTTCGATTCGCTAATCGTCATGGATGGCAAAAGGACCGGCGTGCTGGCTCACCGTATGGCTGAGCCATTGTCCACTGGTTAACGCGCCTTAATTTTTATATGAAATTTTTGTGTCAGCAGCAGCGCGTGCGTGCGATAAAAATTCCAACTATGCGTAAATTGCGCCCGAGCGCAGTCCGAAAACGATCGCCTGGTGGCGGGTCGCTACGCCATATTTGCGGCGGATATTTTCGATATGCGCGTAAGCGGTACGCTCGCTGATCGATAGAATTTCGCCGATTTCCCAATCGGATTTTCCCGCCGCCGACCAAGCCAGGCATTCGCGTTCGCGCGGCGACAATGGAGGAAGCGGCGGCAGGCGTCGTTTCCTCGGGTGCAACTCGCGTATACGCGCGTGCGCGCTGATGGCGGCCAGTTGCAACTCGGCGCGATCGCGTGTGGAAAGCTTCTTTGGGGATCCGCTCACCGTCACCAGCGTCATTCCATACTGCATGCTCAATATCGGTACGGCGAAGCCATTTTGCATCCCGAATTCCGCAGCCTCATGAAGGATGCGGGTTTGTCCGGAATTGTATGCCGGATTGGTCAGGAGTTCGCCCCACATATATGGATCGGGCGATTGGGCGGACTGCAGCACAAGCGGGTCGCGCGAAACATAATCCTGCGCAAAGTAGCGTTCGGGCCAGCCGTCCGGCCCTGACAGGCAAACCATTGTCTCTTCGAGACGCTCGTGCGGCCCTGGCAGATCGAAAAGCGCGCCGAACTGAAAGCCAAACTGCTTCGTAAACAAAAGGAAGTGGTTCCAGACCGCTTCCGAGGTTTCCAGCTTCTCAAACTGCTCTACAACGTCAAGTACGACTTGAGTGACGGGCTCCATCTGCTCTCCCCCCAGAGAACGTCGTGAGCCAACAAAAGGCCGCTGCGAGACTGGTTCGCTATCCCGTGGTGGATCGAATGGCACGCTTCCACAATTCAGATCAGTGAAAGTTGTGCCCCCCCATTCGATTCCGTTTCAGACGCTCCTTAGATTTGTTGACCCTGTTGAGAGTGCGACGTCTATATGAAAATATTGTCAGACTTGTTTCAAGTTCCAATTTTATAATCTTGGTGCTGTTAACCACAAAAGCTGATGTGCATGCTAATTGTGCTGGGCCGCTCGTCTGTTGCTCTCTAATGCGCGCCAGCAATTCCGGCATGATTTGGTGCCCTTTCAGAAGGCGCGGGTAATACACCGGCACCTTCCTGCGATTCCCCCCCCCAGAACAACTGGCCCTGCCGTAGCGGCTCGGTCTTGCTCCGTTCGGTAGTTTTCGAGAGGGGCTGAATTGTGCCGAGGGGGGCGAATATGTCAGAACTCCGGGGCCTGAACGTCTTAAGGAAATCCATGGCTTCTCAAGTTTCCGTCCTGCCCCGCCTCGATGCCGTCGTAGACGACTTTTGCCGCCGCACGCGGTTCTTCCTGGAGCCGATGACGCCCGGCCGCGCGAAGATGTTTGTCTTCCAGCACCGGCAGAACACCCGGCATCGCAATTCGGTGTTGAAGCTGAAGGTCGCGACCAACTGTCCGGACTGGGACACGCGGTTGAGAATCATCGGCGCCTGCACGCAGGAGGTGATCGCCGACCACGAGCACGGCCACGGCAAGGCTCACTGGCAGATTCTGGAGGAGCTCGGGACGCACATTGGCCTCAGTCTCGAGGAAATCCGTGCCGCCAAGACATTGGACAGCACGCTCATCGCTTGGTCAGCATGGGAAGGGATGATGGCGAATCGCCACTGGTTGGAGGGAATTGTCGCCAACACCTGTGCCGAGCGCGCCAATGTGCCGGGTTATGGGGACGGCATTATCCGCCGGTCCGGCTGGTTTGGTCTGGAGCGTCACCGCTGGGGCGCGCTGTTCGGCCTGAACGATGCACAGCTCGATTTCTTTGAGCTGCACGAGCAGGCCGATATCGAGCACTCCGACATGGGCTGGCAGACCATCGCCAAATTTTCGCGCGACCTGCACATGGAGGATTTGGTGGTCGAAGCGTGCCGCCGCAACCTCCTGGTTTGGGAGCTGTATCTGAACGGCATTGCCGCCGGCGGAGACGCCCTCGACCGCACTTGACCCGCCGGGACAGGCCGATTTTTTCCGTGTAGGATCGCGGAAAAAGGGGCCCAAAGGGTCCAATCGGGAGGCGGTTTCATGGCCAGGACGGTCGACGTCGCGGAAATCATCGATTCGCAGAAGGTCAGTTTTTATCAGTGCCTTATCGCGCTGCTGGCGTGGCTGACGCTGTTTCTGGACGGCGTCGATAATCAGTCTATCGCCTATGTTGCTCCGGCGCTGACCAATGATTGGAGCCTCGCACGCGGCGCGCTGAGAACCGTCTTTTCGTCGGGGGTTCTGGGCGTCGCCATTGGTGCGCTGGTGATTGGGCCGCTGGCCGATCGCTTTGGCCGTAAGCTGGTCACGGTTTTCACCGTTATTTACGTGGCGCTGTTTTCGCTGATCGTGACGCAAGTCCCTGAGATTTCGGCGCTGTTGTCGCCTGCTATTCCCGCTGCCGACAATCTGAACGTCCTAATGGTGCTGCGCTTTTTAACTGGCCTTGGTCTGGGCGCGGTGGTCCCGCTGGGCGTCGTTATCGTGAATGAATTCGCGCCGAAGCGCCGCCGGGCTGCGATGGTCACCCTGATGGGCTGCGGCTATGCGATGGGATCGGCATCGGGCGGCGTGCTCGCCTCGCAAATCGTCCCGGTTTTCGGCTGGCAGGCGCAGTTCTATACGGCGGCCGTGCTGACCCTGGCGATGGCCGTGGTCTTGTGGGCTTTTCTGCCGGAATCCATCCGGCACTTGACGGTGCAGGGGCGTACCGAGGGTGTCATCGCCATCCTGCGCAAGATCAACCCTGCGCTCACCTTCGATAGGGATACCCATTTCGTCCTCCGCCAGGAAGTCCGCGAGCAGAGCGCGGACCGTTTGCGGCCGGCCCGCCTGTTCCTGGAGGGCCGCACCCAGATCACCATCCTGATCTGGCTATGTCTTTTCATGAACACGCTGGCGCTGAACTATCTGAACAACTGGCTGCCGACCCTGACCACGGAAGCGGGGCTGCCCGAAGGGCAGGCCCTGCGCGCCGCCGCGTTCCTCCAGTTTGGCGGCATGCTGGGCGTGATCACGCTTGGCTTCCTGGCCGACCGTTTCGGCTTTTTCCGGGTGCTGGCGGGTTCCTTTGCCGGGGGCGGTGTTTTCATCGCGCTGATCGGCTGGGCGGGTGGATCGTTCGGCCCGCTGTCCTCCACCATCTTTGTCGCCGGATTTTTCAACATCGGCACCCAGATCACCCTGGCCGCCCTGGCCGCGACGCTTTACCCGACGGATCTGCGCTCCACCGGCGTGAGCTGGGCGCATGGCGTGGCGCGTGTCGGCTCGATCATCAGTGTCATGTTCGCCGGCACCATGCTGGCGCTGCATTGGCCGCTTCAGACCATGTATTTGCTCGTGTCGATTCCGATGTTCTTTGGCAGCTTGTGGGTCACGCTGCTGAGCAGTGCACGCGCCAAAGCGACCGGAGCCGCAGCCGAGCCGGGAACCGCTCGCCGCGCTATGGCGTAAAGCCCCAAAGCTTTTTTATTGCAACCGGAGTTGTTGAATGTTCGCTCAAATCAATCACTGCGCCATCATCAGTCACCAATACAATATGCTCTCGAAATTCTACGAGGCCGTGTTTGGGCTGAAATATTCGGCCTTTCGGCTCGTCGATGCGCCACTGGTGTCCGACGGCTATGTCGGCATGCAATTGATTCCGCGCCGCGACGGCTATGTCGGCGGCATCGATCATTTCGGCATGGTGGTGGACGATGTCGAAACCGTGCTCGAACGCATGCAGAAGAAGCATACGAAAGCAAACGTCGTGAAGCGCCCTTCCACGCGCCCCTATGCGGCGTATAGCGGGCACGATCCGGACGGCAATGTGTTCGATCTCGCGGTGAAGAAGGAAGACAACCGCAAGGACCTCTACACCGAGATCGCGGAGAAGGGCTGGCACCAGGACCGCTACATCAACAAATTCGCCATTCGCACGCCGAACGCGGAGCAATGCGCCGAGTTCTATGCCGAGGTGTTCGAGTTGCAGCCGGTGAACCGCAAGACGGACGCACCGGGCTATCATCTGACCGATGGGCGGATGACGCTGTCGATCCTACCCTGGTCGATTCCGGTGTTTGAAGGTATGTCGATCAAGCGCCCCGGCCCCGATCATTTGGGCTTCCACGTCGAAGATCTGGACGCATTCCAGAAACATGTGGCGGAAGTGGCCGGCGCCAATCCGTATCTTGCGCCGGTGCCGCTGGGCGGCAGCCCGGAATCGAACGTGCGCCGCGACTTCTTCCGCAAGAACGCCACCGGCAAATTGCAGATGACCGACATCGACGGCAACTGGCTCGACATCACCGACGAATAAGTTTCCTCCCCTGCGGAGCGAAGCGCAGCGGGGGAGGGGGACCGCGTAGCGGTGGAGGGGGCGACAGCGCCTCCATTGTCATCCGACGAGGCTATGTGAGCGACACAAGCACCATCGACGTCAATGACGTGATCGAAAGCCAGAAGCTTGGCCGATTCCAGATCGGCCTAGGGGCGTTGCTGCTGCTGTGCATGTTCGTCGATGGCTTCGAAGCGCAGGCGCCGGGTTTCGCGGCGCCCGCCATCATCCGCGACTGGCACATCCCGCGCGCCGCCATGGGGCTCGTCTTCGGCGCGGGCAATCTCGGGCTTATGCTGGGCGCGGTGCTTTTGGGCATCCTGGGCGATCGCTTCGGGCGCAAGCTCACCATCGTTGCCGGCTGTGTTCTCCTCGCCGCGTTCAGCTTTGCGACGATCTACGCCACCGACATCACAACGCTACGCCTGCTGCGGATTGGATCGGGTATCGGTGTCGGCGGCGTACTGCCCTCGGTGATTGCTCTGGGTACGGAATTTTCGCCCAAGCGGGTACAGGCAACCACGATTTGGGTGCTGCTGATCGGCTATCAGGCGGGCGCCTCGTCCGGGGCGCTGATCTCGACCTTCTTGTTTGCGGAGTACGGCTGGCAGGTGATGTTCCTGATCGGCGCGGTTCTGCCGATCTTCGTCGCGCTACTCGTGCTGGCGCTGCTTCCGGAGTCCATCCGGTTTCTGTCTCTCGATCCCGCAGCCCGCGACCGCATGGTCAAGGTCTTAAGCCGGATCGAGCCTGCGCTGGCTGGCCAAACTCAAGTGCGGCTGGTTGTGCGCGAGGAACAGAAGACCGGCTTCCGGCTCGGTCATTTGTTCGCACAAGGGCGCGGCGCCTTCACGCTGATGCTCTGGGCCGTTTACGTAGCCAATCTGATGGCGCTGCAATTCCTGCTGACATGGCTTCCGACTGTGCTGGAAAGCCCCAGTGTGCCGCGCGGCGTCGCCGCAACCGCCACAGTGCTGGTCCCGGTCGGCGGCATCGCGGGCGGGTTGATCCTCAGCCGGTTCCTCGATCGCGGCAGCATTCGCCCAATTGCCGTTGCCTTCGCATTGGGCGTGCCGATGGTCGCCCTTATCGGTTCGTCCGGCGGATCGACGGCGCTTTTGATGCTGGCGACATTCGGCGCGGGCTGCGCCGTGATCGGCGGCCAGACCAATCTGCACGCGGCGGCAGGCCGATTTTATCCGACGTTCATCCGCTCAAACGGTATCGGCTGGGCCAATGGCGTCGGACGCATCGGCTCGATTTTGGGACCGGTTATCGGCGGCGTGCTGATCGGCATGGACCTGCCAAGCTCGCAGCTATTTCTCTTCGCAGCGGTACCGCCGCTTTGCGCGGCCATCGCCTGTTTTGCACTGGCCCGTCTTCAGAGCAACAGCGCGCCCGTCCGCGAGGCGCTCGCCGCCCAACCCAGCCATTAGCCATCGAAGGACGTTTTCATGTTCGCGCAGCTCAATCACATGGCCATCATCAGCCCGCATTATCCGACGCTGGAAAAATTCTATCAGGCGGTGTTCGGATTGAAGCCCTCCAAAAGCCGCCGCCCCGGCGCGGCGGCCACGTGTGGCGATGGTTATGTCGGGCTCAATCTCATTCCGCGCCGCGATGGTTATATCAGCGGCATCGATCATTTCGGCATCGCGGTGGACGATGTCGGCCCGGTGTTGGAGCGCATGCGGAAGAAGCACAAATCCGCGAATATCGTGAAGCGCCCCTCCGCGCGGCCTTTCGCGGCCTATAGCGGGCACGACCCCGACGGCAACGTCTTCGACCTGGCGCAGAAAAAGGACGATACCCGCAAGGAGGTCTATGCCGAGATTGCCGAGCAGGGCTGGGCGCAGGACCGCTACATCAACAAGTTCGCCATCCGCACGCCGAACGCGGAGCAATGCGCCGAGTTCTACGCCGACGTGTTCGAGCTACGTCCGGTAAACCGCAAGACCGATGCGCCGGGTTACCAGCTGACGGATGGACGGGTGACGTTATCGATCCTGCCGTGGTCGATTCCGGCGTTTGAAGGCATGTCCATCAAGCGCCCCGGACCGGACCACATCGGCTTCCACGTCGAAAATCTGGAAGCGTTTAGGGCGCATGTATCTGAAGTGGCGGGGGCAAATCCCTATCTCGCTCCAGTTCCGCTTGGCGGCGGCCCGGAATCGGACGTGCGCAAATGCTTTTTCCAGAAAAACGCGACCGGCAAATGGCAGATGAGCGACCCCGACGGTAACTGGATCGACGTGACGGACGAATAGAGGAAGGGCCTGCGTGCTTCGAGGCTCGCTTCGCGAGCGCCTCAGCATGACGGATATCGTGTAAGGCTCCTCCCCTGCGGAGCGGAGCGCAGCGGGGGAGCGACTGTCTTGTTGGTCAAGCTGTTTTCCATGGTGATTTGTCTCTGAGCATGGCGTTCAGGATGGTTAGTAGTTTTCTGGCGACCGCG
>Ga0114969_10004517_pt1 | contig 10986 bp, 1 predicted proteins | sample M_130807_MF_Meta_FD_87316 | JGI IMG/M metagenome (GOLD analysis project Ga0114969, IMG submission 87316) | Freshwater microbial communities from Lake Montjoie, Canada to study carbon cycling - M_130807_MF_MetaG | ecosystem: Environmental > Aquatic > Freshwater > Lake | place: Lake Montjoie...
AACTTAACAACCATGTTTTCTAAAGTTGTGTCAGGAACAGCCATAGCAATACCTTCTTTACGTTCACTATTATTATATTGATTTAAATCTAATATAAAAGATACAGGTCCTAGGTTAGGAAATGTAACAACATTTTGTGCTTTAGGATCATCTAATACAAAATTAGTCGTAGGTGTAGTTTGTGTAACTACAGGAGCTTTTTGAGACTCTGTAGAAGTGGTTAATGTAGGACCAGCTTCTGTACCATAAGGAGTGGTTTGTGTAACTGTAGCAGCAGTAGGACTCACCTCAACAGCTTCTGTATCAGCATTATTCCTATCTGTAACTGTAAAGTATACACCTTTTCTATTAACATCATTAGCATCTTTTACAGGTCTAATTTGAGTTGTTAAAGGAATCTCTTTAGCATTTCTAGTCTTTCCATCAGGATCAACTTTAGATAACAAGAACGATTGGTAGTTTTTCCAAGTCTTTGTTTCAATAGATCCATCTTCAGCAATATTAGTAATCTGTACATATGGTTTATTCCATTCTCCAGACTTACCACCTGTAACCATTGTAGAGTTTACATTACCATATAGCTTCTCTATCTCTGCAATAATTGCATCTTTATTATCTCTAATATTTGAAGGAGTGAATGCAAATCTAATAGTTTCATCTTCAGACATAATTAATTCCATGTTTTCAACAAACATGCTATTATATCCTGCAGGCTTTCTATTACCTTCTGCATCTTTAGGTGTACCCCAATATGAAACTGATTTTAACCAGTTAAGTAAAGCTTGAGCTTTAGGAGACTGCCAATTCTTATCTTTATATAATATGTCAGAGAGCTCAACTAAAACTTTATGTATTAATGTTGCTTCTTCATTATTGATTTGTCTGTTTCTTAATCTAACCATACCATTAGATGTAAACAATAAAGGCAAACCTTTTACATTATTAAATGTAACAGACCCTCTTGTTTGAGCACCATCAGTTGTAGGTATTCCCACCACTCTCTTTGTTCTAATATCTTCTTCTGTAATTAATGCAGAATCTGATACAGGAACACCATCTGCTTCATAGTCTCTCTCACTATCACCATTCTCTAAGACTCTTTGTACATAGTCAGGAACTCCAAAAGATGCTTCTATTTCATGAGCATCATTAATTGGGTTAGCTATTGTTTCATTTCTCCATTTTCTGTAATCATCAATGATTTGCTTCTTAGTATCATCCTCTACACCATCTCTAAACATTCTATCTATATTCTCAGGGAACACTTGATAGATTGCATTATCCACTGTAGGAGATTCTAATCTTTGTCCATTAACCCCAATAAGATGTTTCTCTCCATTGTTAGGATCAACACTCACCATAACTAAAGCTATAGTTCTTTTAGAATCAACATCTTCAGGATTAATTCCTGCATCTTTTAAATGTTGTGTAAGACCAGGTAATCCAATTTGTGCTTCATTTTCAGAAGTGACAATCACACCACGAAAGTTCTCATGTCCAGGAAGGTCATAAAAATTAACACCAAACTCATTAGCACGAACATGATGTTCTGCTAACTCACTGTCTTGAGAAAGTCCTTGCACAGGAGCCACTGTAGAATTTGGTATCTTCTCATTTGACTTCTTAGGCATAGCCTCAAAAGGCTTATTATGTTCTACAGTTTGAATTCCTTTATCAGCACTTTGATCAATAACGTTTTGTAAAGCTTTATCCTTTTTCAAGACATCCTCTTCAGCCTTCATTTGTTTATACTTATCAGCCACCTCTTGGAACTTATCTAATATAAGTTTCTTAGCATCATAGTCTTTTTGTACTTCAATAAAGTCTTTAAACAAATCATTAATCTCATCACTTAACTTACTTACCTTTTCTTTATTTAGCGATATCTCTTTTTTAGTATCATTCAATAATACATAGTCAGCTATAAACTGTTTAAGTGAAGGTAGATCAGATAGTGTACTTCCTTCATTGATGATTCTTTCAAACTCATCTTTGATATAACTAGGATAGTCTTGGTCAAATTTAGCAAACGCATCCTTTAATAATTGAGTGAAGTCTTTAATAGCACTATCAATCTTTTGAATGATGCCACCTAATGACTTAATATTATCTTGTGTTTTATCACGTAACTCTTCAGCAATAAGGATTTGAAACTTCAACTCTTCTAAGAATTGTCCAGAGTTTTCTGGAAGCTCCTCTAAGTTTTGTTTAAAGTCTTCAAAATAAGCTATGTTAAATTCTAACTCATCTTTGTCTGCAGTTAACTCAGCTATCTCTTTTTCTAAAACATCCTTAGTATTATTTAATGTACTAATACCTCTCATAGCTTTAGAAAGGACAGTGTTAAAAGGACGAATTATAATTTTACCAGATAAGTCTCTCTTTTCTAATGTCTTAAGTTCTTCTAAATCTTCTGTAACTTTTTGTAATTGTTCTTTCTTATCTTCTAGCTTTTTCTCAATAGCTTCTAATTTAGCAATATGCTCATTAGATAATTCTGTAATAATCTCTAAACGATTATCTCTATTTTGAGCAAGAGTTTGTTGTTGTTTCTTTAATTCTTTAGCAGATGTAAATTCTTCTCTAGTTGCTTTCTCTTCAGCAGTCTCAGCAGTTAATGTACCAACTTTCTTTATTCTAGCATCTCTAAATCCTTCTTGAGCTACAAAGTGAGAGTTATCAACTTGCTTCCTTTTAATTTCTCCCTTATAGTTTTTATATACAAAGAATAATTTACCATTATCATATTCTAATCTACCTGATCTTTTCTTATCCTTACTTGCTTCACCAAAGTTATATTGATATACAGTATTAATATGTGCTAAATAATATGCAGCTGTTTTATTATTTAATGTATCACTCACCTTACTTAACTTATAATCAGCTAACTCGCTTTTAGATATATCTCTAATATCACCATTAGAGTCTTTAATCTTAATACTACCATCTTCATTTTCTCCAAGAATAGTTAATCTAGGGAATCCACGAACCTCTTCACCTTTAGCAGTGTATTTAACAGTGCTACCTAAAAATAGTTCTTCACCTATTGGAATATCTTTTTCACCAGTTTTGGTAACAATCTTAACAGTTTGTACATTAGTATTTAAAGGTTTATCACCTTTATCCTCAGTGTACTTAGCAGGGTTTTTCTTAATATTAGAATACTCATCTATAAAGTCTTTTCTTCTTATAGAAAGTTCTACAGCATCTCTTAAGTTTTCTTTTAACTCAACTTTAACATCTTCTATCACATCAAGTTTATCAATATCATTGATAGCTTGTTTTACTACTTCTTCTTTTGGAAGACCTTCTGAAATGATGTCATCAAGTACATTTGATACAACAATACCAGCAGCAACTAACTTGTCAGTTAACTGTGGTACACGTTTATCATAATCAGATATCTTTGCTGCAGCATATATCATTTGCTCAATAGCATCATCGCTATAAGCTCTTTTGTTTGTATCTTTATATACAACTCCTGCATATCTAAGATTTAAAGATTCATTCAATGAATTAACCACCTTAGCATGTTCTGCAAAGTTATCAACTCTATCTATAAAACTTTGTTGTGTATCTAACTCAGAAGCAATACCTTTCTTCTTTAATTCATCAAATCCTTCTTGTGTAGAAGCTAATGCTTTATAATAATCTATATCATCTTTAACAAGATCATATCTACCATATTTAATACGTGGTAGTAAGTAGTTATGTTGATAATCAAATTCAGTATCTTTAGCCTCAAGAACATCTCCTATTCTTACATGTTGATCAAATTCTTCTTGTAAAACAACTCCTCTCTTAACACCAGCTTTTGTATCTTTTAACCACTCATCTCCTTTAAGAGAGAATCTTTTTGATTGTTTGATAAGATCTTCTGTGTTTTTAGCCATCTCTCCACCATAGCCTGTAAATCCTCGTTCACCTATTGCTCCACCTTTACCAATTCCAAGTCTGTTTTTACCTTCAGCATTTTTGTACATTCCTACAAAGCCTGCTTGTTGTATACCTCCAGATAGAGCACCAATTAAAATTGATTCCATACCCTCTTTATCACCTACAGCTTTAATACCCTCACCAGCAGCCTCTGAAAAACTATTTATAAAACTACTTAAAGATTCGTCTTTAACATAGTTCTTTTTATTATAATAAGATTGTGTTCCTTTCTCAATAGCATATTGTGCTCCTTCTTCAAATCCTTCTGAAGGAGAGAAGAATAAACCAGCTACATTTTTTGCTTTATATAAAGCTTTACCAATACCTTTTGTAGGAAGAGAGGATTCTAATAACCCTGTCTCAAGATTGGTTTTTGCAGAATTAATTAATGTATTCTTACCAGAACGATAAGAAGAACCTAATATTCTTGGAAGTTGAATATAGTTAGTTGCTGATAGCAACAATACATTCAAACCAAATCTAGCATTACCTAAATCTTCTGCTCTATTATTAATTTTATTTAATACATCCTCTGGAGGATATTCACCATATGTATCTTGATATTGTGCAATTAACTTATCTCTATAACTATTTAATCCTTGTAATGCTTCAATACCACCTTCTGTAGCAGCACTTAAACCAGCAACCACTGCTCTATCTACTGCTGAAAGTTTATTTAATGTATTAATAGTTTTAGATGTTTGTGCAATAATGTCTGCAGCTTTTGCTGCACGTTCTATTTCAGGAACACCTTTTAATCCAACTTCTAAAGCATCTGCCACTTGTGCAAGCTTACCAGCTTTAGATATACCAAACAATGCTGGAACTTTTGATAACAATCCTCCTGTAACAACACCTGCTCCAATAGCACCTGCTGAGAATCCTAAGTTTTTAATAATCTTATCCCAAAAGAAATTAGCAGTAAACAAGTTTTCAGCCTCATACCACTTAGCATCTCTTTCAGATGCAGTGTAATAGTTAGGAAGTTTATTCTCCATAGACTTATTCAAACTATCCATATAGTTTGTAAAGTCATTATTGTAAAATTTATTAAGAGAACCATTAGCAATAGATGAAGTTAATCCAGCTATCAATCCTACAGTACCATCTAAGAAAGTGGTTCCTGCAATACCTAATCCTTTAACAAGACCATTTGCTGCTTGATCCCAACCAGACTGTAACTTACCTTGAATGTCTTCATTATCTTGTCCTAATATGAATCTATCATATCTACCACTTGTATCTACTTCTGAAGGATTATAACTAAATGTACTAGATGAACTTAACTTCTCTTTATTTATTGGAGAAGTTAATAACAATGCTCTACCATAAGCATCACTTTGTTGATTTCCTCCACCAGTTGCAGTTTCTAAATTCATTTGAAACTTTGGTATATTTGAAGGATATTCTACAAGTGTACGTTCAGTAGCATCTGGTACTACACGCTCTGCGTTCTGCAATGTTTCTTTAGTAGCTAAAGCCATTATCTATTATTATTTAACATTAATGTTATAAGATGCTCATCTATTAAAGGTAGCTTTGTAAGCACATCTTGCCTACTCATTATAGATTGCACATTTGCAAAACCCTGTCTTTGTGTAGGGGTTAGTGTTGGATCTTTTGAATACACTGAAAAATCAACTTCCATTCCACTAGATAGCACATTTCCGTTTCTATCTCTAACATATGCATATGGAACATAGCCACCATTCAATTCTTTTAATTGCCAACCCACAGAATACTTACCTACAGGTCTTCTATCAATTGCTGTATTTTCTGCATCTGGAGATATCAAGTTTTTAGTAGTTTGTTTTCCTCCAAAGTTATTTAAATATCCACCAAACTTTGAAATAAAAGCATCTTCAATTGGATCTTCTTTTGCTCCTAATTGTAAAGCATCTTCTTTTGTAATTGGTAAAACCTCAGAGTATTTATATCCTTCACCAGATCCTAAGTTTCTTCTAACTTGTGCATACCATTTACCATCTGATCCTCTCCAATAATCATATAGGTTTTCATTTAATTCATTAGCATCTTTGGAAGATAACATTTTTGCCATTTCTCCATAGACACCTCCTGTCTTTTTACCTCCCATCACCTTAGCTAATAAATTACTATATTTTTGATTTGCAAGTAATTTCTCTTCAGGTTTTCCTATGTTTAATGTAGCATAATAACTTTGATGCTGTTGTTGTAAGTTTCTATAATCTTCCTCTCTATTTTTAAATGCAACTCCTAAACTAGGATTTTTATCAAGTATATCACTTACTTCATTATATTGTTTTTTAAATCTTATACTTATAGATCCAGCACCAGAATATGGTTCTCCTTCAGAAGCAGGAAATTTAGATTCTATATATCTTTTAGCTGCTTCTTTTGCATTTTCATCCTTACCATTCACAGATAACCAGTGTTGTATAATATCTTCTTTAGTTACAGGAATACCATTTATTTGACCATTATTTCCAGTTTTTATAAGCCCTGTATTAGGAGTAGATGGATTTGTCATCTTACTACTTATTATATCTATTACTGGTTTATACTTATCATCTATTTCTTTTTCTACTTGAGTATTTTGAGAAACCAATGATTGTAGGTCATGCATTTGTTGTACATCTTGCCTATAGTTAGGTTTCACTGTACCATTCATATGAGCTTTTTCTAACTCTACTAAAGCCATTCTATATTTTGGCTCAATAGTTTTCCAATCTTGATACTTGGCATAGTTAAACTTATATACACCATCTTTATTTATATATAAATCTTCAAATCCTGGAAGAGTAGAAATCACTTTAGCTTGAAGTTGATTCGTTTGATCTTTTAAAGCTTGAGTATTATCTTTATAAGATGAAGATCCTAACTTAGCTATTACATCAGGATTAGCTGCTCCTTGTGTATATAACACTTTAGGACTACCATCAGCATTTAGTTTACCAGCAGCAATTTGTTGTTTTCTAAGTTCATCTTGTTGTTGTAAAGAAAAAGTTAAACCAAACTGTCTTACTTGTTCATTAAACTTTCTGTTAGCATCTCCTTCATCAAATATTTCTTTCTGCACAGCTAAGTTATAAGTAGCTCTTGTCATCTGCACAGTAAACCAAGGATTCACCTTTGATTTCATAGAGTTTTCTTCCCAAGAATAACTATTTTGATATTGTGCTTCTTTATCATCTCTATATAAGGATATCTTTGCTTCATCAATTTTTCCTTCATTTAACAACTTCATGTATTTACCATACTTTTCTTCTGAAGATTGTAATTGATTATCAATATCAATTATTGCTTTATTTGCATTTGCTGCTTCATAATCAGAAACAACACCAACACAAGCAATTCTTTCTTTGGTCTCTTTTGCTTTATTTCTAATATAGTTTATACTTTCATCCTGTGCACTTTTTAACATCTCAGGAGTGTAGTCTTTAAACTGATAAACACCTGTAATAGCTAACTGTTGTTGCACCTCTGGTTTTGAAAATATACCATCAACTATACTTTTAACTTTTCCACTTAATAATCCCTTCTTTGATTTCTCTATAAGAATATCTGGATTAACACTACCATCTGGATTTAGACCATTTTCTTCCCAGTCATTTGAACTTAAATGAGCTTTTGTAATTGCATCTTGTACATCTTTATCTACATCGTAATGCTTAATGTATTTACCATTAAACACTACAGGACTATTCTTTTCTCCTGCAAGACTAGGATTAGATAGGTATTTATTAAGTTGCTTCTCCGTAAAAAACCACTCATTGTCAGGAGTTAACTCTCCCTTTTCTCTAGCTTGGTCTACCAAACTAAGTTGTTTTCTAGCGTTTGCTGTTGACTGAACAGCAGCTTGTACATAAGGATCTTTAACTAATTGACCAGCCATACCCCCCACTGAGTTAACTAATTGAGCATTAGAGAAATCTCCAGCAGCAACTGTTCTTAATCTACTACCTAATTCATTAAGTTTAGATTGTAAATGTTTTTTATCTACATCACGCATAACATCCATTCCAGCTATATTATCTATATAACCCTGGATCTTTTGTACCCCTTGGTCATACTTCTGCTGCTTCTCTTGGGTTGCAATTCCCATTTCTTGAATGAGAGGTAACCTAGAGACGTAGGGATTAAATTGTGATATTTGGTCTGTATATGAAGCCATAGTATTTGGATTAGCAAATGTAATTTAAATTATTTTATATACCAAGAGAAATAACCACTTTCGTTAATCTGGTATAACTGAATTAGTTAGAGTGATTTTAGGGCTTTTACAATAGAGCCATTTCTAGCTTTTACCTTAGCACCATTTTTTCCAACTAGTTCAAACTTAGTAGGTTGTCCTGTTTTATTATCATAGTCTATAGGACGATATTTTTTACCACCTATATCTATTGTATTACTTCCTTGTTGAGTAGATTGACTAAATGGACTGCCTGACATATTAAATTGAGCAGGGGTGTTGAAGTTAATAGCTCTTCCTTGAGAATCTATTCTGAAATTGTTTCTATTTTGATCTATGGCAGCTATTAAGTTTTCTTGTTTGTTTCTAGTAACCTTATCACTAATAGAACTTAATGCCGCTATGGTTTGAGCTTTAGTTGCACTCTTAGCTTTAGATTGTCTATCTTGTTGATTATCAAGGATTCCCATATTTTTAAATGCAGAATCATTAATAGCAGCTCTGTTACCTTGATACACTCTATTCTTATTTTCTTGGTTAGCTCTAAGCTGTTTACCATACACTTCCTGTTTAGCTTGAAGAGCATTAGCCATAAGCTGAGATTGTGCAGCAGGATTATTACCTAAAGCTCTAATAGCAGCATTAGCTTGAGCATCTATAGCATTGATTTGATCTTGTAGAGAGATGTCATAAGGCTGGTCTAGCATAGGCTGATATGTCTGAGCATATACAGGATCTACTTGATTATGTCCTAAAGCATATTGTTCTGCCATTGTTTCACTAGGATCAAGAGGAAACTGACGAACAGGTCTAAAATAATCAGCTAGTCCAGAAGCTATCATTAAAGCAGCATCTCCAAATTTACTATTCTTTTTAGTTTCACCTTTAGCAGCTTCAACAGCCATCTCTTCAGGGGTGGTAGCAAAAGCATAATTTGGTCCACGTTGATCTGTTAAATTAACAAACTCTGGAACACTAGGCCCTCCAATTACTGGTCCTTTATAATCTTTAAGTACATTTGTTCCATATCCTGGAGCAAATCCATCTGCTATAGCAAAAGGATTAGTGGTACTAGTGGCAGCAGGGGCAGCAGCAGGAGTCTTTTTACTTTTAAATAAGTTATAAAGCTTCTGTTGTTGTTTTACATCTTTGCCACTATAGTCTGTATATCCAAGATCTTTAGCTAAATTCTTTCTTTCTGCAAGAGGAGTTTTAAGAAATCCTTTTAAAGATGTACCATCTTGAGCAGTTTCCATTTTAGCACCAAACTTTGCCATATCTGATTGTTTCATTGGTTTAATTTTACCTTGAGCTAATGCATCACTTTCTATACCACGCTCTTGAGCTGTGTCTAAAATAGCATTCTGTACAATAGCTGCATTTTGTTTCTTACTAGCAATATCTTTTAATTTCATATTTGCACCCATTAAATTAGCTCTTCCAGCATTCATAGTTAATTGGTCAAATGGATTGTTCGTATCTGCTAATTCTATTAAATCACTTGATTTATTTAAAATCTTATTTTGTTTAGCCTCTACCTTAGATAGGTCAGCTACATAATTTTTATATTTTTTACCCTTGGCTTTTGGATCTTCTATCTCTTGTGCAGCATAGTCATCAATTTTCATATTGCCAAATACTACAAGATTACCATCTGGTGATCCACCATCTGCCAGTTTAACAGCTGGTTCTCCACCCTCCACCTCTACACCATTTTGTCCATATTGAATATCCATACCACCATCAGCATGAGAAGGCCCTCTAAACATCACTGTCTCCCCTCCTTCAGGCAAATAAGGATTATATGACATAGGTTCAGCTTTCCCACGAGCTACCTGTAAATCGCCTCCCATGGCCATTTGTCCACCATATTCATAAGTTTGTAAAGCTCTTGCACTAGGAGGAGTGTAATCAACTTGAGCAAGATGACCACCACTTCTCATTTCTTTAGAAGCATTGTAGAAATCTTGTGCTGTTAAATCACCAAACTTAGCAATCACTTGAGGATTGTATTCTGGATTCATCCATCCACCATCTTCCATAAATGAACTATTTGCACCATGTAAAGATTTTGCTCCTGCAGCCCAAGCAGATCTTTCTGTATTTTCTTTAGTTTGAGTTTGGAAGTTAGCAAGTTTATTAGCATCATCAGCACCACCAAACACAGTATTACCTACAAGACTACCTAATGCTCCACCAACAACACCACCAAGAGGACCAAAGAATGCAGATCCTACAGCAGATCCTACACCTTTACCAATAGAAGCTTGACCAGAGTTTTGGAAATAATCTCCAAATTCTGCTGTAGGAAGATCACCACCATCTTGATAATTACCACTTGCCAATCTTTTAATACCACTAGGTTCATTACTATTAAATGGTGAACTTAATAATTGTTTATATTTAGCTAATGAATCTGGTTGTGATGAAGTGAATCCACCTCTTCCACCTACATATGCATTAGGATTACCACCATTAGTATTAAATCTCAACATAGCACTTGGACTATCATAACTATAAGTTGTATCCTGTGTCATGTTAGGATTTTGGTATATGTCTCTAAATGCAGTTCCTTGATTACCATATGAATCAATATTAATTTTATCTCTAGAAATAAGTTTACCACCTTTCTGAAACTGTTTAACATTATCATCATTCAAAGGAGTGAATCCAAGATCATCATATAGGTTACCAGGATTATACATATTTTGTATCTCTGTTGGATTACCACCTACGTGTGCACCATATTGAGCTAAATAGTTTGTACCTGTTCCTTGAGGAGATCCTAATTGTCCAGGTTGAACAAGAGCATCTTCTGGTCTTACATATTTACGATTGGACATACTAATATCTTGAGACTCAGCAGCTTGTGCTGTAAC
>Ga0114969_10004519_pt1 | contig 10984 bp, 7 predicted proteins | sample M_130807_MF_Meta_FD_87316 | JGI IMG/M metagenome (GOLD analysis project Ga0114969, IMG submission 87316) | Freshwater microbial communities from Lake Montjoie, Canada to study carbon cycling - M_130807_MF_MetaG | ecosystem: Environmental > Aquatic > Freshwater > Lake | place: Lake Montjoie...
CACTAACGGATGATGGTAAGGAAAACCATATTACTTCTTTAATCCTAACCTTAATGTCCGAAATAAGTAAAATGGAGACACTTACACTTCGTGAAAGGGTGAAAGTATCACTTAATAATCTGAAACAAAAAGGGGTAATTTTAGGTCGTCCAATAGGTTCGAAAGAAGATAGAGTGAAATTGTTGAAAAAGTATCCTGAAGTAGTAAAGTATGTAAATAAAGGATTGTCCATTCGTGAAATATCTAAACTCACAAAGGTTTCAATCAACACCACCAATAAAATAACCAAGATTATTAGACCAAAAGAGGTAGAGGAGGTAGGGTGTAATTAAAAAATGTTAATACAAATGTTATTACATTCATATAAAAAATAGAGTTAAATGATTGATATACAATAATTTAACTCTATTTAGTTGTGGAGAGTATCGTTCTCTAACCATATTATAATAATTCAATAAAATCATTGTATATCAATTAGTTATACAATTTATATTTTCACATTTAGTCATATAATTCCAAAAATGTTATTACATTTGTTGTTTCAAACGTAATAATCTTGAAATCACAAACCACAATAACACCTGTATTATATCCGAGAAAAGATAAGGATGGATTATATCCTGTAAAGATTAGAATTACAAAAAATAGGAAAAGTGAATTTGAAAGTTTAGGATTTTCAATATCCAAATCTCATTGGTTAAAATCAACAAAACGGATTTCTACATCTCATCAAAACCATAAAGAATTCAACTTTGAAATAGAGAAAAAAATTAAAGAATTAGACGATGTAAATAAAAAGTTTGGAAATGTGAAGGTCAGTAATAAAATGAACGTATTTGATGACTTCCGTAAGAAAATTGAAAGTTTTGGTGGAAAACAATATTATACTCAAAAGAGATATAACACTACGTATATTCATCTTCAGGGATTTTGGGGGAACCAAAATTTGAACTATTATGATATAGATAAAGATTTCTTCATTGAATTTCGGGATTACTTACGTCTTAATGTTATTTCACGAGATAAGTTGTCTAATTCTCCATCTGATAATACAATAGGAAATTATCTAAAAGTTTTCAAAACCTTTTTACTTGAGAAACAGAGTGAGGGTGTTTTCTTCACCGACTTAAATTTTACTCGTAAAGTTTTCCCTGTTAAAACCCCATCACCAAAAAAGACCTTAAATGAACAGGAACTTTGGAAATTAGACAATATACTCCCAAGTCATCCCAATTTACGACCACTCCTATGGAACTCATTAAACACCTTTATGTTTTGTTTTTGGTCTCAAGGACTACGAATAGGTGATTGTCTAATGTTGAAGTGGGGTAATATAGAAGACAACCTTATATCTGTTAATATGAGGAAAACGGATAGACCAATCAATATTCCCTTAAACACTTCTAATATTCATCGGATTAAATGGTATATGGAAAAATATTATCCCGTTTGGGATTGGAAAGACAAAAAATGGAACACCTACTATCACGATGAACCTTATAAGATTGAGAATTATTTTGAATTCCTCATAACCAATGAGATTGAATATTACGATTTTATCAATTCTATTGAACAAATAAAAGACGAAAGGTATTTTGATATTGTATTAAAATCTAATTACTTCGGAGAAAGAGTAGTATTGGACAGATATGGAAATGAATACAACAACATTATTAGAAATGAGTGTTCCCCAATCTTTTCATCTACAGAAGATAGATTGGAAAAGGTTAATAGAGAATTATTAAAATGTATTTCAGAGACATCGTTAGATGAAAAACAACGAAATCAATTCATTTTCCCTTTTTTACGAGGGTATGAGAATGAGAGAGATATGTTCAAACTTTCAAGGAAAATCAGTTCAAGTGTTTCCTTAATAAATAAATCATTAAGGGAAATTGGTAAAAACTTGAAAATTGAAAAGAAATTCTCCACCCATTGGTCAAGACACTCTATGACTTCAATTTCTAAAGGTCTTGGGGTTGATGTTTATGACTTAAAAACCTGGTTAGGTCATACATCTATAAAAACAACTGAAAACTATATCAACTCAATAAACACTCAAGGGTTTCTGAAAAATGTAAATAAAATGAAACAGACATTAGATAATTCGGGTTATGACCAAAACAAATCCGTTTAATGTCTCAAAATAAAGGTTATAGAAAAACACCCCCTGAAAATCAATAAAATCAGGGGGTGTTTTTTTTATAACCCTGTATCAAGTGTCTCAACATATTCTATCATTTATTTTGACATCATTAAGTGTTATTTTCTCATAATTTTCCTGTCTGTTTTCAATGTTCTCATTAGGTCATCATTTTCTTAAAAAATATATTTTCAGAAAACTCTTTCCTTGGGTCAGAATATTGATACTTATTAGAAATGATAAGAACTAATAGGAACTACCTAATTACCCTTCCTGTCTTCAATAAGAATTAAATAATGAAAACATCTATTAGTAATGGAATAAATTTGTCAAAATTGGATTTCAACTATATGATTACATATAGACCAACAATCTCTCCAAATTTTGAAAGAATGGAGGAACACGTTATATCAATATTCAATGATATACCCTTTAATCATCTAATTTACTTTTGGGAAAACGATAGAGATGTTAAAATGTATCACTCACACATATTAGTCCAAAGTGAATTCAATGAAATTATCCCATTTATGTTTCGGAATATAAATGGGTGTAAATCCATTATTAACGGAATAAGGGAAACCCTCGTAAAAACACATAAATCCTATGTTAATCCTAATTCAGGTGAAATAGTTAATAAAATAATAGACAAAAAAGTAAATATTGAGTTTAGTGAGTTTAGGGGGTCTAAAGGAAAAGTGTATTTGGAACCAATAGTTAATAAAGTGAATTCTTGTTTTTATGTATCAAAATACTCCGACAGGGGTGGAATTTCAGGATATTTTTAAATCTTTGATATGTAAGAAATATTCATAAAAATCTGATTTCCAGGTTTCTATTTTAATTACTCGTAATATAACCACGTTATGTCTTACATTTATATTGAATTTATTTTAATACAGATTTAAGAGGAAAATATGAGTGAAAAACATTCCGAACTATCGTCATTCATTTGGTCGGTATGTGATGAACAATTAAGAGGACTTTTCAAACAACACGAATATGGAGACATAATCCTTCCTTTTGTTGTCTTGAGACGATTAGATTGTGTATTGGAAAAATCAAAAGATAAGGTTATTGAACTTTATGAAAAATATTCTAAAAAAGTTAATGACCCAACACCAATGTTGTTAAATGAGATAGGTTTGTCATTTTATAACCACTCAAAATATAACCTACATAGGTTAAGACAAGACCATCTTAATATTTCTCTGAATTTCAACAATTATCTGAACGGGTATAGTCAAAATGTTAGAGAAATAATTGAAAATTTCCAATTAGAGAAACCGATTGAAAAATTAAGTAAAAACGGGAAGTTGTTTCAGGTAGTAGAAACTTTCTCATCAATAGACCTACACCCTAATGTTGTAGATAATCACACAATGGGTTTGATTTTTGAAGAACTACTACGAAGATTTAGTGAGATGTCAAACGAAACATCGGGAGAACATTACACTCCAAGAGATGAGATAAAATTATTGGTTTCATTGGTTTTTAGTGGTAGTAAGGAAGGTCTGAAAGGTGAAGGTAAAGTCAGGTCAATTTTTGATTGTTGTTGTGGAACTGGTGGTATTTTGACGATTGGTAAGAATTGGATTTTAGAAAATATCAATCCAAATGTTGAAATCAACCTCTATGGTCAGGAACTAAACCCTCAAACGTATTCAGTTTGTAAATCTGATATGTTAATCACGGGAGAAAACCCTAACAACATTCGTTTAGGTTCATCATTATCAAATGACCATTTTGAAGGAATGAAGTTCGATTATTTGATGTCTAATGTTCCATTTGGAGTGAGTTGGAAAGGAGAACAAGAGTTCATTGAAAATGAAAGGAAAAATCCGAATGGAAGATTTTTTATAGGAACACCAAGAAGTAGTGATGGTTCATTACTTTTTCTTCAGAATATGATTAGTAAGATGGAACCCACAGGTTCGAGAGTTGGGGTGATTTTTAATGGGTCTCCGTTATTCACAGGTGATAGTGGAAGTGGGGAAAGTGATATACGTAAATGGATTATAGAAAATGATTGGTTAGAATGTGTTGTTCAATTACCCGACCAACTTTTCTTTAATACAGGAATTACAACATACATATGGGTATTGTCTAACAAAAAAAACAAACAAAGAAAAGGAAAGGTTCAACTTATTGATGGTTCCAATTTCTTCAAACCAATGAAAAAGTCGTTGGGTAATAAAAGGAAATTCATAACTGAAGATATGGTTGAACAACTCACAAAAGAATATGAGGAATTTATAGAGACGGAATTTTCAAAAATATTTCCTAATGAATATTTTGGTTATAGAAAAGTGGTTATTGAACAACCATTGATAAAGGATGGAAAGATAGAAAAGGATAAGTCAGGTAATCCTAAACCTGATAGTTCATTAAGGGATACAGAGAGAATAACATTAGGAATAGATGTTGATGAATACTTCAACAAAGAGGTTAAACCTAATTTACCGAATAGTTGGATGGATAGAACAAAAGATACTATTGGTTATGAGATAAACTTTACCAAGTATTTCTACAAATACACACCACTCCGTTCATTGAAAGATATTACCAAAGAATTATTAGAGTTAGAAAAAGAAAGTGATGGTATATTAAATAAATTGATAGGATAATGAAAAAATATCAATCATATAAACCATCAGGAAATGAATTTATAGGAGAGATACCTGAACATTGGAAACCAATTAGATTTGGAATGTTGGGTGTTTTCTCTTCAAGTGGAATTGATAAAAAAGTTGTTGAAGATGAAATAATGGTAAGAATGGTCAATTACACTGATATTATAAAAAGTAGAACACACAATCCCATTATTGATAATAGTATAAATTTTATGTTGGTTTCTACACCAACTTCAAAATTAAAAGAACATAAATTAAATAAAGGAGACCTTGTTTTTTTACCAAGTTCTGAAACTTGTGAAGATTTGGGTGTTTCATCTTTAATTGATTTTGATGAAGATGATATTGTCTTTTCATATCACATATTGAGATTTCAATTTAATAGAGAGATAAACCATTATTTCAAAAAGTATCTTGGAAATTATCATTCTGTTTTATGTCAGTTTTCATCCGAAGGAAAAGGAACAACAAGACAAATTATAGGGAGGAATGTTTTTAGAAATGTTTGGGTTGTCCTTCCACCCCTCTCGGAACAACTCCAAATAGTCCAATTTTTAGATGAGAAAACCGAGTTGATAGATAAGTTGATTTCAACAAAAGAACGGAAAATTACCCTCTTAAAACAACAAAGAACATCACTTATCAATGAGGTTATAACCAAAGGTCTCAACCCCAAAGTAAAAATGAAGGATAGTGGTGTGGAATGGATTGGGGAAATACCAGAACAATGGGATGTTAAAAAGATAAAATATTGTTTAAGGTTGATTTCAGAGAAAGGTGAGACATCAACAACTGATATAAAAGTGTCTCCTGAAAATGTTGAAAATGACACGGGTATTTGTTTTAATCTTTATTCCGATTATACAGGTGAAGGAATGAAATTTATAAAGGGGGACATTTTACTTAATAAGTTAAGGATATACTTAAAAAAGATTTTGATTACCGATTATGAAGGTTTTTCTATGGGTGAAATGATTGTATTGAGAAATATTCAAGGTTATAACAAATACTTTTATTACACTTTTTTCATTCAGGGTCTAATAGATTTATTAAACAATCAATCAACAGGTGTTAAACTACCAAGAGTTTCTCCTGAAATAATTATGAATACCGAAATTGTTTTTCCAACTTATGAAGAACAAATTAAAATTGTTGAGTTTATTAACACCCGAACCAATGAGATTGATGAATTGGTTTCAATGGAACAAAAGAAAATTGATTTATTAAAGGAATATAGACAATCATTGATTAGTGAGGTGATTACAGGAAAGATTGATATTAGAAACAACCTTAATTAAACCTTATGGGATATTCAGAAAAAAATTTGGAAGAACATATTGAACAATCATTAAAACAATCAGGTTATAAATCCCGATTATTTAGTGAATATGATAGAATAAATTGTTCTATTTCAGAAGATATTATTGGTTTCATTAAGGACACACAGGAAAAAGAATACAATAAACTCCAAGACCAATATGGTTCTGATATTGATAAGAAATTGATTATCCGTATCAATAATGAAATTTCATCAAGGGGTTTGATTGATGTATTAAGAAAGGGTGTTAAAGATAGAGGATGTAATTTCAGGATGTTATATTTCCAACCTAAAAATAATCTTAATCCCGAACACCAAGAGTTATTCAAAAAGAACAGGTTTGTTGTTGTCCGTCAATTACATTATTCAACTAAAAATGAGAATAGTATTGATATGGGAATATTCATAAATGGTATTCCGTTTATGACAATGGAGTTAAAGAACCAATTAACCAATCAGAATATTCTTGATAGTGAAAGACAATACAGATTTGATAGAGACCCAAAGGAACCATTACTTCAATTCCAAAGATGTATAGTTCATTTCTGTTGTGATAATGATAGGGTTTCAATGACTACAAGATTATCAGGAGACAAAACAAGATTTTTACCTTATAACAAGGGAATTGATAATCCAGATACGGAAGGAATGAGAACCGAGTATTTATGGAAAGAGATTTTAACTCCCAATTCCGTTTTAGATATCCTTGAAAATTTCGTTCATTTATCTGTTGAAAAGGATAAAGAATGGAGTGAGAAAGACCAAAGGGTTATAGAGAAGAAGACAGAACTTTTAGTGTTTCCACGTTTTCATCAATTAGAAGTATTAAGACAAATACGAAATACTTTATACCAAGAAGGTATTGGGAAAAACTATCTAATTCAACATACCACAGGGAGTGGAAAAAGTTATGAGATTGGTTGGTTGTCCCATCTACTTACATCCCTTTATAAAGACCCCAATGATACAAAGAGATTGTTTGATACAATCATAGTAATAACCGACAGAAGAGTTCTTGACCAACAATTACAATATACCATAAAACAATTGGAACAAACATCAGGGGTTGTAAATCCTGTGGATGTAAATAGTTCTCAATTGAAAGAGTTTTTAGAGAAAGGGAAAGACATAATAATAACTACCATACAAAAATTTCCGAGAATATCAGAAACTATAAATGAATTACCTAACAGGACATTCGGAATTATTGTGGATGAAGTCCATTCAAGTCAATCGGGGGAAAGTTCAAAACACTTAAAAAAATCATTATCTAAAGGAGAAGAAAACGAACAAGATGAAGATGATGAAGATGAATACACCGATGTTGATAGAATAATATTAGAAGAAATTAGAAGTAGAGGTAAGAAAGAAAACATATCCTTTTTTGGTTTCACAGGAACTCCCAAGAACAAAACTCTTGAAATATTTGGAAGAAAAAATACAGAAGGTAAGTTTGTTCCTTTTCATATTTACTCAATGAAACAATCCATCACCGAAGGATTTACTTTGGATGTCTTACAGAATTATACAACTTATTCTCGTTGGTTCAAATTGAACAAGGAAGTTGATGAAGATAGAGAATTACCAAAGAATAAGGTAATGGAAGAATTAGTAAAATATGTTGATGGACACTCCATTAGTATCAAACACAAAGTCAAAATTATTCTTGAACACTTTGTAAAACATTCATCCAAAAAGATACAAGGAAAAGGACGTGGAATGGTGGTCGTTCGGTCAAGGAAACATTGTGTTCAGTTTTATCAAGAAATGAAGAAACAAATGGAGGAAATGGGATTACCATATTCCTGTTTAGTTGGTTTTAGTGGAGTAGTTAGAATGGATGGACAAGAATACACAGAGGACAACTTGAATAATTTACCATCCAAAGTATCAATACCTGAAGGTGTAAAAGACCCCCGATTTAGAATTCTAATTGTTTCTAATAAATTTCAAACAGGTTATGATGAACCACTAATACATTCAATGTATGTAGATAAAACATTGGGTGGTCTTCAATGTGTTCAAACCTTATCAAGATTAAACAGGAAAACAACAGGTAAGACAGATACATTTGTTTTTGATTTCGTGAATGAACCGAAGGACATTTACCAATCCTTCAAGGACTACTATGAGAATACAATGTTGGAGGAAGAAACTGACCCTAACAGATTATACACTTTACAGAATGATATTGAAGGAACCCATTTATTTACTAAATATGAAATAGAAGAATTCAGTAATATTTTCTACAACAACAATACCCCTCAAGAACGATTACAACCGATATTAAACAGGGTTGTTGATAAATGGAAAGAAATACAGGATAATGACCAAAAGGAGTTATTTAGGTCTAATATTCAATCCTACATACGTTTATACGGGTATATCACTCAAATAATGACTTTCACAGACATAGAATTAGAGAAGTTATTTGTTTTTGTCAAATATTTGAACAAGAAACTTCCTAAAAGAGAAAAACCTGATGTTAGAGATATTTTGAATTCTGTGGATTTAGAGAGTTTCCGTATTCAACAGACATTTTCAGGTAGAATTAACCTGGAGGATGGTGAAAAGGGTGGAGTATTGAAAGGGATTGATGTAGGAACATCAAAAGGAATAGAAATACAGGAGATGGATTTACTTTCCAAGATTATTAGTCAAATAAATGATGTTTATGGTTCTGAAATTTCAGAACAAGACCGACTTGATTTGGATAAAGTAAAAGAAAAGATTTTTACTGATGAAGGTCTCCAAAAAGTTATGAATGGTGATAATTCAGAAACCAATAAACGACAAAAGTTTGACGATATTTTAGATAAAACTATTATGTCTTTTTTTAATGAAAGATTTGATTTTTTCAAAAAAATTGATGACCCTAAAATAAAAGGTTTTTTAGGTCAGATGATGTTTGAACAATTAAAAAATGGAAACATAGGGAAGATGATTTAATTATTCATTAAGGATACAGGGGTTCCCCCCCCACTCATATCATCACCCTCGTATCTTCCCTACTCCCCCTCTCCTCAAAATTATTATTTAGGGATATAATCCCGTCTATCTCCATTAAAATTTTTGGATTTTTTTTTGAAAAACCCTACTTTTTATAAACCTCTGAAGTATTTATACATATGAGATTATTAAAAGATTTTCCCGACTTAAAAATTGTAAAAAGAGATATAGAACGAGGTCTCGTTGAAATTGAATTGGTGAATAATGTAATGGAAAATCCCTGTTCCTTATATTTTTTAGACAGAACAAATGATTTAATTATTGATGAAATAGTCAATACAACGACCTTACCCAAGAAAATAACACAGATAAAATTGAAGATTTTACCGACAGAGGAAAGTAAATATTATTATAGTTTTTCGGGGTTAGAGGGAATTATCTTTAACCTTTTTAACAGAATTTATAAAAAAAGAATTCAGGATGATTTGAAAAAATGTGAAACTTATTTCAAACTATATTACATCAAAGATGAAATGTATAATGTTCCAATTCTTTGTTTAGAGTTTTATTTTTTCAAAAAACTTCTTAATGAAACAATTGATTATTTGAACAATACACTACGTCTTGAAATATATTATTTTACAGGATTTGTTGGTGAAATAAATGTGATAGACGAAATCACAGAAAATAAATTGTTAGGAATTTTGAAACGACCATTACTTATTGGACAACCCGAATTCAAAAAAGAAGGGGTTTTGAAAACATACAATTTCAGTGAGGAACAGATTGTGGAAATGAATTACATACACGGATTTTTTTTAACTCAATTACAAATGGGATATATTTTGAACAATTCAACATTAACAATATTTGATGACATACGAGAACTAATAAAATCTTCAAAAATGAACATAGATAATAACTCCGAAGATGATATACAAAATGTAATAGATGATATATTTGGAAGAGATGACAATATAGATAATCTCCCTTTTTAATATGATTTTATATGTTCCTTAATTCCCTTTTTTAACTGGATTTTTTTTGAAAAAATCTCGTTAAACCCTCTTAATTCTATAAAACAGGTGAATTGGGATAATCCCTTATTCAACACTCAAACACTAATCTTAAAAAAATGTCTCTGACTTTAATATCAAAATTAAAAGAAAACAAAAACCTACAAATAATTCAAGTCATAACGACCAATCAAAATTTTGAGATACGATTTGATGGGTCAATTTCTCGTTTGTTCAAACACCTAAAAAATGGTCTTTATTCATTTCAAGGTGTTTCAAATAGAGAATATTTCAAAGGTATTAGTGGTGTTTATTTTTCTTTAGAGGATAGTGAAACATTTGAAATAATTATTGTCTATGATACCACCATTAAAACTTTGAATAGATTACAAGTGATTACAAGGTTAAAGAAATTATTAGGTCTTGATATTCAGGTCAATTTTGGAGAGTTTGAACAATTTGAACCACGTATTCGTGAGATGGTTGGAATTAAAAGGAAGACCCAACCTTTTGGGAATTATTATAAGTCAAAATAAAAGACATACTAATTAACTGGAAACCAGAGTATTATAACTATTTTTGGTCAAAATGACCGAATGAAAAAAGTAATACATTTTATTCGTAAATCAACAATTAGTCAAGAAATAGACCATCAGGAAAATTTACTCAATGAAACTTCAAAACAGAATGGATGGATTGTTGTTGAAGTAATTAGAGAAACTATTTCAGGAACCAAGAAGAATGAAGACCGAAAGGGAATTACTCATCTTCAGGAAATAGTTAATCAAGGAGGTATTGATTTGATTGTAGTTTGGGAAATAAGTAGAATATCTCGTTCTCCACGTGATTTCCACAATCTTCTTTCCTTCCTCCACGAACGAAAAGTTGGTTTATACATTAAGAACCTCAATTTATTTACACTAAC
>Ga0114969_10004525_pt1 | contig 10976 bp, 9 predicted proteins | sample M_130807_MF_Meta_FD_87316 | JGI IMG/M metagenome (GOLD analysis project Ga0114969, IMG submission 87316) | Freshwater microbial communities from Lake Montjoie, Canada to study carbon cycling - M_130807_MF_MetaG | ecosystem: Environmental > Aquatic > Freshwater > Lake | place: Lake Montjoie...
AATGATATTTTGAGGATTCTTTTTGGTTCTTCAAAATACCATTTCATTATCAAATGATATTTTGAGGATTCTTTTTGGTTCTTCAAAATACCATTTCATTATCAAATGATATTTTGAGGATTCGAAATTATTACTTAAAGGTTCGCAACCATTACACCTATTGCACATTTTACTTGCGCTCCACTTTATTATTCTCTCGTTTTACACATTTACAAACATGTCCGAAAAGAAACAAGGCAACGCCAACACCACCACCAACACCACCAACAACAACTATACATTGTCCGTTTCCAACAAGCGGTTGCACGATTTCTATTCCGCAAACCCGCACATCGGCTTCGAAGCGATGAACCTTATTCTGCTCGGGCTCCTGGAACCGCTGAACAGCGACATCGGCAAGCTCACCCACCTCACCGCGACCGGCGAAATACTGAACTACGTCAAAGAAATTAAGCTCGGCGTCGCGTCGTTAAGCGACAGCGTGGCCCTCAAGCTCGACGGCCACAACCGGCATTTCTTGGAAACAACCAAGCTGGTAATCGGGGCGGCGTCGAACGACAACACCGATAAAATAGTCCAGATCTTGAACCGAAACACGGACACGTTCATTGAAAAAATAAATACCAGCATTCCAAAAACGCAGGACGATGCCAGCCGCCGCATTCAGGATTCTCTCGCCGCGCTCCAGCTGACCCTGCAAACCGACATTAAAACGTGCATGGCGTCATCGAACCGGGACGGCGCCATCAAGGAATTCATGTCCTCGCTGGAGCAGCGCCTGCAGCAGCAGCAGCAGCCCATATACACCTACCTCACGTCGCACCAGGAGCAGCTGACGGCCCAGCTGACGCACATTAAAGACGGCGTCACGTTGAACCGGTCGTCGTCCGACAAGCTTTTTTCCGAGCTCGGCGATTTTCTAGGCAAATACAAATCATCTTCGCAGTTCAAGGGCCAGTGCTCCGAGAACATGCTGGAGGCGGTGCTGAACAAGCTGCTTCCAACCGCGGACGTCGCCAACACCACCGCCGCAAAAGCGTCCGGCGACTTTATAATAAGGCGGGACGACAAACCAACCATACTAATTGAGAACAAGAACTACGAGAGAAACGTGAATCCGGAAGAGGTTAAAAAGTTTTTGAGAGACGTGACCGAACAGCGGTGCAGCGGAATAATGATGTCGCAATTTTCAGGAATTGCATCGAAACCAAACGGGTTTATTGAAATTCACGATACAAACGTCCTCATTTACTTGCACGGCGTGGATTATTCGGCCGATAAAATCAAGATGGCTGTGGACATTATAGACAATCTCTCCTCGAAGTTGGAAGCGGTTAGCGCGCAGGAAGAATTAACCGGAATTATTATTAAGAAGGAGGTGCTGGACCGCATAAACGAACAGTTCCAATTGTTCATGAACCAGAAAGACGCGCTTTTGGGAGTGATGAGAGAGTCGCACAAGAAAGTAATTTCCCAAATCGAGGATATGCGGCTTCCCGATCTCTCGGCGTTTTTGAATGACAAGTATGCTTCCATTCAGAATCAGCAATTCTTGTGCGACGTGTGCAGCATGGCATTTACAAATAAGCGCAGCCTGGCTTCGCACAAAAAGATGCACAAGAACAAGCAGTCGTCGGTTGTTGAACCTCCGGAAAACGATAATGCCGACGACGACATTAATTAAATACACATAATACGCAGAGTAATGTCATGTTTAGTTATTATAATAATATAACATTAAAATATATAGGAGTGTGTAAAATAGAAAAGGAGAGAATACGCAAAATGACGACGACGCTTGTACCCCCCGTTAAAAAAGATACAATTACTTTTTATACCAGTCGCCGCCGGGGTCGCAGCCGGTGGCGCAACCGCCGCACCACCTCCACTCGACGACGAAGAACGAGACCGAAACCGCCGCTGAAGATAAAGTTCGTGCTGCGACGGTCGGCCGCGTCGGAAATGACGCCGGCAGAAATTGTCAAGTGCAACCACCTTATTTCGGGATGCTTCGATAGCTCTGCCGACGTTGAAAAGCTTGATCCGGAAGACGTGTGCGTGCTCGGAATGCTGGGTTCCCGAATTGTCGCGTTTATGTGCGTTCGGGTGGTGGCGACGACGGCACACGCCATCCACACGGTGTGCACGGCCGAGCAGTATCGGGGGCGCGGGCTGTTGCGCCGAATGTTTCACCACGTGGCGACGTTGCCCCAATTCAAGGACCGCGCCGTGTTCCGGTTGGAGGCGTCCAATATTGAGGAACCGGCCAACGGATTGAATCAAGCTGCGCGATTCAAAATATATTCAAAGACGGGGTTCTCGCTTCCGGTGGGGACCGAAATTCGCCCCGGTGGAGAATTTGTGGCAGATGTGCGCGTTTCTCCTTCCCACAGTGAATTTATGTACCATTTAAGGACCGCGCACGGTACGTCGCGATGGGTTCGGGCCGACGAAGTTGTCGTGGACGCGTGCTACGTGAATTCCGAGCACCAAAGCAGGGGATGCATGATGGTTTCTAATTCAAATTTAATGAGAGAATTTAACGCAGATCGATAATTAATTTCATAAATATAAATAAAATAGTGTGAATATATTTTTTATTTATTTAGATTTTATTCAGAGTATTCATTCGTACATGCACTCAAACATTATGGCCATGCTCCAGTCCATGTTGTTCAAGTTCAGCACGCGGCCAAACTCGTCGAAAATGGTGACGCGCATTTTTTGGATGTCGACCGGGCCGAAATAGGACCGGCTTCTGAAATCAAGCTGGCTTGAAACGCCATCATCTTGCCCCATTTGGTACACGTGACCGTTTTGCTGCATTTGGCTCAAATTCAGCCGGGCCACCACGTTGGGCGACGATACCGAGTCCTTGTACGCCGATATGAAATAATTATTCACGCTGTTGTTGTAGTCGTCGATTGCGATGAACGCGTACTGCGGGCCGCGAATGCAGCAAGTGCCTTCTGAAATGATGGGTCCGTATCCAATGACGGCGTTGCGGATGTACGCGGCCGCCCGGAAGCCCAGGCTCCAACCCAAATACAGTGAAAGCGTCGCGTTTTCGACGATTCGAGCCGAGCTGTCCACGTTGAACGATATTTTAAACGGTACCTGCGCCGGCGTGCCGCCTGCGCCGTCCGTCGCGGCTTGTGTGAAGATGCTGCGCGCGCTGGTGCGGTTCACGGTGTATCGCAAAAACAGCGGCGCGTTTCCCGCCGGCGAGTCAATGAGCAGCGCGTTAATTGCCGATTCTATCGTGGTGTTTTGCGTGTCGACCGAGCTCGTAAATTCGGTTTCATAATTACCGTCGGGCAACGTTATCGTGCAGTGTTGATCGCCGGCGACGCCGTCGGTCCAGTCCACTCGAAACACGTTGTTGCCGTGTTCGGCGCTGACGGCGTAGTACGTGAGCGGCAGCTCCACCGCCGCGACGCGGAGCCCGATCACCTTTTCAAACCGATACGGCAGCGAAATTTGGATGTCGGTACTTCGCGTGGTTTGGTAGTTGGGGCGAAAGCGCGTGTCAATGTTGAGCGCGCGTTTAATCGTGCGGCGCTGAATCGGGTTAACGGTACCCGTCCCGGTACCTTGAAAGTCGGTGCTGCCCGCGACTGTGCCATTTGTGCCATTTGTGCCATTTGTGCCATTTGTGCCATTTGTGCCATTTGTGCCATTTGTGCCATTTGTGCCGTTTGTTGTTGTTATTGATGACCGCCCCTGGTTCATTGCGCTGGGATTCTGAATTAAGAAATGCCCGCCCTCCTGCACAACCGTGTTTTGCGCGCTTTTAAACACGGCAGATCCAGCTTGCGACGACTGCGTCATTGACAGGGGTGCCGACGAGCTGTACGGATTGTAAAGCTGCTGATTACTGTTGCCGCTTTCGTTGAGGTACATGACGATGCGGTGGCTTGCCCGGTCCAGAAACGATTTTATTTGAGATTTGAGGACCGGGGTGAAGTCCGAATTGCCCGTGAGCTTGTCGCACAACAAGTTTTTTTTATGTTCCACGTTGGTTGTGTCATAAACGGGGACACCTGCCGACCCACCCAGCATGAAAAAGTCCTCCAGTTCGTCAATCGTGTAGTTATCGATGTTCAAGTCGAATGCCGCGTCCATGATGGATGGGAATGGATGGGGATGGATGGATGATTATGATTAAGAAATGTGGCTGCTTATTGTTTATTATTATTTTATTTTTTATTTAATACCGCGCGCGTATTAATATTAGTTAATTAGTTAGTGTTAATTATATTAATTAACTAATTAAGTTATTATTTTGAGTTTGTTCCGCTAAATATGGTTTGAAATGCGGCGCGTGCAAGCGCTTAGCGGTGATGGCGAGTGGTTCGGCGAACATGACGCGTTTTACGGCGTTTTACGCGACGGCTACGAGATTTTTTTGCGTTTACGCATTTTGTTCCCATTGATCCGCCGTGTGGCTGTTTAAATTGGGGCAAACTGAGCAAAAATGCCTTATTATCACCCAGTTCATTGAAAGCATCTTTTTCTTCTTGAGATACCACTTTCCCCAGCTTATCTGGATGCATAGATAAACTTTTTTTACGATATGCACGTTCTATCATATTTTGGGTTACCGAACCAATAGTTTCAGGAATCCCAAGCATTTGCAATGCATTATTTATTTTTATTATTTTCGACGGAGACTCGCTCCTGCTCCTGCTCCTGCTCCTGCTCCTGCTCCTGTTCTTGTTCGCCCCATCACTGTTTCTATCACTGGACTCACTGGACTGCGATTGCTGCCGGGTTTTGTGTATTTTGTCGTAGAGGTTTGTGTAAAAATTACCTTTAAGTCTGCCCCAGGAGAATTGTTCCGGTGGCGGCGGTTCTTTGAGCGCTGGTATCGATCTGTGTTGATAATTCTTATATAAATGGTCTATATTTTCGCTTAAATTAACAATCGGCGTTTTGACTGGTGGTGCATGGTATGGTTTCATTACGGGAAACGCTCGTGGAATAGGAGGTTCATTTCCAATTCCTGGCGTTTCCCGTAATGATCCCACTGGCCCCATAGCCTTCTCCCTATAACTCATGATGATGAATATTATTATTATTATTATTTATTTATTATTATGTGATATAATAATTAAAATAATTAAATGGTTCACCACAAATATTTCCAGCTAAAATAACCGCTGCTGAATTTGCGCGCATTCTCTCCGGCGTGCCGGGTCCGGTAATTCTTGCGCCGCTTGGGGTCGCCGTGATTGGATTCGGAGTACAGGCCGAGTCCGGTGGAATCGCGGTACTGCTCGTATCCAATCGCGCCGAACGGCACGCGCTTCTCTCGGAGCGTGCGTTTGTTCCGAAGAATCGCGTCGTACTTTTTACCGCGCGTCTTAGATCGCGCAAATTTCACGAGGGAGTAGCTCTTCGGGCAGTCAACAATCATATTTCTTATAATATAATAATAATATAATAATAAAAAAATATGTAGTAGGGGGATGGCCCACTAAATTAAGGAACAACCGGGAATAAAAATTAATATTATAATATAAAGTATGTTTGATTTTTTTTGTGTGTATAGTGTATACAATAATAAATATACACAATACAATAATGTCAAAATGTACACGTCGAAGACGCGGAAGCGCAAAGACGTCTCGACGCTCGAGGAGACTCTCGCGGAGACTGGGTAGACGAGTCCGAACTCGTAGAGGCGGAGTTAAACGGGCTCGAGCTCGAGAAGAAAACAGTGAGCAAATGCCGAAAGAGAAAGCTCTTCAACGTGATTTCGTTGGGGAGTATGCTATACTTGACGGGAAGTTGAAAGATTTACAAAAAAGAAAGGCGATTTTTGAAGACGGGAGACGAAATGGGAATGATGGAGAACATCATGGGCATTCGACAGAGTTTGATGCCGCGATAAGTGATGTTTATGCCAAAAAAGCCAAGTTATGGGACGAATATTGGATCGAGAATCCTGAAGCAAAAGTTAAATACGATGCAGAACAAGCCGCCATTTCTGCACAACAAGCCGCACATTATGCAGAAATGAACCGTCAACGTATATTAAGCGAAAATCCGCCTTAGTAGGGCTTGCGCGGCTCTACCTTCGCGGGGAGTCGTCACCCAATGGATGGAATTGTCTGTTGTCTGACTATATGAAATCCTCCATAATCCACGTATTGATGGTGTACCGCGCCTGGCCCTCGCCGACGCTGCTGACCGAGTGCGGGTGCGTCCAGTACGGTGGAAACAAGACCACTTCGCCTTTTTTTACTTTGAATTTAAGGTTCTGGGCCGGGAAGTTGAATATGCCGCCGTCGTAGTCGTCGTTCAAGACTGCAATGAACGACATGGCGCGCACGAGTTTGGTAAATCCGCCGGTTTTGGAGTGCACGCCGTCAACGTGCCGTTTCGTGCCGCCGTGGATGCGGCGCAGCGTGTACCCGTCATCATGGATGCCTTTGAAATCGGGGCGAAACGCGCGAAATGCGGCGAGAACAGCTCCGACGCGTTTGAAAATTAGGTCGTCGGTTTCTTTCGCGCCGGGTATGCCGCGGTTTATGAGATCTTTCAGGGTCAAGAATTTACATTCAACATTGTTGCCACTCGCGTACCCCACATCGCGTTCCTCCCATAATGCTGAATGTTTTGTAATGTAGCCCACAATGTCGTCGCACTGCGCGCGAGTGAACACGTCGGAGACGGTGAATACGTTGGTTCCTGAACCAGGCTCTCCTCGTTCTTCAATGATGAGTGGCCTTATTGGCACATTAAGTGTCAATGGGTAATGGGTTGTGTATATGCCAATACTCGTGTCCTTGCATAAATCATCCACTTTTTCGGGTGGTAGAACATACCCAAATGATAGTGATATGCGCGGAACAGCGCATTCAGTAGATTCAGACCAGTGTTCGTCAATACCCGAACGACACATAACGTAAGAGCCTTCAACTGCGTCAATTATATGACCATCATAGTAAGTGGTACCGCCTTTTATTGGAAGAGTTATAAACACATTGAATCGAACATGGAACAATCCCCTTTCCCATATGTTAGGGTCACGGTGTTTATGAATGAATCCATTTGCAGGAATAACCGCTACAAAATCATTAACTTCTTTTTCTTTTTCAAATGAATATAATTCCTCCCGTTGTTCTATTCGTTTTCTTATTTCAAAAACTAGCTGGTGAATGTCGGGATTATTTTCACATAATATACAATCAAATCGACCATTTGTTATTTCTTTCATTTTTTTTTTAACCATTAATTCGTTTGCCCAATCACGTATCTGAATTCGTTCCTCATCTATCATAATGGGTCCCCGGTTATACATTTTTTTTATATTACCATTGCCAATATTTGTTGTACGTTTTTTCAAATTATCGTCTTCACAGTATATTTCATATACAAATGGGTGCGCGTCATCATCATAATCATCAGAACTTATCATATTGACTATTATTTATTAAAATACCATATTATTTTAATCATGTGGAATTTTTAAATTTAATTTCGATTAAATGAAATTAAATTTAAAATGTCTGTCTGGTCGTCGGGTCCACAACATATCGATCCAGATATTATATTATAAAAACAAAATATATCAGAATTAAAATGATTTAAAATTTTTTATTATATAATTTTACACAAATTAATACTATGAATTATAATTCTGGTTCAGATGATTGGTTTATTTTAGAACATTGCGATGCCAATGATGTATTGACAATAAAGGGAAGTATTGATAATATTATTGATGATTATAAAATTACAAGCAGTATATTAAATAAAAGTACTAGAGGAGTTAATGCCGAACAATATGATTTGCTTCCATATTTGCATGACGACGCGCGTTACGGTATACCGTTAATAAATATTATTAAACATAAGGTTCAAGAAGCATTGAACAGGCCTGTTAAAAAGCTAAAGGCTGCTTGGACTGTACTTGGTTATGAGAATTCATTTCATACTATACATAATCATAATCCTAAGAAAATTTTCAATAATACATCTACAAACTCTCCATATGGTGTTTCTACCGTAACTTATTTAAATTTGCCTTACATCGGTAATGACGACCATCGTACAGGAGATTTTTATGCGATAATTCAAGATTCTAACAAGGAAAATTTAAAATTTGTACACTCTCCCAAGATAGGAGATATATTAATTTTTCCAATTTGGGTTTATCATGGTACTGTGCCTCAATCCGATGGGTTAAGACAGACATTAAGCCTGGATTTTGAATTAATATAATATATGTGAAACTTTGGGCCGATTTTAAAAATCATAATTTCAGTTTCCACGCGATGGAAACGCGCAACCCTTTGCAGTATCGGTTGAACGCAAGCCCCTTGTGAAAATAGGATGCAGGAAAAAGAATGCCGCGATTGTATAATGGCGCAACGGCAATTCGAGAGAACGGATCATTATTCGGTTGATGGTTCGGAATCTTGAATATAAATTCGCCGCCAATGTCGTCTGCTGTTTCCGCGGTTATTTGCTTGTTTGTATAAATGCAGAAAGTGTAGCTGTCATCAGTTTTGTCATCTTGGTGGAACGTGCCATCCTGACCGAATGTCTGTCCATTAGCGTAAATGCGCTGCACCGTGAATTTACGGTTTGCTGCGGCCTCGATTTTGGATTTTAGGTGTGTGCTGAAAAATGGATCATCTGTCAGCGTCATCATCCAAAACGGGGTGGAAACGGGAGAGGTTTGGGAAATTTGACCGAACGACCACGCGGGGCGTTTTACAGCGTTTGCGCATATTTCGAGCTCTTCTGGCGTGAGAAACGTGTCAAATATCTGAATTTTGTCGGTCATGAAATGTTGTTATTATTGTTGTTATTATTGTTATTGTTGATTATACATTGCATTACAATTTTAAATTATTTTTTTCTATTAATGCACTTATTAATAATTGCTGTTGCTTACAAGTTTTATCAAGTGCCTGAAATGCGGAAACCAGCGTGGAAAATACCGCGTCATTGTTCATATAGTGGTAGTCCTCGATTTCCTGGCCGTAAACGAAATAGTCTGCGTTTAAAAGTATGGTGGTTGTGGTCGCATCCAACGGTTCCACGAGCACGTTGTAATCATCTATTGAAGCTACGCAGCACACATAAAAACATTCTTTGGATTTGTTGAACATTTTGAGTTTTATGCCCTTTATTGACTTGTTTGTATCTAGGGCTGTTGTATCCGAATCTAAATTTAGAAGAAGTTGCTCTTTAATGAGTTTCGTTATGGGATGCTGAACCGACGTTAGAAGCGCATTACCCGGCTTTTCAGACGATGTCGTAAGTTTCGCCATGGAGTATATATTCGGAATATATTCTCTCTTGGTGCACACACTTTCAGGAATGCATAGTTTGGCTTCTTGAGCGATAAACCCGATGTGCTTCGCAAACGCCGACATATTTCGGTCAATGTACTCGTACCGTTTGGGCTGCAATAAACGGATGGCGTCAATGGCTTGTTCCGATTGCATCGGAACAATGTTGCGCTTCACGCGGATATCCGACGTAAGTGTCGCATTATATTGTTTGGAGTCTTTCATCACTTTGATGAAATAATTCAGAACAATGTACGGCTGCAAGTTATTGTGTTCGGCACCGCTTCCATTTGTTGTTGCAGTTGTTGTTGTTGCGGATGTAGCACCGTTCTGAAACTGAGATTGTATTAATCCGGATGGAGTAAAGGTGTGCGTGTGTAATGATTCGTCATCGACTGTTATAATCGCTTTACCTGTTCCGCTATTGTACTGGACCTCATTTTTTGGTAAATAGTTATCGTTGCCGTTACCATTCCAATTGGGATAAAGGGTGCTTTCACGAGGAGTACTCATAGGATGGCTATGTCCTGAATCTGTCGCCGTATGTTTATGCGCAGTTCCAGTGCCAGTTGATTGGCTTGGAGTTGCTTGAAATTGGGAAGATACAGATCCGGTCACGGTTATAGCCGGAATTGGAACTGGATGCGTATGGCCCGGCATTTCGTTTATCGTCAATGTGTGCGTCTTTGCACCGCCTGTTCTGCCGAGTGGGTTAAATGACGCATCGGTACCATCATACCCTATAATCGTTTTACCCTTTATATTTGGCAGAAAAAAATTTGCGCCGCTTCCGCCGTACGTGTACCCAATTAATGTGAACAGGTCCGCATACGTGCCCGTGATTGAGAGAAAAGTCCCATCGCATAACATGAACGCCGTAGACGGCGCTGTGGCGGACGGGTACGCGAGTATTGCGCCCAGCGGCAGGCCGGCATAGTAGCCCACATCCGCCCACACCGACCCGTCGTATATTTCCGCCGAGTTATTAGTGTTGTTGAACCGGATAAGCCCCCTAGTGCCGGTCGGCCTGTTTGCGGTTGTCGGCACGCCTGCCACAGAGTCCCCATTTAAAATGAGATGGCTGCCCAGAACCAGCGATCCGGCGGTTCCATTGGCGGCGGTGTTTGTCCCGAGTCGCGTTGCGCCGTTGGTTCCGTTGATTTCGAAACTTATAGCGTTTGAACTCTTTGCACCGCTGTACATCCCGAAGTATTTGCTGGTGTCGATGTACACGTCATACGAAAACAGCGCAGAACCGTCGGATCGCGTGAATGTTAATGCCGGGGGGGTGGTGGATGTGGCGCTCCCGTTATTCCAATTCAGTGTCAGCGCGGTGCCATTGTACGCCAGCTTGAATCCGTCCGTGATTAATTCCGCGGTATCGCTTCTTGTGCTAAATGCGGCCATTCCAACCGCCATAATCAAATTGCCGTTTGTGTTGCACGGTGATTTTAAAAACAGGCGCATTTGTTTGTTGGTGCCGTTATTGTTTCCGTTCCCCAGCATGATTTGGTTTCCGCTGGTGTCTTCAATGTGAAGCGGGCTCAGCGGAAATCCGATCAAAGCTGCATTGCTGGCAGCCGCGTGGCCTATCCCGACACTGCCGTTCTGTTTTAGAGCCAGGTTGGGACCCGACCCGGCGGTCAGTTTCACCGTCTGCAACCC
>Ga0114969_10004529_pt1 | contig 10975 bp, 9 predicted proteins | sample M_130807_MF_Meta_FD_87316 | JGI IMG/M metagenome (GOLD analysis project Ga0114969, IMG submission 87316) | Freshwater microbial communities from Lake Montjoie, Canada to study carbon cycling - M_130807_MF_MetaG | ecosystem: Environmental > Aquatic > Freshwater > Lake | place: Lake Montjoie...
GGTTAGATCAATTCGCTATTCCGATAACTAGCATTAACTTAAATAGTCAGAAGATCATAAATTTACTTAATCCGACTTTACCGCAGGATGCCTCAACCAAAAGTTATGTAGATACAACCGTAACAGCAAGTTTAACAAACTTAAATAGCAAGACACAAAATATAAGTTTGTTAGAAACAACTCCGACCTCAACCAGAATGACTCAAAATTTAACACTTTGGGCAGAAAATTCAACTAAGTCAGCTACGCTTAGTTTAGTTGCTAGTAACGCACTAGCGACTTCTAATTTTAATTTGGGATGGAGTTTTACGCCAACAGTAAATATAACCGTAACAAAATACAAAATACAAACCGCTTTTTGGGCGAGTACCAACGCAACAAAACCGATTGCTATTTTTAATAATGCAACACAAGCATTAGTCGGTGTTATTCAAACACTAGACAAATTAACAATTGAAAATGGCTATTACGTAAAATTATTAGCTACTCCATTAGTTCTTGCAGCAGGAGTTACTTATGTAATATCTGGATTATTCCAAAATGTCGATCTCTACACAAACATATCGAATACGTATCCCGCAGAAATTACCCCAGGAACAACAAGATATACAAATGGGCCAGATTCAACCGCTGTTTACCCAACGATAAATGTTGGCTCCATGAACGGTGCACCCGTTTCTTTTGATTATACTGTTTTAGGGGCTTTTAAAAATCTTCAATGTAATAGTATAGAAGTGAATGGCAGTATTAATTTGATAGGTCTAACTGCGGGGTTATTAAAAAACAATGTAAGCCTTGGAGTAGGAACTCTTTCAACAGCAATAGCAGGTACTGATTATTATGCTTTAAATTTTCCGACTAGAATCCTTGATAATGGGTTTATTGCCGGCTCGCTTTCGTCATTCTTCATAGGTACAAACGCGGGAAACTTAATCACGACTGCTATAAATAACACAGGAGTAGGATATGGTTGTCTTAAGGGATTAACAACCGGAACATCCAATACTGCAATAGGTCATCAAAGCAGTTTCTATTTAACAACTGGCTCATCTAACGTAGCTATAGGCAAGGATAGCTTAATATTTACTACTATAGGAGCACAAAATACAGTTGTTGGCGTATCTGCTTATGCACAGAACACAATTGGCTCTAATAATACTGGGGTTGGTTGGGTTGTTGGTGGGGCTTCTGGCTCCAATAATACAGCGTTAGGTTCACGAGCAGGTAATTCGCTTACAACATATAACAACTGCGTTTTTGTTGGAACGCTCGCAGATGCTCTTACAGACAATCTGACAAATGCTATAGCAATTGGGTATTCTGCACAGGTGAATGCAAGCAATTGTATGGTTTTAGGCGGTAGCGGTGCAGATCAGATATCGGTCGGAATTGGCTTAACACCTAATGGTCAATTTCAACTTCCTACAATTCACGCAAATAGAAAAATTGTACTATACGACACTGCAAATAATGACTTTCAATTTTTTGGTTTTGGAACAACTAGCACAGAGTTTAGATTTCACATCGAACAAGCATCAACGGATTACGTGTTTTATAGAGGAAATTCACCTTTTGCTTATTCTGAATTAATGCGTTTAACAGGAACTGGAAATTTATTGGTAGGAGGGTCAACAGCACTTGCTAAGATAGTAGCGACTAACGGTGTACAAAATATAAGCGGCGAAGATAGTTGTATTAGAGCTGTTAGCTCCAGCAACTCCGCAAAAATAGAATTGCAATGCAACAATAATTTGGGACGCTTATGGGAATTAAGGTCAAATAACAATGGTAGGTTTGATATTACCGACCGCACGGGCTCATCTAATAGATTTACTATTGATTCATCAGGTACAACTTATGCTAAACAATCCTACTATTCTTATTATGCTACTGGCTCTGGTGCTACAGTAGTTCCGAGTGTAGCAGTATTTATTAAAGCTACATGGCCATCTACTTCGGTTCAAACAATGGCAAATAATTTTACTGATGCTAGTTCTCGAGTTACATATACTGGGGCAACCAATTTTAATGCTTCTATAAATGTTTCGCTTAGTGCTATTCAAAGCACTGGAAATGGCGAATTATCATCGTTTGCTATTTACAAGAATGGGACAACTCGAATAGCAAGTATTAATACAGTATTGTTATCATCAGTCGCTTCTACAGGTAATGCTACATTAAACGTCATCGCTCCATTGATTGTTTCTGGAGATTTTTTTGAACTATGGGTGTCTCATGATACTACAGCTGGACGCACTATTACTATAACAAGTCTTAACTTTACTATTTCGTCAACTTAAAAAGGGAAAATATCATGTCAAAAAATAAAGAATTAATAGAGCAAATGAAGGAGGATCAAGTAAAAATAACTGAATTAATTGAAAATAAAAAATCAGATATACAAAATAATGAAAATGCTATCGCGAGTTATAATGAAAACATCCAATATTTATACCAGTTAATTGGGATTTGTAACGCAGATATTGAGGCTCTTCAAAGACAATATGAGAATGATAATTTAATAATAGCTTATATTCCGCCGGATGGACTAAAGTAATAAATTAAAAAAAATCAATATTAAAAATTTAGTGTATAATGTAGATTGCTGCCAAATGCAGGCTGCTAATTATAAAAAATAGGAGAAATTAATGAACTTTGAAACAATTATAGAAGAACAAAAAAGGAAAAGTGCGATAATCAATAATCTGATTATTGATTTTCAATATTTAGTAGAACTTACGCCTCAGATTTTCGCTAAAAATGCAGAATCTGCTCCTGAGTTCAAAAGTGCTTGCAATTTTCTTCGTGTTTTATGCGACAAAGTAGCATTAGAAACAGAACAATTAAAAACTACGCTTCCTGTTTTTAATGAAGATAATTAAATTAAATAAATAATTTTTATGGGGATTTTTGTAGATTATCCGAGCAATCCTTTTGCAAATATAACTAATGTACCTACAACCATTTTAATTGCCGATACAAATCCTTTGCAAATTAATGGATTAATTGTGTGTAATAGAGTAGGTCAACCTATCAGGTTTAATTTAAAAAAGATTAGGACTCAAACTTCCCCCGTTGAAATATTTTATGTTAATGAGTTGCCGATAGGACCATATGAAACTGTAGATGTTGTAGCCAAGATTGGATTACAAATATTTCTTGAATATAGTACTACTCCAAACCCTTTAATAAGTGATAGTTTAATATGTTTTACTAATGGGTATACTCAAATCTGCGATTGTGAGATCAGCTATACCAGATTAAATGATCTGCCCTTGGCTTGATTAAATAATCAATACAGTTTCTGCGAAACTTAAAATCGTATTTCGGGTTTAAACGTTCTTAGCCATAAAAAGAATCTTAATATATTTAATTTTAAGAGGATTATTATGCCAAGATCAGCAATTACACGTATCAACGGTGGCCTTCAAGTCGCTACAAATACTACCAACAAAAACAACGGGTTTTACGCCCCACAACTAACTACGGTCCAAAGAGATGCCATTCCAGCAGCTACCATTGTTAATGGAGCTATCATATATAATACGACCACTAATACTTTTCAAAACTACACAAACGGTGTCTGGAATAATCTAAATTCTAGCGTGGCTACAGCAGGAGTTGGCCTCGTAGCTGGGAGCTCTCCAGTGATATTGCCTAGTGGCGTAGATGCACAAGTTGAAGTACCAGCAAACCAAATAAACGGTTTTATATATTATGGCACGACTTCTAATACTACCAGATTAAGAGAAAATGGGAATTGGGTAACAGTAACAACGGCTTAATATATGAACAAATTTATATTATTCTTCATCCTATGCTTTTTTCTTTCTGCGTGTTCAATAGGAAGATTAGAGATAGATGACGATAGAACAACAACTTGTGGGAGCCAAGATTAAAATGAATCCAGCAGTTTTAAATTATTTGCAAAGTCAACAACAACCAAATCAGAATATGGAGCAAGCACCACAACAGCAAGCTCCATATAACCCTTTTGATAGTGGAATTAATAAAGCCATCTCAAGCGCAAGAGAATCGCTTGGGATGACCGATAAGCAGCAGGAAAAAGCTCTTAGAAGGTCAATGCTTACTTTTGGCGATAATATAGCTCAGCAACCTAAACAAAAAGGTTTTTGGAATAATTTTGGTTCAGTCGGAAGAGCTTTGTCACCGGCAATAATAGCGCACGATGATGCAGAAGATACGGCATTAACTCAAAATAATGCTCTTGCTAATCAGATGTTAGCTTATCAAGCTGCCGAAGAGAAAAAACGGGCAGATGCAGGACAACAAGCTTGGGAAAGGCAACATAAAGAGGATCTACTTGGAGAGCAAAGACGATCTCATAATTTAATGGATAATTTTCGGAGAGATCAGCTTTCAAATAGAGCTGATTTAGAAGGGAGTAAAATTGAAAATGCAGCTTGGATTCACCGAGAAAAACATAATGCTACTAAATATATTCCTGAAATAGCTGCTCAATATGAGAAGAATCAAGAACTATTGCCTACTATTAGCGAGTTTAAAACACTTTTAGCATCTTCTAACTTAGCTGGTGGTAGCAAACTCGCTAATTTAAAAAGATTTATAGCACAACAAACAGGGTATGACGAAGATATACTCAACGCAAACAATATGGGGCAATTTTATTTAGAATGGATGAATGCCAATAGTAAGGGGGCTTTATCAGATAGAGATATTAAGGTTTATTCTGCCGGATTTGCCGATATTGAGAAAAACCCCAAGGCAAGCATTAAAATTCTTAATAGATTAGAGAAAAAACTGCAAGACCAACAAGAGCTAAATACTCTTAAATTAGATATGTATGAGCAAGATCCAGGAGCAAATTTAACTAGGGTCAATATCTTAAATAAGAATATGAGAGGAGCGGTCAAATCAAAACCTCTAGTTCCAATCGGTTCGGCAACTATTCAAGGTGATATTATTAAGCAAGAAGGGAGCATCGCACCAACTGTGAGCTTCTTTAATCCTGACACTCGTGAGTATTTTGATGTGCCATCTGATGTAGCGGAAGCTGTGCAAGAACAATACCCAAATTTGGTAATGCAATAAAATGTCAAAGATAGATTTATCTCAATATGCACGAAAAGATCCTAGGATAGATTTATCTCAATACCAGAGAAAAGCTTCTGCAACTGCAAAGGAACAAGAGAATCCTCTAGTAAATCACCTTAAGGGTTTTCATGGCGAAAGTGGAGATGCTTGGTGGCAACTTCCAAAAAAAGCGGTCGGTAAATTTGCAACCGAAATAGCTGGATTACCTCATTTAGCAGCAAGGGGCGTCGAAGCTATGACGAATGCCGGCAACAAAATGTATGGTGCTCCAGTAGGTATGTATGGTATGGGTACATACGGTAAAGGAAGAGAAAAACCCCCGAATGTACGTGTTAATGAGAATGCCCCGCAAACTGATTATGCGCAATTAATACCATCAACTGAATCAATACAAAAAGGTGTGAGGCCGTATATAGATATAGAGCCTCGCCCGAGCAATGCCGCGCAAAGAGTGGCCTATGAGGGGTTAGATTTTGGACTAAATAGCCTTCCTTTTGCACAAGTAAATAAGCTTGCAAAGGGAGCTTCTTTGTTAGATAAATTTAGCAAAGTTGGTAAGACCGCGGGCATAGGTGCTGGTATCGGAGCAACTAGTGGTATTGCTCAAGAAGCAGGAGCTCCTAAATTAGCTGCGGATTTAGCATCTATTGTAGCCACTCCTTATGCAGCTGCAAAACTTAATCCTAAAAATATTTATAGTGCTTTTCAAAAGATTCCTGAAACAGCAGCAAAACTGCCATTAAAAATAATGGGCCTAGGACCTAAAGGCTTAAACATTGAAGCTGCTCAAGCAGCTAGAGATTTAGGAATTGATTTACCTGCTGCGGCTCTTACTGATTCTGGGGCGGTAGCACTTGCAAATCAACATATAGGGAAGACTCCTTTCTTGAGCAGTACACTTAATGAAAAATATGCTAATGCTGATAAGCAAATGTTAGATACTTTACAAGATATATATAAAGATATAGGGCCTAAAAAGACTCCTGAAATAAAAAATGAAATTTCTAGACGATACCTACAAGCTGTTGAAAGTCTACCTCAAAATGCGGTTATTAAACCTGCACATAGTCTAGATGCTATCAAAAAGATAAAAATAGATACTGCTTTACCCTCTCCTCAAGAGAAAGATTTAGTAAAATCTCTAGAAGAATTAGGTGGAGTATTAAGCCCAAAGATAAATAAAAAATATGGCGCAATTTCTCAGGAATTTGGAGAAATTAAACTACCAGCACAGGATATTAATATTTCTACCTTGATTGGTACTAAACGTAGTTTAAATGCTCAAATAAAATGGGATACTGAACCAGGTGTTAAAGAGCAATTAAAGAAAGTGTTAGCCGGTGTAAAAAAAGACATTGCAGAATATGGCAAAACAAATCCTGAATGGTACAAAACTTTTAAGGAAGCAGATGCATTATATGGAAATGTGGCTAAAAGAGCTAAAGTAGAAAAATTATTGAGTGGAAGGGGAGAAAATTATTCAACTGGCAACGTGCAACATAGTGCTTTATCGAAAACTATACATAATCCAGAAACCGCGGAGTTTCTAAAAACAAGAGTCTCTCCTGAGGTTTTTAGTAAAATCGAAAAACTCGGAAAAATATCAAGAGCATTTGCGCTCAAAAGTAAGAATGCTCCTAATCCTTCAGGGACAGCTTCTACAGCTAATATAATCAATCTAGGTGTAGGTGCAGTAACTGGTTCATTGGGCTTACCTTATCTAGCGGCTCTTGGAGCAGCTGGTGTTGGCGTTACTTCGCTTCTTACTGACAAGAAGTTTTTAGACCTTGCTCTTAAATATGCCCAAAGGCCTAATTTAGTAAGCGTCGTTCCTCTAAACAAACGCATAAAAGATGTAACTGGTTATTCAGCAGTAGCATTAAATAGAGAGCTACAACGTGCCCAAGAAAGGGAGGAATAAATGAATTATAATTCTCTACGTCTTCAAATACAAAATTACTCAAATAGGACTGATCAATTTTTTATTGATCAGATTCCTGATTTTATTAATCAAGGAGTGAATCGAATTTATTCAGAAGCAAAAAGTATAGGCTTTGAAACAGTTTTAAACGGGAACTTGATAATAAACAATCCATTACTAGCAAAGCCAGCAGATTGGAAAGAAACAGTTAGCTTTAGTATAACTGACGATAGATTAAATCCAGCTCCTACCTCTTTTTTACTGCTAAGAAGTTTAGAGTTTTGTAAAAGCTACTGGCCAAAGACAGTGCTGACAGGAACGCCAGAATTTTATGCTAATGCTTTAGAGTATAATAATTTTTTCTTTGCGCCTACCCCTGATTACGCATATCCGCTGCAATTGATTTATCTTGCGTTACCTTTATTTAATGAGGCGAATCCTGAAAACTTTTTAACTTTAAGATATCCGAGTTTGCTTCTATATGCTTGCCTGCTTGAGACAATCCCGTTTTTAAAAGACGATGAACGCGTGCAGGTGTTTGAAGCTTTATATAGTCGTGCTTTGCAGAGCGTAAACAAAGATGCGCAAAAACTCTACACTGATCGTATTTCAAAGAGAGATAAAGACTAATGACAGCGAATCTTTACCCATTAATATATAGCCCAGGTATTCAAAGAGACGGTACTCAGTTTCAATCTGAGTATTGCCTTGATGGACAATGGATTAGATTTCAAAGGGGAAAAGTCAAAAAGATAGGAGGAATGAAAGGGGCTAGTACCATATATGGAGCTGAGAGAGTTACTAATTTAGCAATTTTTCCTTGGGAAAGAGGGGGAATTTTAATTTTTCTTTGTAGTGAACAAGGGCTTGCTGCCCAAATTAATTCCCCTAATTGGGCATTCGCAGCTAATAATAATTTATTAAATGCTGCATTTCCTCCAACAGTTTTGTGGGAGACGGCAACTGTTATTGACACAGGATCTAACAGAGCTTTCATAGTATTTATGAAAACTAATAATGCACTTGACATAACCCAAAATTCTGCCTCTGAGTTTTTTAGAAAAGAAATTAATCAAGCCCTTAATGGCGCTGTTGAGCAGAATGTTCTTAGGGGAGTAAAGCCTCTAATTAACGGCGGTTTATGTTTTGCCGCTCCTTATCTTTTTATATACGGCTCTAATGGCCTGGTTCAATATAGTACCTCAAACGATCCATTTGATTTTAGAGACGATATAATGGTGGAGGTTGATGGTCCAAATGGAACGAGAGTGCAAGAGCTTTCTCCAAACCGAGGTGGGGATTTCACGATATCAAATGACAAAGTTATTTATGGTCGCCCAATTCGCGGTGGTTCTAACAGTCCTTCTCTTCTTTTTTGGACACTATCTTCTGTAGTTCGTGTGGCAAATGCTTCCATTGGCGACGGTGAAGCTGATTTTAAAAGTGATACGATATCTACCAGCTCGTCTATTTTATCAAGTAAATGCGTAGTTGAGTATGATGGGCTATTTTTCTGGCCCGGTACTGATAGATTCTTTGTTTATAACGGTATTGTTCAAGAAATGGATAACCGAATGAATCTAAATTATTTTTACGATAATATAGACATGGAAAGACGTCAGCAAGTTTTTGGGGTAAAGAATACAAAATATGGTGAAATATGGTGGTTTTACCCAGTAAGAGGAGTTGCTGGAGCTAATTCAAGAGCCATTGTTTATAACAAAAGAGAGAACTTTTGGTACGACACGGCTATTTCCAGAACTGCGGGCGTATTTTCTCCTAACTTTGGCTTTATGAGTACCTATGGACCTGCTCTTGTTAATCCCTACGATGGCCAAAATAATCTTTGGAGACATGAATTTGGAGTAGTGCAAGATGAGGCAGAAGGAAACGGTAGAAATATAGTTCCTATTCCTTCATCTTTTACTACTCCTATATTTTCATGGGTAGCATTTCCACCCAAACCAAACAGAGGTTCAATGCCCTCTCAATTCATTAATAGATGGGTAGATTTGCAAAGGATAGAACCTGATTTTGTAATTACAACTGGACAACCAGATAGATTTGAGGTTCTAGTTAATACGCAAGAATATGCTCAAAGTCCAGTAGTTACTAGTGCACCGGTACAATTTTCAAGGGATACAGGCAAACTTGATATGAGAGTGCAAGGACGCAATATGAGCCTTACATTTAGATCGATAGATAATTTTGAAGTTGGGCACATAATACTATTACTCGGTATGGGGGATGCAAGATAATGTTAGTAATTTGGCCAGAGTATATAACTTTAAACAATTGGGCGGCTGCTTTAGTAGCTGATCGCCCTAATGCATTTCTACCCCTTCTACAAGATGAAAATAAATGGCAAGAATGGGGAGCTGCGGTAGTTGGAACTGGTGTTTTTACACGTAGCGGTGTTCCTTCTCCATTTTCTATTACTCAAGGAACTAAAAAAGAAAATTTTAAAGACTGGCAAGAATGGGCGAAGGTCGTCTATTCAATTGTTAATAATGAATCTAATCCACAAGAGGGTCAAAATGTTTGATACAAGATTTAATAATGGTTATCAAAATACGGTTATGCCATTAAATACAAATACAGATCCGTACGCAGATCCATATCTTAATCAAATGCCTCAGAATACTTATGGACAAAATCCTTATACTCAAGGGAATGTACTATCTAATATGATGAGTAATAATGCTCCTTATCCTACAGTACCCTCTCAATCAGTTTCTGCTGTTAATACTAATAGACAAAATCCCAATACAGTAAGTTATGCTGATGGTGGAACTGTAAAAAAGAAAAAAAATAAAGCGGAAAATAGCCCTTATCCAATGTTAGCTGAGATGATTAGAAAACAAGGAAAGGGTGAAGACACTGTATTAGCTCATATAACCCCGCTAGAAGCCATGATATTGAAAGATCTAGGGGGGAGTGGGACGATTAATCCTAAAACTGGATTGCCACAATTTAAACCAAGATGGTTAAAGAAAGCACAAAAATGGTTAGCTGGTAGTGCAGGTGGAGGATTAGGAGCGATCCTAGGTAACATGATTTTACCTGGTATCGGCGGAGTTATCGGCGGGGCATTAGGGGGCGCAGCAGGTTCTGCCGTACGTGGTCGTAAAGATTATATGCAAGCGGGACTTAGAGGTGCTGGAATGGGAGCTGCATTACCTACTGTTGCTGGTTTAATTGGCACCGGAGCTAATGCACTGGGAGCTACAAATGTTGGGCATGCACTTACTAAGTATGGCAATGTTAATGCCATATTACCCTCTTTAGGTTTAGATAATATGTTTGGAGGCGGTGGTGGGAGTGCTGTAGGAAGCTCAGGCGGAATAGGGGAAGGAGCTAGGACCCCTAGGATGTTTGAAGCTAACGATCAAGGATCTGCATTAGAAAATTATAATAGATATCAAAGCGGAGTAAGTGCTGGCGATGGTGACGAGAGTTTTACTGATAAACTGCTAGGAAACACTAAAGACTTTCTAACTAAACCTAAAAACCTTTTAACTCTAGCGTCAGTTGCTAGCTCATTTGCGAACCGACCAAAAGAAAAGAAAGAAAAGTCACCAGAACAACAAGCAGATGAAGCAAAGCGTTTAGAAAGGGCGCTTAGATTAAGTCCAGCTGATAGAGCTGGTATGGAAGCTAATTTACTGGCAGAAGAACAGATGAGAAGAAGGATCTCTCGTCAAAAGTTCTTGCCAGAAGAACGGCTGGGTAATATCGAACCTATGTATCGAAGAAGTAATACTCCAGAAGAATATAAACAGCACGGTAAATGGCTAAATTATTACAATAATCCTCAGTTTACCGGTGAACCTATACCTTATAAAAAGGGTGGCTCAACACGTCCGGAAATAATAGCTAGAGGACAAAAGTTAACAACTGATATTATTGAAAAAAATAAAAATCAACACAAAGGTCTATTAGATGAGAAGAGTTTATCTAGAGAACTTACAAATTTGA
>Ga0114969_10004530_pt1 | contig 10974 bp, 9 predicted proteins | sample M_130807_MF_Meta_FD_87316 | JGI IMG/M metagenome (GOLD analysis project Ga0114969, IMG submission 87316) | Freshwater microbial communities from Lake Montjoie, Canada to study carbon cycling - M_130807_MF_MetaG | ecosystem: Environmental > Aquatic > Freshwater > Lake | place: Lake Montjoie...
AGCGCCGGCTTAGCAACGCAAGGGCTCATTCCGTTCTGCAATATTTATTCGTCATTCATGCAGCGTGGTTACGACCAACTGATACATGATGTTGTATTACAGAAACTCCATGTTGTTTTTTGTCTCGATCGCGGCGGATTAGTTGGAGAAGATGGCGCTACTCATCAGGGAGAATTTGATATTGCTTTTCTGCGTTGCCTGCCCAACATTGTGGTGAGCGCGCCCATGAATGAAGAAGAGTTGCGCAACCTGATGTACACCGCACAGTTGGCAAAAAATAATTTTCCCTTCAGCATACGATACCCGCGCGGCGAAGGAGTGATGCCCGACTGGCGCAAACCGTTTACCGAATTAGAGATTGGCAAGGGCAGAATGATTTGCGATGGCGAAGAAGTTTGCATTCTCTCTATCGGGCACCCGGGAAATTTTGTGGTGAATGCCTGCCGCGAATTAATAACCGACGGAATACAGCCGGCGCATTACGACATGCGCTTTGTGAAACCGCTCGATGCGGAACTGTTACACAGCGTGTTTGCGCGCTTCAAAAAAATAATTACCGTGGAAGATGGCGTGAAAATGGGTGGCTTCGGCAGCGCGGTGCTTGAGTTTATGAGCGACCACCACTACCATGCTGATGTGCGCCGACTCGGCATACCCGATAAATTTATTGAGCACGGCTCGCCTGCGCAGCAATATGAATACTGCGGCTTCAGCGCCGCCAACATTGCCGATGCAGTGCGGGAAATGGTGAAGGAGAAAGTACAGGTGGTGGTGAAATAAAAAACCATGCGAAAGATTTTACTGCTTCTTGTTGTTTCTTTTTTTGTGGGAAAGAATTGTGAGGCGCAGAATCTTGTTCCGAATCCGAGTTTTGAAGATACGGTTGCTTGCCCAAATAGTGCTGACCAAACATTTAATGCAACTGGATGGAGTCAATTTTCTGCATCTCCTGATTATTTCAACTCTTGTAGTTTAGATACTTTCGTTGGGAGTATTTATGTAGGAGTACCAATTAATTTTTGTGGTTACCAGTATGCATCAAGTGGAAGTGCTTATTGTGGCTTAGCAACCTACTTCACTGCTGGTTTGAATTACAGAGAAATTGTTGGAAGAACATTATCAGTAATCCTTACTCCAGGAACAAAGTATTATGCATCAATCAAAGTTTGTTTAGCAGAAGTCTCAACTTTCGCTTCTAATAATATTGGTATTTCCTTTTCGACAATTCAATATAATGAATGGCCAAACTTAGCTCCGGTTAATAATCAAGCAATGGTCTATTCAACTTCTGTAATTACTGATTCATCAAACTGGACTACAGTTTCTGGTTCCTTTGTAGCTGACTCAGCTTATAAATATATAATGATTGGAAATTTTTTTACTGATGAAAATACTGATACACTTCCATCGAACACCTCTTCAAATTTTAATACAACTTATTACTACATTGATGATGTCTGCGTTTCTCCTGATTCACTTGCATGTGATTTGACTCCTGAAGGCATTTATAATTTGAAAGAAGCAAAAGCAAGCATCAACCTCTATCCCAACCCCGCCACGCAGCAATTGATAATTGATAATGGACAATTGATAATTAAGGAAATTGAAATCAGTGATGCTTTAGGGAGAGTTCAAAGTTGTGAGTTTAAAGTTCAAAGACCTGTTACCAAAATTGATATTCATTCGCTGCCTTCCGGTATTTATTTCATCAAGGTTTATTTTGCTGATGGAAGTATGGAGGTTCGGAGATTTGTGAAGGAGTAATACAACCATATATTGTTTTAAGTATCGTGTTTTTTCAGTTCAAATAATTCAACTACATTGCACCATACAAAATTTAAATTTCCATGAAAAGAATTCAACTTACTCTTCTCTTTTTATTAACCGTTACCTTCTCATTCGGTCAGGCACAACGCAATATTGTGATTGAAGAATTTACAGGTGACTGGTGCGGTTACTGTCCTGATGGATTAACAATTCTTGAAGGAATTGAAACTGCAAATCCGGGTCGCATTGTTGCTCTTGGAATGCATAGCGGTGACCAGTGGGATTTTGCTTACACCACATTTATGGATGGTGCATTGCAGGTTGCAGGATATCCCCGTGCAGGAGTTGACCGTGTAAATTACTCAGGTGGCAATGCATTTGTAATGAGTCGTGGCTACTGGGCCGGAGCTGTTGCAGCCCGCATTAATCAAACTGCATCGTGCAATGTTGGAATTATTTCTAGCTATAACACAACAACCCGTGTTGCAAACATTACTGTTTACGCAAATTTTGTTGGTGCTGAAACCGGCGATTTGCGCATAACATGTTTGTTGGCTGAAAACGATATTTCATCAAGCCAAACTAATTACATGAATGCTGACCAGTCATCACCTTGGTATAACATGGGAGATCCGATTCCGAATTATATGCAAAAGAATGTTGTTCGTGCTTGCCTGTCAGCCGACAACTTCGGCGATGCAGGAATTATTCCGGCTTCAGTTACCGCTGGTCATTCTTACAGCAAATCATATTCGTTCACCATTCCTTCAACCTGGAATGCATCGAATGCTAAAATTGCTGCTTTCGTAAATAAATATGCTGCCAATGGCAGTGTTGTTGACATTACAAATATTCCGATTATCAATGGTGCTGAAACCGAATTAGGAACTTCAGTTGCAGTTGAAAATGTAAGTGAAATTTCTGCAACTACCGTTTCAACACAGCCAAATCCATTCAGCGAATTTTCTTTCATTAATGTTTCAGTAGCACAAACTGCTCCTGTTAAAATTGTGGTAACAGATATTTTAGGAAGAGAGGTAAATGTTATTTGCAACGAAACAATTATAGCGGGTGCACACCAGTTTGTTTGGGCCGGAACTGATAATCAGTTTAACGAATTAGCATCAGGAACTTACCTGGTAAATGTTTACAGTGGCGATGCTGTGAATACAGTTAAAGTAGTTAAGCAATAAGTTATTTTCTTAAAACACCAAAGGGGGAGCAATGAAAATTGCTGCCCCTTTTTTTTATTTTTTATTCAGCAGAATATGCTGCTGCTAAAACCCTTTCAGGTTGTGTGCCTTCATACTTCACAACAATTTCATTCAATACAGTATTTATTTCTTCATAATTTGTAAGTACCACCAGCTTGTCGCGAAAATGCTTTATGTAAGGAAACCCTTTAAAGTAATTGGTGTAGTGTCGGCGCATTTCCAGTATGCCAAGCATATCGCCCTTCCATTTCATGCTTTGCAATAAGTGAGTTCGGCAAACCTCCGCTCTTTCATTTACCGTAGGAGGTGCAAGTGTTTCGCCTGTTGCCAGAAAATGTTTTGCTTCTCTGAAAAACCAAGGATAACCAATGGCAGCACGGCCAATCATAGCTCCATCCAATCCCATCGAATTTTTTACAAAGCGTACTTTTTCTACAGTATCAATATCGCCATTGCAGAAAACAGGAATTTTCATGCGCTGATTGTTCTTTACTTTTTCAATCAGGGTCCAGTCTGCATTTCCTTTATATAATTGTGCGCGTGTACGGCCATGAATACTTATAGCTGCAATGCCAATATCCTGCAACCTTTCAGCCACTTCTACCACATTTTTAGTGTTTTCGTCCCAGCCCAATCGCGTTTTTACAGTTACAGGTAAAGTAGCGCGCTTAATAATTTCAGAAGTCATTCGCACCATTTTCGGAACATCCTGAAGTATGGCAGCACCTGCACCACGACATGCAACTTTTTTTACCGGGCAACCATAATTAATATCTATCAAATCAGGTTTGGCAGCCTCTATAATTTCCACACAATTAACCATAGTATCAACTTCTCCACCGAAAAACTGAATGCCAATGGGGCGCTCTTCTTCATAAATATCGAGCTTCATCACACTCTTTTGAGCATGACGGATTAAGCCTTCTGATGAAATAAATTCAGTGTACATCAGGTCAGCGCCATTTTGCTTACACACCATTCTGAAAGGCGGATCACTCACATCCTCCATTGGAGCGAGCAGCAATGGAAATTCCCCTAATTCTATTTTATCTATCCGTACCATTTGAATTGTGCGTGTAAATTTACCCCATTCTATTTTTATGATCGAACAAAAAGGATTTTTAAATCGGCAACCTGTTTTTTTTCAAATGATGTTGTTGATTTTTCTGGTTTTTGCCTGCACCTATATTTTCACCATTGCCGCAATGGTAATTGTTGGTCCTTTATATGGAATTGACGGTGCCGATACTTTGATATTAAAAGCAGTAGAAAATCCGCAGGGAATAAAAGAAAACATGAACGAACTGAATGCAATAAAATTCATTCAGTTCTTTTCATCACTTGGTACATTTTTGATTCCGGCATTAATATTCGGCTTTACAAAAGGAATGGGTACTGATTTTTTAAAGTTGAGATCTAAAATATCAGTACTGATGCTGGTGGCTGGTATGGCTCTCATTTATTTATCTGCCCCGCTGGTAAATGAAATTTATAACCTGAATAAACTGATTGACGCGAAGTGGCTCGGAAATTTTGGAAATGAGCTTTTAGAATCGGACAAGAAAAATAAGTTGCTTACTGATTTGTTTTTATTCATGCCGAACGCGCAGGATTTACTGATAAATATTTTTGTGGTAGCCCTTATTCCTGCTATTGCCGAAGAGTTGTTTTTCAGAGGAGTGCTTCAGCAATTGTTTAAAGAGAGTTTTAAAAGTGTTCATCTTTCGGTTTGGATAACAGCTATGTTATTCAGCTTCATACATCTTGATTTTTATGGATTTATTCCCCGTGTTTTACTTGGCGCCCTGTTAGGATATTTATTTGTGTGGAGCAACAGTATGGTTGTAAATATTGGTGCGCATTTTATTAATAATGCATCGCAGATAGTAATGGTTTATCTTTTTCAAAGCGGAGTTATTTCTTTTGATGCTCAAAGTGATGAAAGCATGCCATGGTATATCACAATTCTGTTTTCATTAGTCATGGTGGGCTTGATTATTTTTATATATAAGAAACGGGTGATTGAGAAAGAACCTGAACCAGAAATAATTCCTGACTCAATTTTTCCTGATAATAATTATGGATAAAAAAGTTTTTGCAACCCGTACACTCTCTGCAATTGTTTTTGGAGTGATAATGCTTGGCGGGTTAACTTGGAATAAATACAGTTTTATTGTTTTAACAACAGTAATATGTGCCGGATGCCTATGGGAATATTTTGGTATAGTAGGCAGTGTTCAAACTTATTCCGATGAAAAGAAAAAAACTTTCCGGATCCTTTCAACTGGTTTTGGTCTGGTGGTATTTTCTTTTTTCCTAATTCCTTTATTTAATATCTTTTTATCGGGTTTTGTTGTGCTGGCCATTCCGCTTTTATTTTTATTGTTCAGTGCCGAATTTTTTTCAGGCGAAAAAAGAAGTTTTCAAAATACTGCTCTGAACTTAATGGGTGTTTTTTATATATCTATTCCACTGGGGCTACTTCATTTACTCGTTTTTTTTCAATCGAATATTCACTGGAATTGGTTTCCTGGAAATATAAATGTGGTTTTGGGCTTGTTACTTTTGATTTGGACCAACGACACTTTTGCATATATCACAGGGTCCTTGATTGGAAAGCACAAACTATTTCCTGCTATTTCTCCAAAAAAAAGCTGGGAAGGATTTTTTGGTGGAATGGTTATGGCGCTGGTTGTGGCTGTATTGATTTCACTTTGGCTCGACACATTGAAATTGCAAGATTGGATAGTTATCTCGCTAATCGCTTCAATAATCGGAACAATTGGAGATTTGTTTGAAAGCATGATTAAAAGAAATCTTGGAATTAAAGATTCAGGAACTATAATGCCAGGGCATGGAGGGTTTCTTGATCGATTCGATGCCTTTATTTTTTGCATTCCCTTTGTTTTTGCCTACTTGTTTTTAAAATAAAATGAGTTAGGATTTCTTTTAAAAAATCATTCCTTTTATCACAATAATCTTATTTTAACTTTGTAATAGAAATTTCTGCAGATGTACATTCATAAGGAAGGTTTTGCTACCCTATTGATTATTGCTGTTGCACTTATTGCAATAAATTTTGGTGCTTATTGTGCACTATCTGATGAAGATTTGATTCAAATTGTTTTGGCTGCAGCCTCAGTCATTTTCTTTTTAATGGTTGCTTCTTTCTTTAGAAATCCTAAAAGAAATTTGACTCAAAACGATGATCTGGTAATTTCTCCATGCGACGGCAAAGTGGTTGTTATTGAAGAAACTGACGAAAACGAATATTTTAATGATCGCCGGATTCAGATTTCAATATTTATGTCGCCGGCAAATGTTCACATCAACAGAAATCCGGTTAAAGGCAAGGTCGAATATGTAAAATATCATCCAGGTAAATATCTGGTTGCATGGCACCCGAAATCATCAACTGAAAATGAAAGAAATACGGTTGTAATTAACAATGGAACTGCATCAATATTATTCAGGCAGATTGCCGGGAAAGTGGCCCGAAAAATTGTTTGTTATTTAAAAGGATGTGAAACTGTTTCACAGGGTTCCGAAATGGGTTTTATTAAATTCGGATCGAGGGTGGATTTGTTCTTGCCAATTGGTTCAAAAGTGGAAGTAAAACTTCAGGATTTGGTTAGAGGTGGTGAAAGTATTATTGCTCAGATTAAAAAATAATATTGGGTAAATTGAACCAAATTGCTTTACATTTGATTTGAAATAAACAAAATCAATAAAATCATGAAAAAACTTTTTTATCTCGCAGTAATGCTTTGCTTTATCCAGGTTGGAATTTCAAAGGCGCAAACTTCAGTAAGTACTGATAAACAAAAACAAGAAACTGTATCAACTCAAACTACGAATGATACAAAACATGTTTCTGGATCATGTGATTCAAAAAAACCTGTTACAACTTCAACATCATGCACTTCTTCAAAAGAGAACCCTACATGTTGCCAGAAAAAAACAACTTCATCTTGTTGTTCAGGAGTTAGCAGTACTGGTAAAACCACTTCTGTAAAAAATGACAAGAAGAAACTTGAAGTTGAAAAAGACGCTTCAATCAAACAAAATACAGGAACAACTCCTAAATAAAAATTTTTTAAATTACATTTTCCAAAACCCCGATTCGAATGAATCGGGGTTTTGTTTTTTTATATCAATATAAAACTGAAATCAGAAGTTAATTAAGCCTTCATCGGCAAAACTGTAATACCCTTTTTCGGCAACGATGATGTGGTCGAGCACTTTTATATCAAGCATTTTTCCGGCTTCCACTGTTTTCCTGGTCATGTCAATATCCTGATCGCTTGGTTTTAAATTCCCTGACGGATGATTGTGACACAGAATAATTGACACTGCATTATAACGAATGGCATAATTGAAAATAATACGCGCATCGGCAACAGTTCCGGTAATTCCACCGGCACTTATCCGTTCGCTCTGAATAATTTTATTCGCACGATTCATAAACAACACATGAAATTCTTCGTGCGCCAGCTCACCGATTGTCGGTTGCATGAAGTTGAACACATCACGACTCGCAGTCACTTTATTTAATTCAAGCGCTTCTGATTTTTGTCTTCTTCTACCGAGCTCCAATGCAGCAACCAATGTGATTGCTTTTGTTTCGCCGATTCCTTTAATATTTTTTTCTAACAGTTCCTGCACCGAAAGTTTGCCGAGTTTATTCAAATCGTTTGCAAAAGCATTCAATATTTTTTTCGAAACTTCTGTTACAGGTTCATTTTTTACTCCGGTGCGAAGCAGAATGGCAATCAACTCAGCATCGGTCAACGCCTGTTTTCCTTTCAGCAATAATTTTTCGCGCGGCTGGTCTTCTTCCGCCCAATGCTTAACCGTAAAATTTTCAGGATAAGAATTCATAAACAAAAAATTGTTTAAGCAATATAGAAATGATTTTTATATCCCTTCAACCTCTTCCCGGCCCTCCATTTTTTCTTTCCTCTCCTTCTTCTTTATTGTGAAAGAAGTTTTAGCTGTTACACCATCAGCAGTTGTAAATTGAATGGTGAACTTGCCGGGAGTTAGATAATAATTTCCATCATCGGCTTTCGCAAAATTGTTTTTGTCTTTTGCGCTCAGCGAATTTTTAAATGCAACAACAGCATTTGCATCAACAGCTAAATTGTATTTCGCGAAATTGATTCCTGCTTCACTCGTGTCTTTCAAAGTTGCAACCACAATTCCCGAATCAGATTTAATTGTGATAGCTGTGATTCCTTTTTGCTTCACATAAAACGGAATGGAAATATTCATTTGCAGCGGGTCGTAGAACGAAGAAAATTTCTTCCCGAGATTTTTATTGTAGTTAAAATCATTGACCGTGAAAGGATGAATGTATTCGCTCACCACACTGTCGGTGAGTTGCTGAACTAAATTGAGTTTTGCTTTATAGAGCGAGCGACCATGAGTGCCAAGCACAATTTCATTTGCTGTTGTTTGAATCACAATGTCATGAATTGCCACTCTCGGCAGTGCACCGTTCATTGCCATGAAGTTTTTTCCGCGGTTGAGTGATACATACAATCCATTATCTGTTCCGATATAAATAATGTTTTCATTCTTCGGGTCTTCCTTCACCACATTGATGGGTTCGAACGGTAAATCAGTTCCGATTTGTTTCCATGTTTTTCCGAAATCATCACTCATATACAAGTACGGAGAAAAATTATCGAAGCGATAACCATTCATCGAAACATAAATTCTGCTTTCAGAAAAGGCAGATACAGTCACACGACTCACATACAGATTTTGTGGAAGCGAAGAAGAAATTTTTGTCCAGGTATTGCCACCATCTTTTGTGAGTTGAACATTTCCATCATCAGTGCCAATATAAATTTCTCCGAAGCGAAACGGCGATTCAGAAATTGTAGTGATTGTGTTGTATGGCACATCGCCGGTTTTGTCCTGGTTGGTTAAGTCAGCTGAAATTGGTTCGAAAGATTTCCCCTGATTCATGCTGCGATACAATTTGTTAGTGCCGAAGTAGAGAATATCCTGATTGAATTTCGAGAGTAGAATGGGAGTCTGCCAGTTGTAGCGCAACGGACTTTCACCCAAATCAATTGTGGGTCGCACATCTTCAGATTCAGTTGTAGTCTTATTTATTTTTCCGTAATAACCGAACTGCGAGCCCGCATACACGGTGTTGTTGTCGCGCGTGTCCACCTGCACCTGCATGCCATCACCACCATAAATAAATTTGTAAGGATATTGTCCTTCCTGCATCCAGTTAGTTGACGGAGTGTAATCAGATGAACCCGTCCACACACCATTATCCTGCAAGCCGCCATATACATTGTATGGTTTATCGTTGTCAACTGTTATACTATAAAATTGCCCGACTTCAGGAGTGTTGCACTTAAACCAGTTCTCCCCGAAATCATAAGAGATGTTCACTCCGCCATCATTACCAATTATCATGTGTCCATCTTTCTTCGCATCGAACCACACTGCATGATGGTCGCCGTGAGTGTTGTCGCCATCTATGGTTTTGAAAGTAATGCCGCCATCTTTCGACATGATCATTGGTACTCCGCACAACACAATTTTTTTATCATCAAATGGTGAGAGAAATATTTTTCCGAAATAATAACCATAAGTGTAAACAAGTCCGTTGAGTTTTGCGGTGTCAATTTTTTTCCATGTTGCACCTGCATCATCACTGCGATATAATTCAGCACCAATGATGGGTGTATTGAAGAGCGAGTTGTTTGCATCGTTGAGATAATCAATGAGCGCTGATGGTTTTATTTTTTCCTTCTTCACCATGTCTTTCACTTTCTCCGCCGAATATTTTTCGGGGAAACCATTCTCATCTAAAAAACTTTGCAGCTTTTCGTTATTGAGCGAAAGAAAATTTTCTTTCGTAATGTCTTTCAAATCATCAACAGTGTAAGTGGTGGTGTCTTCATTCTTTTCTTTTGCGCGGTGATTCTGATTATCAAGAATCGCATAAAGCACATTTGAGTTCTGAAATGAAACAGCCACACCAATCCTTCCGACTCCTACATCGTGCGGAAAACCATTTGTGTTAGTTGTAATCAGTTTCCAAGTATCACCGCCATCACCTGATTTATAAAGTCCACTTCCTTCCCCGCTCTCTGAAAAATTCCATGCGCGACGATCGCGCTGCCACATACACGCATAAATGATTTGTGCATTTGAAGGGTCAGCAATCAAATCAACACAGCCAGTTAAATCGTTTACGAACAAAACCAGCTTCCATGTTTTTCCTCCATCATTGGTTTTATAAATTCCTCTCTCGTTATTCGAAGAATACAAGTGACCCATTGCACCAACGAGTATTGTATTGGTATCTGCTACACTCAATAAAATTTTTCCGATGTGGTGCGATTCAGGCAAACCTTTCCACTGCCAGTTTTTGCCGCCATCACTGCTTTTATAAATTCCGATTCCGGAATACGATGAGCGACTGCTGTTTGCTTCACCGGTTCCCACCCATATTTGTTTGTTGTGATTCCAGTCAACGGCAAAATCACCGATTGACAAAACATTTTCATTGTCAAATATCGGAGTGAAAGACTGCCCATTGTTTGTTGTGTGCCACAAACCTCCACTTGCATACGCTACATAAAATTCTGTCGGGTCATTCGGATTCACATCGAGGTCAACACATCGTCCGCTCATGATGCTTGGCCCAATGTTGGTGAACGAAATGTTCTTCACCAATGAATTTTCTTCCAGTGATTTTCTTTTTTCTATTCCGGAAATCCGGTCAGTACCAAGGGTTGGTAGAATTGTTTGTGAAAATGAAAATTGAAAGCTGAAAATAGTTATGCTACAAACAGCTGAAAGATGAAGGAAGTATTTCTTCATAAGTAATAGGTATTTTGGCGAAAGATAAAATAGTGATTGGATTTACTCAGATGCAACCAAATATTAATTGATTTAAATCAAGACACTTGCATCCAATTTTGGTTTTCTTTGCTCTATCAAAAAAACAATTCACATG
>Ga0114969_10004533_pt1 | contig 10973 bp, 7 predicted proteins | sample M_130807_MF_Meta_FD_87316 | JGI IMG/M metagenome (GOLD analysis project Ga0114969, IMG submission 87316) | Freshwater microbial communities from Lake Montjoie, Canada to study carbon cycling - M_130807_MF_MetaG | ecosystem: Environmental > Aquatic > Freshwater > Lake | place: Lake Montjoie...
GCTGACAATCCGAAGAATGAAAAAGACGGTTGATAAGTTGCGCCATCCAATGAATAGGTTAGTGGCCCATTTGCACTAACAGTGACTATCTGAATGGAGCCATCGCCTCCCGGATCACAGGATTCTTTCCCCACGACATAGCCCAACGGTGCAATGGGTTGTAATTGTATGACTGTGTATGCAAAGGTTTGCTTACTGCTCAGCGGGCATCCGTCATCTTGGCAATTGACATAAAAATTATAGACCCCTGGAACAGTTGGTTGAGGCATATTCCACTGAATGGTGATAACGGGATGTGGTGTGCCATTTCCTGATATCACATACGTAGATGAGGAAGGCAAACCAGTAACACTCACTGTTACATCCTGGCTATCGGCGTCTGTGGCATCGATTACGAACAGCGGATTGGTATTTTCATAACAAAACGAGATTGTCCTACTGGCATTAAAGGCACCAACGGTGGATGTAGGAATAGACGCAAAAGGCGGTTGATTGGTACAATTATTAAGAACCACAAGATTCATTTCACGCATACAAGTCCCAACAATAATGCCACCTCTTTTTTCTGTCACCTTATTGACAACCAACGACGTCTGAATTAAGTTGGGAGTAAAGCTCATTTGCCCACTCGATGTATTATAATTGAAGCTGCCCGGAACTGTTGCTAATGGATCAAGATACGTATAAGGCGCGATATAATTTACGGGCCCCACCAATATCCCATTCGCATCGACATTAATGCCGGGTTCAAGCGAAAATGAAAGCTGGTCGCCGTCCGGATCGGCGGCCCCTTGGTTAAACTCTTGCGGAATGTTTAAACAAAAGAACGGCGTCGGAATCGTTGTAAAAATGGATGAGCTATTCGGACCGGTCATATTATTGAGGGTTGCTTGGAGTGCTATCCTACTTCCATTTTGAATATTGGTAATCGCGTTTGTCCTTCCGGCTCCTGAGTTAGCACCCAATTGACTGTTAAATAAAAACGCCCAGTTAGCTGAAGGCCCGTCGAGTACGATAGTGCCCTTATAAATAAAGCGCATAACACCTGGTATGGTGCCATTGAGCGTAACACAGGTGGTATTATTGACTTCAGACGGACAAACAGGTGTTACCTCAACCCCTGGTCCGGTAATTATGAGGTCGATAAAATTAAATGCATTATTGTCTTTGTAGATTTCGATCCGTGGAATTGCACCTGGCAAGGAAGGAAATGAATTGCCGGCGCAATCGCCATATAAAGCAAGTGTAATCTCATACGTATTTCCCGAAATGAAGGTATAGCCTATTTCGCCCCCAATAATGTGAGTAGCCTTCACTGTATACGTTGTAATACAAGCGAACATCAAACAGAGGATAAATAATCTTAGTTTCATAGTGTGTTGCAAAACTAAATATTTTAGGTCACGAAGGTGAATTAATCTTCTTCCTTAGTATCTATAAACTCTATCAAGTAGTATAAAAGGCAGATGAAGATTGTATAGCGCAGCATTCAACAAGAACATCGACATCCCAGATTTTACATAGGAAACACCCAATAAAAAACGGGACTGCTATCATCATCGATTACAGTCCCGTTTTACGTATGTATTCATTACATTTTTATCAGCATTTTTCAATCACAATAGACGAGGCACCGCCTCCGCCATTGCAAATACCTGCAACGCCATATTTACCACCTTCCTGATTGAGCACAGAGATCAAGGTCACAAGAATCCTTGATCCACTGTTTCCTAATGGGTGTCCCATAGAAACCGCGCCGCCGTAGACATTTACCTTGGCCGGATTGATATTCAAGTTGCGCATATTCGCGACACTCACAACAGAGAACGCTTCATTGATTTCAAAAAAGTCAATCTGCTCGAATGTAAGTCCGGCTTTTGCGATTGCTTTCGTTATGGCCACAGTAGGTGTTGTAGTAAACCACTCAGGCGCCTGTTCAGCATCTGCGTATCCTATAATTTTAGCCAATGGCTTCAATCCTAGGGATTCCATTTTTTCCTTACTCATCAATACCAATGCAGACGCACCATCATTCATCGTACTAGCGTTTGCGGCAGTCACCGTTCCGTCCTTCACAAAAACTGGTTTCAATGACGGAATCTTATCAAACTTCACATTCCACGGCTCTTCATCTTTAGTAAACAATTTAGGTTCAGCATTTCGCTGAGGGATTTCAACGGCTGCTATCTCGCTATCAAACTTACCGGCTTCCCAGGCAGCCTGACTGCGTTTATAGCTTTCAATGGCATGCGTATCTTGGTCTTCACGTGTGATATTGCATTCAGATGCGCATAATTCAGCGGCATTTCCCATCGGATAATTATGATATACATCAAGCAAACCATCCTTCGCGATGCCATCTTCTAATATTGCATTTCCAAATTTATTACCCCATCTCATCGTTGCTGAATAGAATGGCACATTACTCATACTTTCCATACCGCCTGCAACCACTACATCATTATCACCTAACATAATACTTTGAGCTCCCAGCATAACAGCTTTCATACCGCTAGCACATACTTTATTCACCGTTGTACAATTCACTTCATTAGGCAATCCAGCAAATTTAGAAGCCTGACGTGCAGGCGCTTGTCCTAATCCACCCTGCATGACGCAGCCCATCAACACTTCTTGAATTTCTTCAACCTGTATGCCTGCTCTCTTCACAGCTTCTTTTATTGCGACAGCGCCTAGTTTAGTGGCAGATAAATCTTTCAATGAAGCACCAAAGCTCCCCATCGGAGTACGTGCAGCTGATACGATAAATACTTCTTTCATTCTTTGTATATTTTTATGGACGCGAATGTAAGATGTTTCTGTTGAATAATAAATTATCGCAATCTAGGCAGGATGTTCAAACCTTATACATCAAGATGCATTTCACTTGGTTGTCATCGCAACTAAACAGGGTATCTGCCTTCTGAGGAACAGCGTTTTTCTATAGATCATCCTCCTGATTTTCTTCATCTCGCGCTATCAATTGCTCATATTGCTTATTATCCTTTACGAAATTACACCACGTGCAATTCTCCTTACCACAGCCGGTATAAAAATCCTGATTCTGTATTTTCAGCCAGGTATCTTTTATTTGTTCCCTGACCGTTTGCAGGTCATCTTCTGTCGGTATGATATCCACTGAAATGTACTCATTGTTATCATCAGGCTCAACAAATTGAAACACAGTTTTGGTCACCTTATATTCCTTCAATTTATGCGCCTCAACTAACAATTTATAAAACACTCCTTGTCGCCAATAATCGCCGCCCAATGGTGAGGCTGCCGTAGGAGGCCTTAATTTATCTTTTGATTTCTCGGGGTTGCCTGTTTTGTAATCGACAATGGTTACATTATTAAAATCGAATTCTAGTTTGTCTAGCATTCCCTTTACCGGCACTTTTTCAATCACAATATTCTTAAATATTCGCTCTATCGCCACCACTTTTTCCCAGCTATCGATGTTTTTTTCATAGAGGGCTGTGAGTGTGGTAGTGCCATAATCGATGCGTCGTTTCATTGCTTCTGGCGTAAAGCTTTCTCTATATCGATGCATATACCATTTAAAATCATCGATAAAGACTTCCAATGGAGGAAACACCTCATTATTATTTTTCATCTTATCAAACAGCTTCTCCAACGCATGATGCACCGCGCTACCGAAGGTACTAGCCTCGCTTCGTCCACTTGGTACGCGTATCAGGTTCTGATAATAAAAACGCAGGGGACAATGTAGATAATTGTTCAACGCCGTCGCATTCATTTCAAACTTACTCAGCAGCGTTTCAATAAACTGCTGTTCATTTTCTTTGATCATCGGCTTGCGGTTGCGAAGTAGATAAATCTTCAGGAACTCTTCCGTATCAGCTTTTGTAATCGTGAAAGGCTTGCGCTCCATCGGAATCTTATCTGTGATTTCGGCTATGAATTGCGAAGGTTCTAGTGGCTTTTCCTTTTCATCCTTTTTGCTCCATGAAATATACAAATACTCTTCGGCCCTTGTGATCGCTACAAAAAACAATCGTCGCAACTCCTCTTCCTTGGCGTTTTTATCGTCGGTATGGATAGTATGGAAAATAGTGTCGGGCATCTTATAACTGAAGTTCGGCGCCTTTTTACCTTCCCACGTTGAGGACGTCGCATTGATCAGAAAAACATGTTCAAATTCTAGCCCTTTCGAACCATGCGCCGTGAGCAGATTTACGCCGTTTTCATTGCCATAAATACGATACAATGGCAGACTGAGTTCTTCTACTTGCATCAAATCAATCACATCAATCAACGACGATAAGGTATAATCAGGATTACGATGCGTTTCATCTTTTACAAAATCCATCAACGATCGCAGCACTTCCATATTCCATAATCGATGCTCGGTATCGTTCAATGCGTAGGATAAAAACATACCTTCTACCATTACATTCTCTACCAATTGAAGAACGGTGCAGTTAAAACTATCCTTGATCCATTTCTCAAGTAGCATAGTCACTTCAATAATCTTCTCATGCGGCTTCTCTTGAAATAGGGTCCGATTGGCGGTGTGTATCCACTCTTGGAAGTAGGTGCGTAGCGATGTCTTTTTATCATATTTCAAATCATTGACGTGTACGCTTGCACGGGCAATTTCAAAGGCCGGAATCTGATACAAGTCGAAATGCAGTATTTCAAACAGCAAGTCGTCAGCGCTATACGGGATACTTTTCTCTGACGCGATATAACGAAGGATAGTTAGTATCTTCTTCGATAATGATAGCTGAAAGAGATTCTCTTTTCGTCTTGAATAAAAGGGAATATGTTTCTCCTTAAAAAATTTAATCAGTTCATCACCCCATTTATTTTCTTTATAAATAACGGCTATCTTCTCGGCACGCACACCACTGCTTATCAACGAGGCCACCTGATTTGTAATACCAACCATCTCCTGAAATGTATTTTCATAAACGTGCAGTTCAGGCTCGGCGATACTCTTCTGACGAAGATCGTGACTGGCAATAAGTTCCTTTTGTATATCCGGATATTTCACACAAAGTCGCTCTGTATTATTTGAAATGACACTGCGTGAAAGGTCGAGTATTTTTTGCGTTGATCGATAATTCGAACGCAGTACCACATCTGTTAATTCCTTTGAATAGCGATCCTTATAATCCTGTATATTCTCCACATTGGCGCCTTGGAAACGATAAATCGCCTGATCGTCATCGCCAACGACAAATATATTGGGCTGATCGACATCTTTACATAGTAAGTTAACCAATAAATTTTGTGTTCCGCTTGTATCCTGAAACTCATCGACGAGAAGGTACTGAAATTTTTCCTGATAATCGAGCAAGAGGTTTTCGTTATTCCCCAATACATCAATCACCCAGTTAATCATATCATCAAAGTCATATCGGTGATGTTTGTGCATGATTGATTGATATTCATCGAATGCATCTGCCGCAAAAATCAGGTTTGAAATTTTCTTTATTTCTTCGTCGATCTTATCAGTGCGAACATCACCTTTTTCATATGTCTTGTTTTTTGTAGTTGTCTTTCGTTTGGCAAGATATTGGTCGCGTTGCGGCAATTCGTCACAATATTCCTTCACTTTTTCTTTTATATAATCCGACGTCCAACCTTCTTTCTTCATCGTTGAAAAAAGGCTATTAAGGCGACCTATTTCATAGTAGACATCGCCTCTGTAACGCTTAAGGGGGTTCCCTTTCTTAAATCCGTCAATAATCTGTTTAATAAAATCAATCCGTTCCAAATCGGATACCGCGTCTAAGGTATTCTTATTAAAATAAGACACGTTCTCCTGAATCACTTGATTACAAAACGAGTGGAAGGTATGAATATTAACCCTATACGCATCCGCACCTATCATCTCTTGCAGACGTTTCCGCATAGCCACTCGCCCTGCATCCGTGTAGGTGAGACAAAGGATATTATCGGGGAGGTAATCGGTTTCCAATAATATCTTTCCAATTCTGGCTGATAAAATTTGAGTTTTACCCGTGCCTGGTCCGGCAATGACTAACACAGGACCTTGTATAGTATCAACTGCCTTGCGTTGTTCGGGGTTCAATGCTTTATAGATTGCTGTAAAGCGCAGGTTTAACTCTTCTCTGTTCATAATATTCGTTTAGACTGTAAATGTAGATTGTTACAACATAAGGAGTTTATGTTGCATAAAAAAAAGGGTACCGAAGTAACCCTTTCTTTATATTGTTGCCTTTCGTCGCACGAAAGAAAAAGTATTATTAGAAACGAGGACAAGAGAAATTATAGGTGCGTGTCTCGTTGCGGATAATGAACCCATTGTAAATCAATGAAAGTTCAAGGGCTCCGTTTCCTTTTGTTGCAGGTGTGAAGCCAGATAAATTGACATCATAGCTGATACCCAATTTGGCTTTAGCCCATTCGAAACCTACATAAGGTGCGATTGCATCCCCGTAACGATACCAAGCGCCCAAGTAGAATACGGAATTAACCACATCATCTTCATGGTTAGGATTCATGATAAATCCTGCTGCTGCACCTAATACTAATTCGTTGGCTTTGCCTTGTTGCTGATACATACCGCTTGCATATAGCATCATCTTTTCATTCATTTGCAATGAACCACCTAAGGAAGCTGTAATTCTTGAATTTATTTTATGAGCACCGCCGCCATTTGTCAGAAAATTCTCTGTTGGCTGCGTAATATGATAATAAGAGATACCACCATACATATTAGCTCTTTCATTCACATAGCCAGAATACATAATACCTGCATTGAAATCAGCGTACGTTAAGTCTGCATTTCCGAAATTTTCTTTCGTTGTGTACGGCGTACCGCCAGTGGCAGGGTCATATTGATCTTCAAACTTCAATTTATTAAAATCGATACTCTTCTGAACCATAAAGCCTTGAACACCTAATGATAGGTTTTGAGGCTTTTCATCATCAGCGCTAAGTCGTTTGTGATACGCTAATGACAATCCTGTGGTTACATTTTGCAATGCCCCTGTCCCCGATTTATCATACAATCCGATAACACCAACGCCAAGAGCGTCACCGTTGAGTTTCCCTTTTAACGTCGCTATATCAAACGAAACGGTTCCTGTTAAATACGGAGTTGCGTTGACGCTAGCCCACTGCGTACGATAATTGCCTGAAATACGCCAATCGCAATTAACCAACCCTGTATTCGCAGGATTCAATGTTAATGGCGAAGTAAAATATTGAGTAAAATGGACATCCTGTGCAGAAGCTGCTAAAGACAGAAAGGTCGCAATGGCTAAAATAATTTTTCGCATGGTATATAATTTAATTTCTAGTTTCGTTGATAAAGGTAAATTCTTTTCTGTAAATAAAAAATTCTCGTCGAGAAAAAAGACGCAATTCTGACAATTGAGGTTTGTTAGCCTATAAATCTTGGATCGGTCTCCATAACGGTTCCACATTTTTTGCAGGTTCTATGTTCTTCAGAATTGTAATAAATCTTAAAGTGAGCCTGAAAATCGGTTTCAATATTATCTGATTCAAAGTAGACTTCATACAAGGTATGATTACAATGTTCGCAGAACCACATCAAACCATCTTTCAAATTTTTTCCTTTCCTGACACGCTCAATCACAAGCCCAATTGAACCTTCGCTGCGTCCAGGTGAGTGTGGTGTATTCGCAGGAAGCAAAAACATATCGCCGGGGCCTAATTTCATTTCAACCATCTGACCATTTTGCTGCAATTTAATCACGATATGACCTTCAAGTTGGTAGAACAATTCTTCCGTTTCATTGTAGTGATAATCTTTACGAGCATTTGGACCGGCCACAACCATAACGATATAATCGCCGCCCTCAGGATAAAGATTTTTATTGCCTACAGGAGGTTTTAGCAAATGCCTATTTTCTTCAATCCATTGATGTAAGTTAAAGGGGGCTCGTATATCCATGTCGTTTAAAATTTAGTGTAAAGTATCAAACTAAAATTGAATTATCAAAATAGTGGAACGTTTTGTTAAAAATTGATTTATCCTTTCGAATTGATGCATTGTGTTAAACTACATCTTACTTTTGGTGCTTAATAATTAAAGCCTTTATGCTCAGGTTTATCTTTTTTCTTGCCTTCGGATATATTATCATCAAACTGTTGCGTGTCTTTGTTGATCCACTGTTCGAAACAAAGCCCAAACAAAAAAGCAGCTCCAACTTTACACCCAAAGACGAAGAGAAGAAATCAACACTGGGTGATTATGTCGATTTTGAAGAAGTAAAATAATTATTCTTTACTTCTGAATATTGTCCCCTCCATCGTAATGCCATCTGTGACATGAATCGTTTGAATACCTAGCAATGTTGCGGATTCAATATGTTGCGGGCTATCATCGATAAACAGTGTTTCAGATGGATTCAACTTATTTTCTCGCAACACCAATTCAAATATTTTCGGATCGGGTTTTCGGAGACCTACTCTATGCGAAAGATAGATACGATCAAAAAACATAGCAAGCGTTGGATAGCCACAGGTGGTTTGCAATACTTTATTAAATGCTCGTTCATGAATTTCATTCGTGTTGCTCAACAAATACGTATTGTAATGCAATTGAAGTTGCTGCAGAATTTGCAAACGGCGCAACGGAAAATCAAGGATAATTGTATTCCATGCGTGTATAATGTCGGCGCTATCAACGGGATGAGGAAGGTGTTGCTGTATGATTTTCACGAATTCGTCTTCTCCGATTTTACCCGTTTCAAGCAAATCAAACACTTCGTGTTGCGTTTGTTTAGAATAAAAAGCGGCCTCACTTCGAATACCGAGCTTCTCAAAAGCTTGTTGCGTGCGTTTATAATCTATGTTGAGAATTACACCCCCGAGATCGAAAATGATATTTTTTATGCCTTCCATTAATATTTTAATATTTTTCAAAAAAACAACTTTATTTCCTACTTTTGCCCACCGAAAGAAAATATCTTTCCTGGACCTATAGCTCAGTTGGTTAGAGCACCTGACTCATAATCAGGTGGTCCTAGGTTCAAATCCTAGTGGGTCCACATTATGAAAGCGGGTTTCAAGCGAAGTAGGTTTGAAACCCTCTTTTAATTTTAGTAAATGGGTTAAAGCCTTATATAAGAAAGAAAAAAGCCATCATTGCTGATGGCTTTTTATAATAGAAAGAGGTTTACTTGATACCATGCATCATTTTTCTTAATAGAGGAGTTAATAAAAATAGGACAATGGCGGCTATTCCTGTCAGCACAACAAATACCATAAAGAACTCATATAAATTATGAATTTCATAGCCAACGATTACCGGGTTTACTGCACTTATTTGATTTTCATCCAAAAGTTTCATCTGCTCTGGTGTAGCGGTAAATGTTTTATTTAATAGCCCCTGCAGATCAATTCCCAAATCTTGTGCTTTTTTAAATTTATCACCAGTAGCGGGGATGAGTGCGCCTAAGGATCCAGCTAAGGCATAACCTGCTGCATTCGACAAAAAGAATACCCCAAATAATAAGGATGCGAATCTTTTAGGAGATAATTTACCCACCAAAGAAAGGCCGATTGGAGATAAACATAATTCTGCAAAGGTTTGAATCAAATACAGTAATATCAGCCATTTAATGGCGAGCAATCCACTATTACCTAAATCTTTCACATTATGCGCAATAATAAAATAACTTAAGGCAATTAATGCTAAGCCAATTGCTTGCTTAACGGTTGAAAGCGGCTCCTTATTATTGGCCCTTAGTTTGTCCCATAACATACTGAAAGGAAAGGCAAAGGCAAATACAAATACCCCATTAAAAATTTGAACCATTGATGGAGGCATATTCCAACCAAAGAAATTTCTATTACATTGGTTGTCTGCAATGAAGGTTAACGAAGAGCCTGCCTGTTCAAAGGCAGCCCAAAAGAAAATAATAAAGAAGCCTACGATGTAAATAACTAAAATTCTTTGCAATTCAATCTTAGTCAAGGACCTATCTGAAACAATCAACCCAGCAAGCGTCAAGCCTAATGAATAGATAATTGGATAGATAATCGTTTTAATTGGATTGGTTCCCGCCAATAAATACCTAAAAAGAAAAAATAAAGCGACGAACGAAACTACAGCGATTAGAATAGCCTGAGTTGAAAATATTGCTTTTTGAGACTCCCCTTCCTCATACTGCGATGCATCGTTATGTTTGGGCAAGCCACCTAGAGGCTTGCCATCCGGGCTTACAACATATTTGTTCTTAAGAAAATAAAAGACTAAACTTCCTAGGACCATTGCAATTGAAGCTGCTAAAAAGCCCCATTTGAAAGCATGTATATCTCTCAACCCACCTGCATCTTTCACATCTCCAACCAACGGACAAATTAATTGGCCTAAGAATGCTCCTAAATTAATGCCCATATAAAATATCGTGAATGCGGTATCAAGTTTGCTTTTTTCCTGTTTGGGGTACAAGCTGCCGACCATGCTTGAAATATTGGGTTTAAAAAAACCATTTCCAAAAATAATGATAGCTAAGGCCGTCCACAGTAATGTATTTGCAAGACTCATATTACCTCCAAAAACACTAGCACTAAAAAACAGACACAATTGTCCAATGGCCATCATTATACCCCCGAGCAAAATGCAGTTTCTATTCCCAAAAAATCTATCTGAAATAAATCCGCCTAGCATTGGTGTCAGGTAGCATAATCCTAAGAAGCCACCGTAAATCAGTGATGCATCGGCTTCTTTCATTAATAACGCATTCACCATAAATAATGTAAGGATGGCGCGCATGCCATAAAAATTAAATCGCTCCCACATTTCTGTACCAAATAACACCCATAATCCTTTGGGATGACTCTTTTGTGCTTGTATATTTTCCATTTTTAAATTTTAATGGGCCAATATAGAAATATTTTTTTGTTTCACACTACTTTTACCCTCTTCAAATTTCAACATGAACATTTTACTACTTGGCAGCGGAGGACGCGAACATGCATTTGCATGGAAGATTTCACAAAGC
>Ga0114969_10004536_pt1 | contig 10972 bp, 2 predicted proteins | sample M_130807_MF_Meta_FD_87316 | JGI IMG/M metagenome (GOLD analysis project Ga0114969, IMG submission 87316) | Freshwater microbial communities from Lake Montjoie, Canada to study carbon cycling - M_130807_MF_MetaG | ecosystem: Environmental > Aquatic > Freshwater > Lake | place: Lake Montjoie...
GTAACCGGTGGTAATGTCTTAACAGGTGGGTTGATAAGTGCAACAAGCACGATCACTTCGGGTGCGACAATAACTGGTGGTAACTTGGCCACAGGTGGTACAGCAAGTGTAACTGGTAACATAACTGGTGGTAATGTCTTAACAGGTGGATTGGTTAGTGCCGCTGCCACAGTTACTGGTGGTAACTTGGCCACAGGTGGTACAGCAAGTGCCGCTGGTAACGTAACCGGTGGTAATGTCTTAACAGGTGGGTTGATAAGTGCAACAAGCACGATCACTTCGGGTGCTAATATTACAGGTGGTAATATCATAACAGCTGGATTGGTATCGGCAACTGGAAACGTATCAGGTGGTAATGTTAATACAAACAACATCGTTGGAACTGCCGTAACAATTACCAGTACCGGTGCATTAAATCTGGCTCCTACTGGAAACATCACAGCCAACAGCAAAAATATCACTGGAGTAGCAGACCCAGTTAATGATCAAGATGCTGCAACCAAATCCTATGTTGACAGCATTGCACAAGGGCTAGATCCTAAAGCATCTGTTTCGTTAGCCACAGCAACCACATTACCTGCTTATACATACAATAACGGTACAGCAGGGGTCGGAGCAACCATAACTGGATCTGCTTCGGGCCTACTAACCATTGATGGAACATCTCCGACTGTGGCTGATCGTGTGTTGATCAAGAACGAAACAGGTGGTGACGCACCATACAATGGTATCTACACAGTTACTACCAACAGCGGCGGATCAAATTATGTATTAACTCGTGCCACTGATATGAATCAATCAGCCGAAGTACCTGGGGCATTTACATTTGTTGAATTGGGCACAGTCAACGCTGATTCGGGATTTGTTTGTAGCACAAACGCTCCGGTGGTGATTGGCACAACAAATATTGTCTGGACACAATTTTCTAGTGCAGGTAGTTATACTGCCAATACATCGGCTGGTCTAAGCTTAATTGGATCGCAATTCAACGCCAAGGTCGATAACAGCACAACGGCATTTGATGGTGGTGGTAATATCATTGTCAAAGCAAGTGCTCAATTTACCACTCCTAATATTGGCGCAGCTACCGGTACAAGTTTGAGTACTACCGGTAATATCGCCGGTGGTAACGTCCTAACTGATGGAGTGGTATCTGCAACTGGTAACGTATCAGGCAATTACTTTATAGGTAATGGATCTGTATTAACTGGAGTTGCTGCAAGTACAGCAACAACTGCAGGTACAGTTACAGGTAATGCTCAAGCTAATATCACTAGTGTGGGTACATTAACATCATTGAGTGTGTCTGGTAACGTAGATGGTGGAAATTTAAGAACCGGTGGCGTGGTATCAGCAACCGGTAATGTATCGGGCAATTACATTCTAGGAAATGGTAGTCAACTCACTGGCATTGCAGCAGCAATTGGTAATGCAATAACATTAGGCACACCAACTGATGGCAATCTCACTGGCAATGTGGCGTATAGTGGATGGACAACTGGCACGTATGTCACAGATGGACTAGATGATCTAAACCAAGTAAGCTTGAATATTGCCGGCAATACATTTGTTGGTAATACGTATATCACAGCAAACACCTCTGCCGGAGCCAGCCCACTCAGCGTGGCATTCACCGGGCATTACATTGGTAATCCAAACAGCTATCTTTGGCAATTTGGAGATGGCACAGCCAACAGCACCAGTGCTAATCCCACACACACATACAGCAATGCGAGTGGCGGACAATTTACAGTTATATACACAGCTTATAATACCAATGGAACTTATGGTGGAAATGCAGCGGCAGGTGCCAAAGGATCAACAAGCACATCAACCAATACTAATTTCATTACCTTATATACACCAACACCAATTCCATCGTTTACAGTTAGCCCAGCAAATCTAACCATAGATACCGGCAGCAGTATCACGCTGACAAACGCCAGTACCTATGTATCGACTTTTTCCATCAACTATGGGGACGGAAACATTGTTATTCCGTCCCCAAGTTGGACGACAGATACTCATACCTATATCAATGCATCGGCTAATACTGATACGATTTATTATGCAAATTTAACAGGAACCAGCACAACTGCCGGGCCATCACCAGTTTCGGTTACCTCAGCAAATTCAAATGTCAAGGTATACTCATTACAAACTGCATCAGTTACTGGTAACATAACTCCTACTATTAACTATGCAGCCACAAGTGGTGGTGTGGTAAGCTTTAGAAATGATACAGCCACCGCGCCGGGCAATACTGCCAGCTTCGGTGCGCAACAGGTATATGCTTATCAATGGGGAGATGGCACTGCCAATAGCAATGTTAATATCACGACCGGCCTTGCTGGTAATCCCAGTGCGGCAAATATCACACATACTTTTGCATTGACTTCGGCACAACAGAATGCTGCGACCACTGTAAACTATACAGCAAATCTTTGGTTATACACCGGTCATAGTTCCAGTCCGTTTAAGTCAGCCAATCTAACTATTTCTATTGAGCCTGAAGTCCGTGCTGGATTTATAGGTACTGCTGTCACACAGTCCGATGCCACTGCATACGCTGCCAATGCTCAAGTAGGATACATTTATACTGATTATCGAAATGGCAATGATCGTGCTTTGTTTACTTTCCAAAATCAAACCTCACCAAATGTGGCCTTCACCAGTAATACATACAATTGGATCTGGGGCGATAGTAGTTTTTCAAATGGAATAGCTAACACAGCCAATATCACACATACGTATTCGGCCACTGGGGTCAAGACCGTGGCCTTACAAGCCAATGGCACACCGGGTACTATTGCACAAAGTAATACGTCAACTAGGACAAGTTATATAACTATTCTGGCTAACCCCACAGCACCCACTAATCTCAGTGGATTTAGCAATGTTACTATAGCCACAACAGCTCAAGGTAATACAGCTAATACCGTGTTGGCAGCTGGAGCAGCAGATAATACCGGAGGAAACATAGTGGCAAATGGTGTGGCAGTAACACGTTTTGCCACAACAACTCCTATTACCACCAGCACGCAGATTGCCAATGCAAACACAGCCACAACAGGCACATTAACTGCCATTGTGAATAACGCAGGTGGTGGTAATGTAACATTCTCAGCTGCTGGAAATACTGTTGGCACCGCCGGTGCTTTGATTATATCTGCAGATAGAGATCTGCATGTGGCCAATGCTGCGGTACCCACAGGCTTCTACAAGGTATTCAGTGCCACCATCAGCAATACGTTAGCAAGTTTAGGAAATGGATATAACAATTATAAATTTAGTCATTCGGTAAGTGGAAACAGCAACTATGTGGGATTTGTCAAAGATAATCTCAACACAGCACCCACTGTGGGTATAGCCAATATTGTGATGTCAGAAGCTACTGCCGGTACTTACAGATATATCAGTGGCATTCCATATTACAGTGCCACAGGATCACCAGCTATCACCATTGCCACGCTGGAGGTAGCAAATCTTACTGGGCAAACATATAATAATTCTACCACACCACTTACTATTGCATCGGGAACATTATATGAAAGCACAACTGGCAGCGTGATTTCAACGCAGACTAAAACATACACGCAAATGGATGGAAGCCCAAGCATGCTCACCGGTTCTAATGTCAAGGCCAATATAGGAATCACATCAAACTATGCATTCGGCAGCATAAACTTATTAATAAACGGATCAGCTCAGGCCGTGGCCACAGTGGGAGCCAATATAATAAATGTGGTTGGATTAAGTTCCACAGTGCAGTTACCTACTAAAATACAAGTGTATAGCTCAGCCAATACTGGATTTAATGAACAATCAATAACCTGCTCAACTTCTGGCAACACTCAAGTAGGTGTGCGTGTTGCTCTTGGTCTTAGCGGCAATACTCCAGCATTTTCAAATAGTACAAATTTCTATACTGGCAATGCCTGGAGTGGAGCGCAAACTATCGCCGGCACTGATGAAGCAGTAACACGCTGGGGAGTTGTCAAGCAATTTACAACTGATCTAAGCACAGGATATTTGCCAGTTGGACCAGATTTAAATTCTGGTAGATCTGGAACACAGTACTTTACCTTTGCATTTCGGCGTCCAAGTCTGGCCAATTTTGATATTGTATTGACTACCACAACTGGTATTGCTGGAATTTGGGTTGCATTACCTGGAACAACAGTAGACAAAAGTGGGTTCTCATCACCGACTCCGGGATTCCCAGGACCCACAAGTACCATCAATGGTTGGTTAGAAGCATTTACACAAAATCAAAATGCAGGAGTACCAGGCAAAAGTGGAACAGGTGGTAATCCCGGTGGCACAAATGGGTGTGCTGTAACTACACCAGTTCCGTTAAATACAGCTATTAGTAACACGAGATACTCTATGACGTTTGGCACAATGAATGCTTCCTATAGCACCGGTAATAATATGTTGATTAGAATTGGCCTGGCCAGTGGACAAACTCTGTCAGATGTGCAGATAGGAGCAACACCTTAATGGCCGCCACATTTACAGAATCACAAAAGTTAGATTACGTCTGGAAAAAGCTCGGGTATGGCGTAGCTAAAACTGCCGAGCCAACTGCACTGGGTGCGGCAAACGAAGGTACAGCCAGTCCTCTGTTGTATCGTGGTGATCTTATTTGGACACAGAGTGGAGATATTCCAGCTACACAACCGCCGGGCTCAATAACCACAAGTATTGTACAAGTATATGCTGATGGTGGCGGTGCTGGAGTTACCGCCGCGGCGGAATGTACAGAAATCACCAGTGCTCCTGATAATCAATCATGGGCAACAGGTCTTACCACCTGGATTCCTATACAATTTGGCCCGGACTATCTAGTGCGAGTATATGCCGGACCTCCCGCAGCAGCAAATATTAGGGCAACTGGCACCTTCCTAAATCAAAATGGTAGCGGTGTAGATGATACTTGGTTTTTTGACTATCAAGCTGGTATAGTAAATTTTAACGGTGCCAATATACCAACTGCCATAGGTACCGCAACTGCAAATACCATATATGTCATGGGTTATACGTATGTGGGTGAACTTGGTGTAGATACCACATTTATTTCTAATGGCACCAGTAATGTTCGGGTAGTTAGTTCGGGTGGAAACGTAACAGTTGGGGTTGGAGGAGTAGGAAACATTGTTGTTTTCTCAACAGCAGGCGCTGCCATCACTGGTGTTGCATCTGCGTCGGGCAACATAACAGGTGGTAATATCCTAACTGGTGGATTGATCTCTGCAACCGGTAACGTAACTGGTAACTACATCTTAGGTAATGGCGCATTATTGACCGGTGTTATCACAAGTGTGGCCAATATCAATAATGGCACCAGCAATGTCACAGTGGTAAGTTCTGGTGGTAATGTAACTGTCGGCATAGGTGGCACCAGCAATGTGGCTGTATTTGCCACCACAGGTGAATACATAACTGGCGTACTCAGTGCCAATGGTACCGTAACTGGTGGTAATTTAGCTACAGGTGGTACAGCAAGTGCCTCTGGAAATATCACAGGCGGTAATGTATTGACTGGTGGTTTGGTATCATCTACAGGAAATATCACCGGCGGAAACATCCTAACCGGTGGTTTAGTTTCGGCCACAGGTAACGTATCTGGCAACTATTTCATAGGTAACGGCACCGTTATAACAGGTGTGCTGGCTGATCGTGGTCCAGATACAAATAACTACGACCTGCTGACTCAAATGGGAGTATATACGGTAAATAGACTTAGTTGGAGTGGTGTCACAGGAGCCCCCACAGATAGCCCAGTTTATGTAGGATTATTAGAAGTAAAGAATAGCACGAATACAGCAATTGAACAGATTTTTTATCCCGGTACTGTGGAAGCTGATGTTAAAATACAGTGGAATCGCAGTAATTGGAGTGGCACTTGGACAGCATGGATAAAGATTGTCAATGATTTCCAAAGTATAAGTGGTGGTACATATTAAACAGGATATACAATGTCAAATACAATTTTAATCAAACGTTCATCAACCCCGGCAGCGGTGCCAACAACGGCTAGTTTAAGCCTGGGCGAGTTAGCCATTAATACGTATGATGGAAAACTATACACAAAAATTGACAGTGGTACTCCCACTGTAATTGATCTTACAACAAACCAAACGATTAGCCTAACCGGTAATGTATCGGGATCCGGCACAACATCTATAGACGTCCAGCTAAATGCTGCACAAACTAATATTACCAGTGTTGGTATATTAACAAGTGTTAGTGTAACTGGTAACGTGCAGGGAGGAAATTTACGAACAGGCGGATTAATTTCGGCTACTGGTAATATCTCCGGTGGCAACTTATCAGGCACCTCTATCGCAGGTACATTAACTACTGCTTCACAAACAAATATAACCGCAGTAGGTACATTAACAAGCCTGTCGGTATCAGGAAACACAGTTAGCGGTAACGTCTTAACTGGTGGATTGATCAGTGCTGCTGCAACTGTAACTGGTGGCAACTTAGCAACGGGTGGCACAGCAAGTGCAACTGGTAACGTCACCGGTGGTAACGTCTTAACAGGTGGCCTGGTTAGTGCAACCGGTACCATCACTTCCGCTACTACAATAACCGGTGGTAATTTAGCCACAGGCGGTACAGCAAGTGCAACTGGTAACATCGATGGTGGTAATGTCCTAACCGGTGGCTTGATTAGTGCAACCGGTAACATATTAACTAGTGGTAACATTAGTGTGAGTGGTAACATAACCACCGGTGGAAATATTAGTAGTACCTATGCAATCAGTGCAGGTGGTAACCTAACCGGTAGTAACGTATCAACTGCAGGATTGATTAGTGCGAGTGGTACTGTAACCGGTGGTAACTTGGCCACAGGCGGCACAGCAAGTGCAACAGGTAACATAACTGGTGGTAATGTTCTGACTGGTGGCCTGGTCAGTGCAACTGGCAACGTCACCGGTAACTACATCTTAGGTAATGGCGCATTATTGACCGGTGTTATCACAAGTGTGGCCAATATCAACAATGGCACAAGTAATGTTACTGTTGTTAGTTCAGGTGGTAATGTGACTGTTGGTGTTGGTGGCATCGGAAACGTGGCTGTATTTGCCACCACTGGCGAATATGTAACTGGATTGATTAGTGCAAATGGTACTGTAACTGGTGGTAATTTAGCCACAGGTGGTACAGCAAGTGCGACCGGTAACATCACCGGTGGCAACGTCTTAACAGGTGGATTGATAAGTGCAACAAGTACCATCACTTCAGGTGTGACAATAACTGGTGGTAACTTGGCCACGGGCGGTACAGCAAGTGCGACTGGTAACATCACCGGTGGTAATGTTCTAACTGGTGGATTGATTTCAGCAACAAGTACAATCACTTCAGGTGCCACAATTACCGGTGGTAATTTGGCCACAGGCGGTACAGCAAGTGCAACTGGTAACATCGATGGTGGTAATGTTCTAACTGGCGGTCTCGTAAGCGCAACTGCTACCATCACAGGTGGTAATTTAGCCACAGGCGGTACAGCAAGTGCAACTGGCAACATCACCGGTGGTAATGTCCTAACTGGTGGATTGATTTCAGCAACAAGTACAATCACTTCTGCTGCTACAATTACCGGTGGTAACTTGGCCACAGGTGGAACATTATGTGCAACTGGTAACATAACCGGTGGTAATGTCCTAACTGGTGGAGTGATTTCAACCACCGGTAACGTCGTTGGTGGCAATATCAACACCAATAGTATAGTTGGCAGCTCATTAACAATTACCACAACAGGTAATTTGTCTTTAAGCCCAGTTGGAAATATTCTGGTCAATAATAAAAATATCAACAATCTTGCTGATCCGGTTGCTGACCAAGATGCCGCCACAAAAGTTTATGTTGACAACATTGCATCAGGCCTTGATCCCAAAGCAAGTGTTGCTTACGCCACTGCCACCGCACTAGCTGCCTATACATACAACAATGGTACAAGTGGAGTCGGGGCAACTATCACAGCCAACGCCAATGGTGCATTAAGTATTGATGGATCAACACCAACTGCTGCTGATCGTGTGTTGATCAAGAACGAAACAGGTGGCAACGCACCATATAATGGTATCTATGTAGTTACTACAGTTGGTAGTGTTAGCGCGGCATTTGTATTGACTCGCTCGGCGGATATGAATCAGGGATCAGAGTTTCCCAGCGCATTTACATTTGTTGAAGCAGGCTCAGTGAATGCTGATTCGGGATATGTGTGTAGCACAAACGCTCCAGTAACAGTTGGCACAACTAACATTACATGGGTACAATTTTCTTCCAGTGGATCATACACAGCCAATACCTCAGCTGGTCTGAGCTTAATTGGATCGCAATTCAACGCTTTAGTTGATAACAGCACAACAGCATTTGATGGCGGTGGTAATATCATTGTCAAGACTGGCGCGAATCTGACCACACCAAATATTGGTGCAGCAACTGGTACAAGTTTAAGTGTAACTGGATTTGTTAATGCTGGAACAGTAGTAAGTGCTGCTGGTAACATCACAGGTGGTAATGTTCTAACTGGTGGATTGATTTCAGCAACAAGTACAATCACTGCAGGTGCTAATATCACCGGTGGTAATTTAGCTACGGGCGGCACAGCAAGTGCAACAGGTAACATCATCGGTGGTAACATAAACACAGGCGCTAACGTAAGTGCCATTGGTACAATTACAGGTGGTAATATTCTAACAGGTGGTACAGCAAGTGCGATAGGTAACATAACAGGTGGTAATGTATTAACTGGTGGGTTGATCTCTGCGACTAGCACGATAACTTCGGCTGCCACAATTACCGGTGGCAACTTGGCCACAGGTGGTACAGCAAGTGCCACAGGTAACGTAACCGGTGGTAATGTTCTAACTGGTGGGTTGATAAGTGCAACTGCAACTGTAACCGGTGGTAATTTAGCCACAGGTGGTACAGCAAGTGCCACAGGTAATATCACAGGCGGTAATGTCTTAACTGGTGGATTGGTCAGTGCAACCGGTAACGTAACTGGTAATTATATCCTTGGTAATGGCGCATTATTGACCGGTGTTATCACAAGTGTGGCCAATATCAACAATGGCACCAGTAATGTTACTGTTGTTAGTTCAGGTGGCAATGTAACTGTTGGAATAGGTGGTACTTCAAACGTGGCAGTATTTGCCACAACAGGAGTATATGTAACTGGATTGATTAGTGCCTCTGGTAACGTAACTGGTGGTAATTTAATAACCGGTGGTGATATGACGGTGCCCGGTAATTTAACTGCCGGTAATATCAACACATCTGGATCAAGTGGTAATATCGACGGTGCCAATGTTATAACAGCTACCACGTTAAGTGCAACCGCTAACATCACCGGTGGCAATGTCCTAACAGGTGGATTAATTAGTGCAACTGGTAACGTAACAGGCGGTAACGTTCTAACAGGTGGATTGGTCAGTGCAACTGGTAACGTAACCGGTGGTAATGTCCTAACTGGTGGATTGGTCAGTGCAACTGGTAACGTAACCGGTGGAAATTTACGCACCGGTGGATTGATCAGTGCAACTGCTAACATAACCGGTGGTAACGTTACCACAGCAGGTATCGGAAGTATAGCAACACTAACAGTAGGAACCGCTGCAAACGTCACTGCTGCAACTGTGAGTACAAGTACATCAACTGGTGCGTTAATTATCACAGGTGGTTTAGGCGTCGGAGGCAATGTATATGCCGGTGCATTATATGATAATGGTACAGCGGTATTAACAATTTCTTCAACGGTGGACGGTGGAACATACTAAGTAGATAAATGACTAACACAATACTGCTCAAAAGATCATCGTCGGCTAATGCCGTACCAGCAGTTGGTAATCTAACTGTTGGTGAATTGGCATTAAATTACACCGACGGTAATTTATTTTTCAAAACAGGGGCAGGAACAGTTGCCCTGATTGCCAGCACGCAAGTTGTTTCTGTGACAGGAAATATCGTCGGTGGTAATGTCTTAACCGGTGGATTGATTAGTGCAACCAGCACCATCACTTCTGCCGCTACAATAACTGGTGGTAATTTAGCCACAGGTGGTACAGCAAGTGTCTCCGGTAACATCACAGGCGGCAATGTCTTAACTGGTGGCGTGGTCAGTGCAACTGGTAATATTGATGGTGGTAATCTAAGAACTGGTGGCGTGATAAGTGCGACCGGTAACATCACCGGCAATACTTTTTTAACTGGTGGATTGATTAGTGCAACAGGTACCATAACCGGCGGTAACATCACCGGCGCCAATATATTAACTGCCGGATTGATATCTGCAACCGGTAACGTCGCCGGCAATATTTTAAAAGCTGCTGGATTAAGTGTATCGGGCACAGTATTATCAGATTTAATACCAATTTCAAATGTCACACAAAGTTTAGGTAATACAACCAATAGATGGAAAGATTTATTTTTATCTGGCACCACTATTATACTTGGTGAAAGCACACTTTCATCAACAGGCGCAGATTTTTCTGTTTCTGGTAATGTATCTGGATCAGGATTAACAACAACTGGAGTAGTTACTGCCACCGGTAATGTAACAGGTGGTAATGTACTAACAGGCGGGGTAATCTCTGCAACTGGTAACATCACAGGTGGTAATGTATTAGGCGGGGCAAACGTCAATGCCACCATACATACAGGTACTACAGTAAGTGTAAGTGCAAATATTACAGGTGGTAATGTCCTAACTGGCGGCTTGATCAGTGCTGCTGCAACCGTAACCGGTGGTAATTTAGCCACAGGTGGCACAGCAAGTGCAACTGGCAACATCACAGGTGGTAACGTCCTAACTGGTGGCTTGATCAGTGCCACCGGCGCAATCACTTCTGCTGTTACAATTACTGGTGGTAATCTAGCCACAGGTGGTACCACAAGTGCAACTGGCAACATCACAGGTGGCAACGTCTTAACAGGTGGCGTGATATCAGCA
>Ga0114969_10004538_pt1 | contig 10972 bp, 8 predicted proteins | sample M_130807_MF_Meta_FD_87316 | JGI IMG/M metagenome (GOLD analysis project Ga0114969, IMG submission 87316) | Freshwater microbial communities from Lake Montjoie, Canada to study carbon cycling - M_130807_MF_MetaG | ecosystem: Environmental > Aquatic > Freshwater > Lake | place: Lake Montjoie...
TGACCACCCATGGTTGGCAATACGGCATCAATATGTCTTTCTTGTAATATTTTTTCAATCGACTGACAAGTGAGGGGCAATAAATAAACATGATCGGCTGTCACTTTATCGGTCATGATGGTGGCCGGATTGCTGTTGATAAGCGATACTTCAATACCCTCTTCTCTCAATGAGCGTGCGGCTTGGCTACCTGAATAATCGAATTCGCAAGCTTGACCGATGATGATGGGACCACTCCCTATTATTAAGACTGATTTGATGGATAGATCTTTGGGCATAAAAGAATAAAATTTGGCAAAAATACAAAAGCATTGGCGTTTAACAACGCAATGTGGACAAAATATAGGAGAAAAAAGGTGCCTTTGAAAAAAAACTTTTGATCAGATGGGAATGCTAACTTCAGGTGCTCAAGGCCTCGCCTTGCCCGTTTTGTTCTTCTAAAGTCCAGGCATCGGTTAATGTCGTTTCAAGCCATACTTTACCCGAATGACGATAAACCAACACGCCAATACCATAGGCGTTCTGGAACTGTTGATCCAAATCTAAAACTGTCATTTGTGGCGCTATCACAATGTGTAAATCGGATACTAATGTTCTGCATTCTTTCAGCGTTTTGTTTGTTTGATTAAAGGGTCTGCGGGCCAATATAAAATTGCTTTCAAGCTTACCTGAGCGCAAGAAAAACGCCAACTTTAAATAGGGGTAGGTATTGTTAAACTCTTCTTGAATTATGAAGAGCTTTTTGTTCTCATCGATCTTAAAACTATGATGAATCATTGGCCTTATAACTTAATTTTACGCACCAAAAAGATAAAAACAATGGCCTCTAAAACAAATGCCAAAACACCATTACCTGTGCCCTTAGAGAGGGATATTGAAAACATCGCGAGGGTTATCAGTGCCATGTTGATTAAACCATTTGCCTGCACTTTGTTTTTATAAAAAGTACTGTACTTATAATGCATAAGTGCTTGCAGCGACTTATTCGGAGACGAGTGGTTGATAATGTGGCGGTGCATGGTTGAAAGTTTTCTTAATTTTTGGATACACTATCAATGGTTATCGATTGTATTTAAATTAAGTTCTTACAAATTTAGACCAGCCGCTTAAATTATATTATGAGTAGGGTCAGCGGTCGAAATGACAATAATCAGCAAACAGGCGAATAGCCTTTTAATTCTTCATGTGCGACAACTTATCGTAATTGACAATACTGATAGTGCCACCTGCTACTTCTATGTATTTTTCTTCTTTAAAATCACTTAAGGTTCTAATAACGGTTTCGGTAGCGGTACCTACCATGTTGGCTAAATCCTCGCGCGAAAGGTTCATGCTAAACTTTTCTGTGCCTGCTGTTTTATATTTATCAGATAATTTAACGAGTGCTTCGGCCACTCTTTTTCTAACAGAATTATAGGCCAATTTTACCAATTGCTTTTCGTTTTCACGCAAATCGTTTGAAAGCATTTCAATAAATTTTTTCGACACTTCTATATTTTTATACATCAATGCAAAGAAGTCGTCTTTGGGTATTAAATAAATTTCTGAATCTTCTAAAGCCCCAGCAGAGTTCGTATATGCTTCGTTTTGCAAAAGCGATAAATAACCAAAAAATTCGCCTTCTTTGTACAATTCGGTGATTAATTCTTTGCCTTGTTCGTTCGATTGGTAGGTTTTTACTTTGCCTTTATTGATAAAGTAAATGCCTTTTGGAAAGCTGCCTTCAGCATAAATATCATCTTTCTTTTTAATTAGTTTTTTCTCGTGTTGTAATGATAATTCTTTGAGCGATTCGAAGCCTTTGGCCTCTTGTACAAATTCATTGTAACCCCCAATATTTTTAGTAAATTCTTTCCTTAAAATATCATTTTTTTTAAGTCTGCTTTCAATGGCATTTAACAATTCTACATCATCGAAGGGTTTCGTTAGGTAATCATCTGCACCCATTTCCATGCCCTTTCTCATATCGCTTCGCTCGGCTTTAGCAGTTAAAAATATAAAAGGAATGCTAGCGGTTTCTTCTTGCTTCGAAAGCATGTGCAGCACCCCATGACCATCGAGTATGGGCATCATAATATCACATATAATAATGTCTGGCTTTTCTGATTGCGCCTTTTCAACGCCTTCCTTACCATTAACCGCTGTAACAACTTCGTATTGTGCTAAACGCAAAATTTCCGAAGTGTTTTCTCTTACATCTGTATTGTCTTCAATTAATAATATTTTTTTCATACTGCCTTTGATTTGTATTTAATTTATTGTGGAATGATAATCGTAAATGTTGTGCCTTTGTTCTCTTCTGTTACAAAATCGAGTGATGCATTCATTAATTCGGCGTATTGAGAGACAATGTTTAATCCTAAGCCGGTACCTTGAATATGGGTGGCATTATGCCCTCTAAAAAAGCGCTCAAATAAATGTTTTTGATCTTCTTTTGAAATACCAATACCATGGTCGCGCACATCAATGCGTATGGTTGAATTATTGACTTGTGTATGGATATCGATGGTGGCTTTCGTTGGCGAAAATTTGATGGCATTTGAAATTAAATTGAACAATATATTCTTTAATAACTTACGATCGAAATTTACTTGTGCTTTGCCAACGTGTTGTTGTATGATGATTTGTTCGGCACTTGCCATCGATTGCATATCAGAAATAATTTCGCTCATAAAAATTTTGATATCTAAGCGCTCTGGCAAATTTTCGACTTTGCCTTCCTCCAATTTACTAACGGAGAGAAAATCGTTGAGGATATCTGTTAAATTATTGATGGCATTTTTGATTTTGCCAACGTGTTTGAGTTGGTTGTCTGTATCATTGTTCTCGCCATAGCGTGTAACCAAAGAGAGCGAAGACATCATGGTGGTAAGTGGTGTTCTAAATTCGTGCGAGGCCATTGAGACAAAGCGCGACTTCAATTCATTCAACTCCTTTTCTTTTTGAAGGGCGAGGTGTAATTCCTTTTTTGTTTTCTCGAGTTCTTGTATGGCCTCCTCTAAAATAAGGGTTCTGTTTTTAACTTGGCGTTCAAGTTCAACGGAATAGTTTTTTTGCTTTTCTTCGGCTTGCTTTCGAACGGTAATGTCCATAATGAAGGCCATGATATATCGGCCATCATCTGGTGATTGAAAAGGACTTAAACTTATTTCCAAAGGAAACTCCGAACCATCTTTTTTCAGACCCCATAATTCCATTCCCAAACCCATTGGGCGTGAATGCGGATTATTGGCGTATTTGTCACGATGATTTGTATGGTTGTGTGCGAAACGCTGAGGAATCAATATTTCTATTTTCTTCCCTAGCAGTTCGGCATTGGCATAACCAAATAATTTTTCGGCACTCGGATTGAAACGCACGATATCGCCTTGCTGATTGACAACAAGTATGCCTTCAGTGGCATGTTGAAAAAGTGCTTCGCTATCGGCCATTCCTTTTTTTAGATGATAATATTCGGGCATAATTCCTAATTTGTTTTGAGTGGAATCAAATGTAGGACATCCTCCGAATAATTTTTTGCAAAAATTTAGACTTGTTCGTGGTATAGATCATAATCTGCATCACCATGTTCATTATTGGCAGTGCTAGTCAACTGGCCTTTAGCATTTTGCTCTGTAAGTGTTTCATTGTCGCTGGTATTGGTTTGTAACCAAGCCGAGCCCGATTTGCGAAATACCTGGACAGGAATTCCAAATTGTTCCATAAAATGCTGCTCCAATGTACTGACCTTTAAATGCCCGTTAATACTAAGACTTCCATGGGTATCAGAAGTACTTAAACTTTTTATGGTAGCCATTTGATCACTTATTAAATGGGCTTTATTGAATATTTGAGAGCCGCCGTGGGTCGTTTTAAAAAACGCCAATTTCAAATACGGATAATGTGATTTAAAAGCTTCTTGAATTTGGCTAAGGGTGCTGGTGCCGTTGATTGTTATTTCCATTTTGTTGCTTTTGTAAGTCAATGGCAAATGTACTTCATAGGGAATTATCGCAACCTACTAAACTCTCTAAAAAGGTATGACTTTGGTCATATACACCTTAAAAATAAACTGAAATTTTTAACCTGCTTTGATGCTGTATTTCCTATTTAAATTGGCTTTATTTCACAAAAATTTGCCAATTTTTAAAAAATTTCATACTTTTGCACTCCAATTAAAAATGGCAGGATAGTCCCGATAGCTATCGGGAGTGTTAGAGCTTAGGATTCATATCCGCCGCAGGCGGACGGGAGTTCAACTCTCATTAGTTCTTTAAATAAATTTGGCGGGGTAGCTCAGGTGGTTAGAGCGTAGGATTCATAACCCTAAGGCCGGGAGTTCAACTCTCCCCTCCGCTACTAAATGTTAAAGGATTTATTTTTAAATAAATCCTTTTTTCTATTGATATGTATACTGTTTATATTCTTTATTCTTCAAAATTTAGAAAAAAATATATTGGATATACCTCTAACTTAATTGAGAGATTCAAGCCGCATAATTATTTAGCAACAAAGGGTTACACCATGCGTTACAGACCGCGGGTAGTTATTCATACTGAAGTTTTCGAAACAATTGAACAAGCCCTTAAGAGAGAAAAGCACATCATCATTTTTAATTTACCATTTCAAAAGTTATTACTTGTCAAACGGCTCCTCCAAACACTTTAATTTCTATTAATATTTTATCAGGTCTGCCCTTAAAGACTTTGTCTAATAAGGCCCCATTATTAAAACAATTAAATTAAAAATCACTTTCCTGAAAAACAATTATTTCACATATTGCTGATTATTTATTAGTTTCGTTTGATTATGATTATTCAATGTTGGAAAAAAAATCCCCCAAATAGATAAAACCTAATAATTAATACGTGTTATTTAATTCTTTTGAATTTTTACTTTTTCTGCCAATCGTTTTTATTCTGTATTGGTTTGTTTTTAATAAAAAACTGAGTTGGCAAAATGGATTAATTTTATTTGCTAGTTATTTTTTCTACGGCTGGTGGAGCTGGAATTTCATGGGTTTACTCATGCTCAGCACAGCTTTGGATTACGCCTACGGCTTTTGGGTTGCCTCTACTAATCGAAAGAAAGCCAAATTATTTCTTTGGTTAAGTATCATTAATAATCTTGGAATTCTTGGTGTATTTAAATACTACAACTTCTTTGCTACCCAATTCCAAAATGGTTTTGATTTATTAGGTCTGCATACTAACCCCGTTCTTTTACAAGTTGCATTACCCATCGGTATTTCATTCTATACATTTCATGGTATGTCCTATGTGTTCGATATTTATAGAGGACATCAAAAGCCCGTAAAAAGTTTTATTGATTATGCAGTATTCGTCAGCTTTTTTCCGCTTCTAGTGGCAGGACCAATAGAACGTGCCAACCATTTGTTACCACAGGTTCAAAAATCTCGTTTCTTTAATTACAACCAAGCTGTTGAAGGCTGTAGGTTGATCCTTTGGGGCTTGTTTAAGAAGGTGGTTATCGCCGATACACTGGCCAGTTCGGTAGATGAGATTTTCGATCATTATGAGGAAGAAAATGGCGTAACTTTAGCGATGGGGGCCATCGCTTTTTCCTTTCAGATATATGGCGATTTTAGTGGTTATTCGGATATTGCCTTAGGCACTGCCAAATTATTCGGGTTCGAACTGCTCAGCAATTTTAAATTTCCTTATTTCTCGCGCGACATCGCAGAGTTTTGGAGACGCTGGCATATTTCGCTTTCTTCTTGGTTCCGCGATTACTTATACATCCCTTTAGGTGGTTCAAAAGAAGGCAAATCGAAAGCTGTTCGCAATACCTTTATCATATTTTTAGTGAGTGGTTTTTGGCATGGCGCAAGCTGGAATTTCATCGTCTGGGGCGCTTTGCATGCACTGGCATTTTTACCATTGCTGTTGCGCAACCGCAACCGGCAATTTGTAACAACTGTTGTTGCTCAGGACCGTGCTTTTCCTTCTTTTAAGGAGCTAAGACAGATGCTGTGGACTTTCGCATTCGTTACGTTGGCATGGGTGTTTTTCAGGGCGGATGATTTAAAATCTGCCGTTGCCTTTCTGAGACAAATCGCTGTCAGTATTTTTGAATATCCTGCTCAATTATTACATCTGCCAACTACCAATAGTTTTACGAGCAGCACATTGCAAATGTCTATGTTTTATATCATTGTTTTACTTTTATCCGACTGGTGGTTAAGAAGGGATGAAAGAAGACTTAGAGTCATTAAAAATAAAGCGCTGCGCTATACCGTTTATGCAGTTCTGCTGTTATTGGTTTCTATTTATATCAATACAACCTCCAATGAGTTTATTTATTTCCAGTTCTAATGAAACATTTTATCTTGAAATCGACGTGCTTTATTCTCCTGTGCTTAGTAATCCAGTTCACTCCCGATTCATTTATCTATTTCCGTTTTTGGGAAAGAGAAGGCCTTTTGAAAAATGGACAAAAAGACTTGTCATTGCCACAGTATACACCCCATTTGGATTATACCTCTTATGATGCCGGCGATCAGAATCACAACATGAATTGTTCGGTTAAAAAGCCTATCCATTGGTTCACAGATCAATATGGTTTTAGGAACAAAACAAAAATCACTGATGCTACGCTTGTTTTAGCAGGATGCTCAAATACACAAGGGTGCAACACCGATTACGATTTCACATTTTCTGGTTTGCTTAACAAAGGCGCAACCAGTGTTTATAATTGCGCTCCTGATTACACCCTCGATTATCTCACCATGATTTACAATCTTGAAAAACCAAAAAAAGTCAGACGCATTTTCTACGTCATGGTAGCCCGTTTATTTTCGGATAAAGATTGCTTTGAAAAGAAGACCATTCATTTGATAGAATACAGCCAATTTGATCAAAGTCTTACCCATATCAATGAAAACCATGCAGGCAGAAAAATAAAGAAAAGTCTAATAGGTTTATTTAAAAAATGTGATGGTAATTACCACTTTTACGGCAAAAGACCCGATACAACTTTTATAAAAGACAATATAGTCCAACTGAAAAAAAAGATTGCATTTTTTACCGAACAAGGACTGCCATTGACAGTGGTCATTTTACCGGATAAAGAAGTTTATTCAGCTAATGATAATTTATCCTCCATCAATTTAAAAAACTACAATTGCATCTATCAGAATCTGATAAAAAACAATATTCCTTCCATCAATGTTCTAACCCAATTCAATGTCGCAGGAATCAGAAATTACTACCATGGAGATGGACATATTAATGAGGCCGGGCATCAGATAATCTCAAGTATTTTAAGGGATAGTATATAAGCTTGCTTCTTCAGGTTTTACTTTTTTTCATTGCTTATCAAACCAATGTATTCAAGATAATTTCTTACATACCTCAATTCATTGTAACTAAAAGTATCCCCAAGTATGCCCTTTATTTCGGTTAAGGTTTTGTCAGGACTCGCCTTAAAAACCTTGGCAATTAAAGCCATATTTTCTTCGTTCACCAAAGCATCGATGCTCACTTGCCCCATGCTAATTAAATCGGCCAAATGGGTGGCAATGGTAGATGGCGATAGGTTGCGTTGCGCAGCAATTTGCTCCATATTAAGCCCTTGTTGAAACAACGTATAGGTAGTTTGCATTGAATCGCCAGCTGTTTGGGCGGCTTGTTTTGGTTTTTCTTTCTCCGTTTTCATCGGCATGTCCATTACCGATTCTTGAAACGTTTTTTCAATTTTATGATCAATGCAATAGTCTTTGATAATCGAAATGATGGCACTGCCGAATTGTGCAATTTTCTTTTTACCCAAGCCTTTAATGGCCATTAATTCCGATTCGGTCACCGGCAATTTGCTCACTATTTCTATCAATACTTTTTGGGCTAAAATCATGTAGGGATCCAAGTCCTTATCGCTCGCCATCTCATCGCGCCATTGTTTTAAACTGATGTACAACTCGCCATGCTGCATGGTTTTAGGTACATATACTTTGGCTAATACCTGGCTCTTAATAATTGGTTTAAAATCAATTTCGGCATTGGCTTTAGCATGCATATAATCAGACGCTACAAAACCAAACATCATTTTTTTGAAACACTGAATTTTTACAAACACATTGCGCTGAAAATCTTCTAACCCTTCGTATACCGATTCTTTCACCAATTTATTGTCCGAATCGATGATGATCTCTTTTGTTTTTTCATAAAACTCAACATCTAATCGGTGCGCAAAATAAGCACTGGCTTTTTTCACACGGTCTTGCAATTCCATGTTGGTTTCTGGCAACGATTCATCGGCTAATAATTGGGCCATTTGCACTTTGAATTTTCCGTTCACCGCATGAATATCCTTGGTATAGGCATCGTTCAACAATTTGATTTCTGGCTCCAAATTGCCATGCAAAATAGTACTATTGCCTTCTATTAATTTATTGAAATATCGGATGTCTTTTTCTATGACCGAAAAATCAAATAAATCGGCTAAGAGCATTTGTTGAAAACGCGTTTTAGATTCTTTCAAATCACCGGCATTGGGTAAGTTGCGATGTATATCTTTTGTAAATTCAGCCACTACTTCGTCGGTCTTAATACTATTGCCAATAATAGGCGTGCTGAGCACCATGCCTTCGAATGTTTTACAACGACTGAGCGCCACATACACCTGACCATGTGCAAAGGCCGCATTGGCATCAATAATGGCTTTCTCGAAGGTTAAACCCTGACTCTTGTGAATGGTGATGGCCCAAGCCAATTTTAAAGGGTATTGTTTAAATGTACCGAGTACTTGTTCCTCAATTTCTTTGGTGTTGGGGTTCAATATATATTTAATGTTTTGCCACTCCTCCTGCCCTACCACAATTTCGGCCAAATCGCTATCGCATTTGACATAAATATCTTTGCCTTCTATTTTTGTAACACGTCCAATTTTTCCGTTGTAATAATTCTTATCGCGCGAGCTGTCATTCTTTACAAACATCACTTGTGCATTCACCTTCAACTCTAGTGTTACCTCGGTAGGATACGCATAACTCGGAAAATCATCTTTGATATCGGCATTGAAATAAAACGATCCCAATTTCAATTCGCTGAGCTTGGTTTGATTGATGGTTTGCGCATTGTTATTGTGCGTTGTCAGGGTGATATAACCTTCATCATCGCCTGGTTTAAAATCGGGGATGTAGCGCTCGTTTAATTCATTCAACAAATCGTAATCGACATTGTTATCTCTGATACTGTTTAGCATCTTGATAAAATACTGATCGGATTGTCTGTAAATATGTTTGAGTTCAATGCTTATTGGCTCTGTTTTTTGCAAGGCTTTGCTACTAAAAAAATAAACGGTATCGTAATATTCTTTGAGCATGTGCCACTCATCGTCTTTTATTACGGGCGATAGCTGATGCAAGTCGCCAATCATTAACAATTGCACCCCACCAAACGGTTGGTAGTGGTTTTTATACCTGCGCAAAACCTCGTCAATAGCATCGAGCATATCGGCACGCACCATACTGATTTCATCAATCACCAATAAATCTAAACTTTGAATCAGCTTGATTTTTTCGCGGTTGAATTTTTTATTGTTGTTCTGCTGCGCCCCAGGATTAAAGCTAGCACCTTTTTGCAAATGCTCGGGTATGTGCGGACCGAAAGGCAACTGAAAAAAAGAATGGATGGTAACACCACCTGCGTTAATGGCTGCTACACCAGTGGGCGCTACCACTGCCATGCGCTTTGGCGAATGCTTTTTTAAATTGTGTAGAAAAGTGGTTTTACCAGTACCAGCCTTGCCCGTTAGAAAAATATTTTTATTCGTATATTCAACGTAATCGAGGGCTAGTTTTAGTTCAGGATTTTCTTCAAAAGTGTTCATAGTAAAGTCATCAAATGGGCAGTTCTGTTTCTTTTTGAAACCACATTTTTGATGGCCTTACAAAGCTAAAATAAAATGTATTGAAATTTATTAAAGTGGATAATTATACTTATCGTGAGATTTTATTTATACAATCTCTCTGGTACAGGATATCCCTAATCCACCATCAAGACCAAGCCTTTCAAATACTCGCTTTCAGGATGGTAAATATTCACAGGATGATCCGCCGGCTGGGTTAAGCGGTGCAATATTTTAATATGTCTTTTGCTTTCAATCGCAGCCGATAAAATAGTTTGATTAAACGTAAAACTATCTATTACTTGCGAGCAACTAAAGGTAAACAACAAGCCCCCTTTTTTGACATATTTCAAACCTTCCATGTTCAGGCGTTTGTAACCCATCAATGCATTGTGTTTGGCCCCTCTGTTTTTTGCAAATGCAGGTGGATCTAATATCACAATATCGTATTGCTGTTCGAGGGTTTTAAAATAATTAAAAGTATCTGCCGCTATGCCTTGGTGATTGGTGGCATTAAGCGCATTGGTCGCCATGTTTTCGTTTAGCAATTCGATGGCCGATTTTGAAACATCTACTGAATCGACTTGCAAAGCCTGGTTCATTAAAGCATATACTGAAAATCCACCTGTATAAGCAAACGTATTCAATACTGTTTTGCCTTTGGAATATTGCCCCACCAATTGTCTGTTATCGCGCTGATCGATAAAGAAACCAGTCTTCTGACCAGTGGTAAAATCGACTTTAAATTGGTGCCCATTTTCGAGCACCATTTTATCCTCTTGCACACCGAATAAAAAGCCATTAACCGCTTCAGGCACTGCCCCGTGCAAGGTTTCAAAACTTTTATCGTAAATAGCTTTTAACTGTTTGCCTAAAACATTGATCAAGGCTTGTGCTATCAAGTCGCGGTGGGCATAAATACCACTGGTATGACATTGAATGACACAGGTGCCCGCGTAATAATCGATGACCAAACCAGGAATATAATCGCCTTCGCCATGCATTAAACGAAAACAATTGGTCAATGGATTATTGGTAAAGCCCATACGTTGGCGCATATCCCAACTACTTTGCACTGCGGCATTCCAAAAGTATTGATTGATATCAGTTTCAACAAAAGAAAGAA
>Ga0114969_10004542_pt1 | contig 10966 bp, 4 predicted proteins | sample M_130807_MF_Meta_FD_87316 | JGI IMG/M metagenome (GOLD analysis project Ga0114969, IMG submission 87316) | Freshwater microbial communities from Lake Montjoie, Canada to study carbon cycling - M_130807_MF_MetaG | ecosystem: Environmental > Aquatic > Freshwater > Lake | place: Lake Montjoie...
CGGAGCAACGCCATGAGGTTCTCCACCATCAGCAGGCGCTCCCGGAGTTTCTCGAGCACCTGTTCGCGGAACAACTGCTGCCAGTTCCGTTCCTCGTCGGCGGCCTTGGCCTCGTATTCCGGGATGTGGGCGCCCGCGATCCGTGCCCGGCGCGCCTCGTACGGCGCGTTGTCCGGCGATTCCGGATCGAGATCGGAGTATTTCGGGTCGTGCGCCAGGGCGAGGGCGCGGCGTTCGGCGACGAGTTCCGCCCGGGCGACCCGCGCGTTGGTCTCGGCGACGCGCCACGCGTCCTGGACCTTCTCGGCGGCCACCGACTTGACCGGAAACTCCGCGGTGAACTGGGCGCGCAACCCGGCGACGCGGCCCAGATGCGGCGAGACGTCCTCGCCGTCGCGCACGGCGCGGAGGACGTCGAGGGCGGCCGCGGCAATCCGCCCGAGCCGCTCCAGATCCTCGCCCACCGCCAGCAAACGCCCGCGGCGCCCGCTCCGCAGCAACCCGTCGCGTTCCTTGCCCGCCGCCGACAAACGGTCGCGGATCTCCCGCAACTCGCGTTCGCGGGCCTCGAAGTCCTCGGTGCGGATGTTCTGCAGGTCGGTGAGATTCGCCGCCAGCCTGCGTTCCGCCTCGGCCAATCCGGCCGCTTCCGCGAGATCGTCGTGCAGGCTCTCGCGCTGCAACTGGGCCTGGTCGTGGAACTCCGCCGTCTCGCGCCACTGGGCCAGCAGCGGCTCCAACTGGCGTTGCCGCGCCTTGAGGGCGTCGGCCTGCTCCTGGAGCCAGGCCCGGCGGCGCTCGAGCCCCTTCCTGCCGATGCACGGCAGGTTGTCGTAGTGCCGGGGACGGTCGACGAACGGCCGGCGCGACTGGAATCCGTCGGGCAGGATGGCGCGCTCGTGGCGCCGCAACTCCGGCAGGGTGTCGACGCAGATCACGTCGCCGAACAGATGGTCGACGAGCGCGCGGGCCACCGGATGCCGGGTCTCGAGCTTGAGCGCGAGCGATCCCGCGCGGGGTTCGCGGCCCATGTCGGCCGCCTGTCTCGGGTTCACCAGGGACTCGCCCCGGGCCTCTTCCTTCAACTCGTGGTAGATGCGCTCGGCGAGGTCGTAGTCGCGCTCGTCCACGACCACGGCGAATTTCCGGCCGAAGGTCACTTCCAGCGCGGGACGCCACGCCTCGTCGGTGACCTCGCACAACTGCCACATCGCCTGGGCCGGCACCTCGGGACCGCGCCGGGGCAACCGCGCGTTCAGGGCCGAGAGCAACACGGTGTTCTCGGTCAATGCACCGGAGCGCAATGCCATCAATGCCGAACGCAACTGGTTTTCCTCGCGCTCGAGCTTCCGGTTCTCCTCCTCCGCCGGCCGCACCGCCGCCTGCCCGGCCTGCCGCGCGTCCGCGCAGGCCGCCGCCAAGGCACGGGTGCGGTCGCGGAGTTCCGCCGGTGCCGCGGTCTCGAGCGCCTCCGCCGCGCGCAACACCGCCGCCCACGGCGCCAACGGGGCGTCGACCGGCAACTTGCCCAGCATCTCCGCGAACCGCCGCGCGTTCCTGGCCCGCAGGCGCCGCGCCTCGTCCACCGACTCCCCGATGTCGCGCAACCGCCGGATCCGCGCCACCAACTCCGCGTTCTCCTGCTGCAGCTTCCGGTAGAACTTCCCGTCGTCCGTCGCGTTGAAGGTCGCCTCGATGGAGCGCACCCGCTCGTTGCCCTCGCCGAGGACCCCGTCGAGTTGGTCGATGCGGGCCGTCTCCGCCTCCAACTCCTTCTCGATCGACCGCAATTCCCCGCGCCCGGCCTCGACGGCCTCGGCCGCCGCCTCCGCCTTGAGTTCCGCCTCGAGGTAACGCCCCGCCAGACGGTCGCGCTCCGCGTCCGCGCGCGCCGTCTCGCGGCCATGGATGCGTTCCAACCGTTCCCCTTGGTCGCGCAATTCCACCAGCATCCGCTGGGCGTCCCGGAACGCGAGGTAGCTGTCCTTCACCCCCTGGATGTCCACTGCTTCCGCCGGCAGGATGTAGCGCCGGCAAAAGTCGTTGAACGAATCCATGAACGTGAACGACATGGCCGCGGGCAGCAGGTAGTCGAGGGTGCCGCGGTCGAAGTTCAGGTGGGACGGCAACGCCATCTCGCGCCGGTACTCGTCGACGCCGGTGAAAAACCGCCCGGTGTGGGCGTCGCGGCCCACGTGCGATTCCACCCATTGGCGGAACGCCACGAAGTCGAGGGGCACGCGCGCCGCATCGAGGAAATCGTCGCGCTTGGCCGAGGCCGGGATCAGGAACGGGGTGATCTTGGGCGTGTTCTGGGCAACGCTTTCGAACTCGATGCGCAGGCCCCAGGTCTCCACCCGCGGCGACCGCGTGCCCGGCCACGTGAACTCCATCGCCACGTAGGTCACGCCCCCCTGCCGCATGTACTGCGGCACGCCGTCCATGTCCTGCTTGGTGTCCCCGAGGCAATAGCCCTTCAGGTCGCGGGTCGAGCGGTCGCCCGTCGCGGACTGGTTGTACCGGACCTTCTGCTGGTGCCCGATCAGCACCAACTGCACGAGGTCCATCAGCACGGACTTGCCGGAACCCGTCACGCCGGCCACCAGCAGGTTGCCGGAGACGTCGAACGAGTCGCGGTAACCGTACCAGTTGATCGCGTGCAGACGGGTCAGTCGGATGGCTCGGGACATGGCGGGAAAACGGGTCAGGAAACGGTTTGGCGCGCGCGGGGTCGGGACACGGGGGGGAAACCGCTCACGCGGCGCCCTCGGTGTCGGCGTCGTCGGTGACGCCCTGCGACGCGAGGTGGCGGTCGCGGGTCCGGACCCATTCCGCGAGGTCGGCGAACGGCACGAGATACCGGATGGTGGGCAGGACGCGGATCTTGATGTCGGTGAACGGGCCGGCGGTATCGGCCAGGCGCACCACGCTCTTGCGCTCGAGCATGCGGAGGATTTCCAGCAACCGGGTGGCCGCGGGCAACTGCAGGCTGCGGAACTTCGACTCGAACTGCTCGCTGAACGTCGCGACGGTCAGCGACACGTCCTCCGGCGTCAGGCCGTCGTCCTTCACCATCCGGTCGAAATCGTACCACAACGCCAGCGTCACCAGCGTTTCGTCCTGCCGCATGCGGCGCAGCAACCGCGGTTGCTGGGGCAGGGCCAGGACCAGCCGGTGCTCGTGTTCCCAAACCAGCTTCATGCCCGCCAGCGCGGCCAAACCGTCCACCGCGTCCCGGTGCAACCGCGCCCAGTCGTACAGCTCGCGGTGGTCCTCGCGCAGGATCGCGCCCGCCGCGAGCAGGCGTTGGAACGCCTCCTGCAACGACTCGCGGTCGCCCTCGCCCATTCCATGGCCCGGGATCGGATTCATTTCTTTTCCAATTCGAATTTCTCGATGGCGTACCCGGCCTTCACGACCGTGCCGGGCGACGCGGTATCCGCCGCGTCCCGCTCCGCCTCCACCCGGTACGAGGCGTCCCGCGCCCCCGCGTGCAGCAGGCAGGCAATGATGTCCGCCACGTCGTCGTCGTTGCGGATGGGGAGATCGGCCAACCCGACGCGCGTTCCGGGTGCGCCTTCCAGGCGTTCCACGAAGCGGTTGGCCCGGATCACGTTCAGCGTGTCGCGCAGGTTCGCGCCCAACTCCGCCATCGCCGCGTCGATCTCCTGCTCGGTGACGTCGTCGCCCACCGGTTCGAGTTCGCCCGCGATCCGGCGCAACCGCGGCCGGTACAGCGAGTCGGGGGAGAGCAACCCGGCATCGGGCACCAGGGGCGAGGGCAGGCCGAGATCCTCCGGGATCTCGTGGAGCCGGCCGCCATCGGCCGCGGACTCCACCCGGCGGAAGACCTCCTGGACGCACTCGCGCTGGCTGGAACTCGTCTCCTGGAGATAACGCAGCCGCGCGAAGGCGCGCCGCGCGAAATCGGCCGCGCGCCGGTCCAGGGCGTCGGCCTGCGGCACGACCGACTCGAGAAGCCGGCCCAGTTCGTCGACCCGCAGCCGGATCTCGGCCGACGCCGTCGGGGCGTCCACCTGGGGGATCCGCCTCAGGCGTTCCCGCTGCATCTGGTCGAGGACCCGTTCGTCGACGGCGATCGCGTCGAGCCGGCGGCGGGCGTGGAGGATGCGGCTGGGCAACCGGGCGCGGACCAACTCGCGGTAGCACGCGTGCCCGATGGTCTCGCTGAAGTCGTCGTAGAGGACGGCGAGGTTTTCCCGGAGCGTGTCCGAGGCGAGCAGCCGGCGGGTATGGCGCTCGATGCCCCCTTCCATCTGCCGCAGTTCGCGGAGTCCCTGGCGGACGTTCGACAGGCAGGCCTCGAGATCCGCGAAGGCCTGTTCGCCGAACGCGTCCGGGTTCAGCAACTGGGAGCAGGCGATCTGGAGGCTGTCGGTGAACTGGCCGCGGTCGCCGCGCGCGATCTGGCGCAACGACGCGAGCATCAGCTCCGCCGCGGGGTTGAGCGTCACCAACCGTTGCCAATCCGAGCGCACCGGTTCGAGCAGCCAGCGGGTGTCGACCAACCGCCGCAGCACGAGCGACGCCTGGCCCTGGACCGTCGAGGCTTCCGCGGCCGCGTCGGGAAACTCGGCGCCGACCTCGAACCCGGGCCGCTCGCGGAGCAGCGCGACCACGATCTCGGCCGCCTCGGCCCGGGCCAGATGGCCGGCTTCCTCGAAGGCCGGGGCGAGCCGGTCGAGGACGTCGGCGTACAACGGGGCGTTCGGCCCGGCGAGCAGCCCGAAGAATTCGCGCGGGACCTCGCCGTAGAGTTGGGTCCCGAGCAGGTTCATCGCGTTGCCAGTGCCGTCGACCGCGGGTGGTTCAGAGCCCGACCGCCTTGAAGCGGGCCTTGACCTCCTTGAGATGGAAGTCGATCGAGCAAAGCTTCTCGAGCTCGCCCTTGCGGAAGTGGCGCGAGATCTCGGGATCGGACTGCAGTTGCAGCACGAAATCCGCGTCCATGCGGCCGGCGTGGCGGGTGGCCCAGGTGGCCATGGCATTGCGCTGGACGATCTCGTAGGCGGCCTCGCGGGTCAGTCCCTTGCGGATGAGCGCGAGCAGGACCGTCTGCGAGTTCCACATGCCGAGGCTGAGGCCGAGATTGCGGCGCATGTTCTCGGGATAGACCGCGAGCCCGTCCATCATGCGCACCACCAGCCCGAGCATGTAGTCGAGCAGCGTGCAGGAATCGGGGAAGATGATGCGCTCGACCGAACTGTGGCTGATGTCGCGCTCGTGCCAGAGGGCGACGTTCTCGAGGGCGGCGACGGCATGGCCGCGCAGGACGCGCGACAGGCCGGTGAGCCGTTCCCAGGTGATCGGGTTCCGCTTGTGGGGCATCGCGCTGCTGCCCTTCTGGCCCTTGGTGAACGGTTCCTCGGCCTCGAGGACCTCGGTGCGCTGCAGGTGCCGGAACTCCACCGCCCACCGCTCGATGCTGGCGCCCGCCAAGGCGAGCGTGTTCATGAAATCGGCATGGAGGTCGCGTTGCACCACCTGGGTGGAAATCGGCGCCGGACGCAGGCCGAGCTTGCGGCACACGAAGGCCTCGACCTTGGGCGACAGATGCGCGCTGGTCCCGACCGCGCCGCTGAGCTTGCCGACCGCGACCGTCTCCCGGGCGCGCTCCAACCGGGACTCCATCCGGCCGAATTCGTCGTACATCAACGCGAGCTTGAGCCCGAAGGTGGTCGGCTCCGCGTGGATGCCGTGGCTGCGCCCGATGCACGGCGTGAACTGGTGCTCCTTCGCGCGCCGGGCGATCACCTTGCGCGCCTCGCGGACGTCGGCGATCAGGAGGTCGGCGCTCTGGACCAACTGCACCGCGAACGCCGTGTCCACGATGTCGCTGCTGGTCAGACCGAAATGGAACCAGCGGCTGGCCGGGTCGTCGATCTGCTCGGACACCGCCGTGGTGAACCCGATGACGTCGTGGTTCAGCGTCTTCTCGAGTTCCTTGGCCCGCTCGACCAACCGATCCGGGGCGGCCTCGCACCGGGCGGCGCCCGCCTTGATTTTCGCGAAATCTTTCGCCGGCACGACGCCGAGCTTCACCAATTCGCCAAGGGCGAGCATCTCGATGCGAAGCCAGGTCACCAACCGATTCTCGTCGGTCCAAATTCCCCGCATTTGCGGCCGCGTGTAGCGCGTGATCATCCGCCGCCGAGACTACGCGCCCGCCCCGAGCGGCGTCGAGCGGTTGCTCCCGGCCCGGTTCCGCCGGGGTGCATCCCGTCGCCGGCCCCCGAGGCGCCCGCCGCCAACTTGCGCCTTCCACGCCCGCCCGGATGCCCGACAATCCCGGCGCCGACCACGGTCCCAGGAATGCCCGAGATTCTCCTCAGCACGCTCAACGCCCGCTACGTCCACGCTGCCTTCGGACTGCGGTACCTCCTCGCGAACCTCGGCGAGTTGCGTTCCCGCGCCGCCATCCGCGAATTCGACATCAACCAACGCCCCGTCGACGTCGCCGAGGCCATCCTCGCCGAGAACCCCTCGATCCTCGGCCTCGGCATCTACCTTTGGAACGTCGCCCCCGCCACCGAACTCGTCGCGATCCTCCGCCGGCTGCGTCCCGGTCTGGTGATCGTCCTCGGCGGACCCGAGGTGAGCCACGAATGGGAGGGCCAGGAAATCGTGCGCCTCGCCGACCACGTGGTCACGGGCGAGGCCGACCTGGCCTTCGGCGACCTCTGCCGCGGGCTGCTCTCGGGAAACCCGCCGGCCGCGAAGATCATCCACGCCCCCCTTCCCGACCCGGCGAAAGTGGCGCTGCCCTACGACCTGTACGACGAACGCGATTGCGCCCACCGCGTGGTGTACGTCGAGGCCTCGCGCGGTTGCCCGTTCACCTGCGAGTTCTGCCTGTCGTCGCTCGAGGTCCCGGTGCGCCAGTTCCCCCTGGACGCCTTCCTGTCGTCGATGCAGTCGCTGCTCGACCGCGGGGTGCGGCAATTCAAGTTCGTCGACCGCACCTTCAACCTGAACCTGATGGTCGCGCGCCGGATCCTCGGGTTTTTCCTCGAGCGCTGGACGCCGGGGTTGTTCGTGCATTTCGAGATGGTTCCGGACCGACTGCCCGCGGAACTCCGCGAACTCATCGCGCGGTTCCCGCCGGGCGCGCTCCAGTTCGAGGTCGGCATCCAGACCTTCGATCTCGCGGTCGAGCGCCTGGTGAGCCGGCGCCAGGACCACGGGCGACTCGAGGACAACCTTCGGTGGCTCCGGGCCTCGACGGGGGTCCACGTCCACGCCGACCTCATCGCCGGCCTGCCGGGCGAGACCCTGGGGACGTTCGCGGCGGGCTTCGACCGTCTGCTGGGACTCGGCCCGCAGGAGATCCAGGTGGGGATCCTCAAAAGGCTGCGCGGCACGCCGATCATCCGGCACGACGCGGAGTTCGCGATGGTCTACAACCCGGCGCCGCCCTACGAAGTGTTGTCCACCCGGGACCTCGATTTTGCCACGCTGGCGCGGTTGCGGCGCTTCGCCGGCTTCTGGGGTTTGTTCGGCAACAGCGGCCATTTTGCCGCCGCCTTGCCGCTGCTGTGGGAGGACGGTGCATCGCCCTTCGCCCGATTCATGGCCTTCTCGGACTGGCTCCACCAACAGGGCGGCAAACCTTCCGGGATCGCCCGCCAGCGCCAGCATGCGTTCCTCGGGGAATACCTGCTCTCGGTGCCCGGTCTTCCGGAAGCGCTCGTCCGGGAACGCATGCTCCGCGACCAGACGCCGCGGCGAAGGCCCGCTCCCGACGCCGGCGGGCACCCGAACCTGCCCGAACGCCAAGCCCGGCATCTCGAGGCCGCGGGGTCCTGAATCGGCCATGCCCTACCGCAGCCGGACCCGGTAGAACCGGCGCGAATCGCCGGGTTGGAGATCCACGAACACCACCGACCCGTCCACGACGCCGTTCGTCGAGACCGGCCTCCATTCCTTCAGGTCGCCCGACGCCTCGACCACGTAGTCCGAACCGGGTTGTCCCGGGAACTGGAACCGGAGCGGGCCGTCCGGGATCTGGAATCCCACCGAACCCAACTGCAATCCGCCGACCTCGACCACGACGGCCGGCGACGTGGCCGTGGCGCCGCGGTCGTCGGTGGCACGCGCCGCGAGCACGTGGGTGCCGGGCACCGGGCTCGCCCAGGAAATCCGGAACGGGGCCGACGTCGCCTCGCCGATCTTGGCCTGCCCGTCGAAGAACTCCACCTTCGCCACCGTGCCATCGTCGTCCGTCGCGGTGGCCACCACCGTGGCGACACCCGGGGTGACCGAATGCGCGCCCGGGAGCGGCGACGCCATGGCGACCACCGGCGGCCAGTTCAACGGCGCCACGCCCGCCCCGGCATCGAATTGATCGTACACCGCGGTCGTGGTCGTGCCGTTGTCGTGCGCCGTGGTCGCCAGTCCCACCCACGCGTTCGCCGCCATCGGGATGGTCGCGGTGCCGATGGGCGTCCAGAGGATGCCGTCGGCCGAGGAATAGCCGGTGAATTCATTGCCGCCGCGGCGCAACCGAACCCAATGCGGGCCGCTGTCGGCGGAACCCGTCTTCTGGCTGGTGCCACCGGTGGCCACGGCACGCCATTGGAGTGCCGCGATCCCAGCCGGCGTCACCAACGCGAACGCGTTGGGCGCCCCCGCCGAATCGCTCTCCCGCGCCATGATCCCGGCCTTCGCCCAGGGGTCCGAGGGATCCAACCGCGCCACCTGCACCGACACGTCGAAGTCCCCGGCATGCGGCTGGCCGACAAAATGGAAGGCATCGATGGCACCCCAGATGTCGTCGCCACCCGCCGTCACCGTCAACCGGCCCCCGCCATAGGTCGCGGCACCCGCGATGCCGACCGCACCGATGTCGCCGTGGCTCCACGGCGCCGGGACCGTTGGCGGAGGCGGCGGGACCGAGGCGATCCAAGCCTCGAGCACCGCGACCGCGGCCGCGTCGACCACGTTCTTCGCCAACGGCGGCATCTTCGACTGCGAATCCAACGATCCGGCACGGCGCGAGAGCACCGATTTTTCCGGATGGCCCGGAACGACGATCCGCGCGCCGGAGATCCCCAGGTTCGAGGCCGGGAATCCGCCGATGATCCCCGCCTCCGCCAGGGGCGTGTCGAAACGCGCGTCCCACAGGGCGCGAACGCCGCCGGGGCGATGGCAATGGGCGCAATTGGCGTCGAGATAGGAACGGGCCCGGAGTTCCAGGCCGGCCGCGGCATCGGCGACCGACGCCAACCGGTCGAACCCGGCGATGTCGGAGTCGACGATCGCCGGCGAGAACAGGCCGACGTGGTTCCACGCCCGCAACTGGTTGTCCGTGATCCCGCCGGGGAATCGGAAATCGAGGTTGCTCTGGCGGGTCTTGAGGCCGAGCACGCCGCCCGCCGCCACCGAGTGGCACACGATGCATTCGGTGCGGCTGGGATAATGCCACGTCTGGTTCCGGACGCCGTCGGCTCCCCGGATCGCGATCGGCTCGTCGAGCCCGTTGGCCAGCAGATCCGCGTCGCTGTTGTCGGGCCGCCATTTGTACGTGGCCCCGAAATGGACACCCGCGGCGTCGCGCACCAGAAACCGGGTCTCCAACCGCCGGCGCGGCACCCCCGGGTCGGTCTCGTCGACTGCCAGTTCGAAGTGTTTTACCAGGATCGTTCCCGGCGGGAAGGTCCACTCGCCCTTCGGCGCGAACCCGATGGTCCCGTTGGTCGGGATCGCCATCCACCGGCTCTTGACCGCGGCGTCCGACCAGAGCGCCGCATTGACGGCATAAGGGATCAATGCGGGCGACGGCGCGAGCGAGGCCAGATCCACGAACGCCCCCGTCTGCGAAAGCAGCGGCGGGAAATCCCGGGAGGGCGGCGGCGGACCCGTCCGGGCGAGCTTGTGGATGCGCCCCCCGAGATTGCCCATCTGGCAAAGATACAACTCCCCCTGGGCGTCGACGCCGAAGCTCGACAACCCGGTGTAGTCGCTTCCCGAATTCACCCCGGGTCCCTTGGGCAGGGTGCACAGGAGTATCTTCCCGTACGGCACCGTCGTCTCGTCCATCGCCCAGATCGTTCCCCGGACATTGTCGCCGAATATGTAGCGGCCCCCCAGATCCGCGGCGAATTCCTTGCCGCGGTACACGTAGCCCCCGATCACCGCCTGTCCCTCGTCGTGCCCGTAGTCCAGGACCGGACGCTTGTTCGCGCCGAGGTGGGGCGACGGGAGATCCCCGTGCAATCCCTCGATCACGCTCCACTGGAAGTTCAGCCCGAACGGATCGGTCGGTTCGATCACGTCGATCTCTTCCCGGGACGCGTTGCCGACGTCGCCGACGAAGATCCGCCCGGTCGGCGGGTCGATCGTCATCCGGTGGGGACTGCGCAGACCGAGGGCGAAGAATTCCTCGAGCACCCCCGCGCGACCCACGAACGGATTGTCGTTCGGGATGTAGTAGTTCGCCGTGGTGCCGTGCCGTGGCTGGCGCGGGATCGGGTGGCTGATGTCCCCGCCGCGCCGGTCGACATCGATGCGGAACACGCCCGACAAAAGATCCTGGTCGATGACCTGGGTCGGGCCCACCGCATCGTCGCCGTCGGTCCAGTAGAGGAAGCCGTCGCCGGGATGGAAGAACAGGCCACCCCCGTTGTGCCAGACGCTGCTGGCGGCCTGGTCCACGAACACCGTTTCGGAACCGGGCACCGCGACGCCGTTTTCATCCAGCACGAACCGCGACAACCGGTCGTGGTAGGCGAGCGACTTGAACGTCGGGGGCCGGAGTTGCGGATTGCCCACCACGGTCCCCGGTTCGACCCACGTGTAGCAAACGAAGACCTGGCGGTTGTGGACGAAGTCGGGATGGAACGCCCAACCCAGCAGGCCCGAATCGTCCCAACCCTGGCACCGGTCCGCGATGTCGAGGACCAGGGTCTTGGTGGACACCGCCGGGTCGTTCTCGAACATCCATACC
>Ga0114969_10004545_pt1 | contig 10962 bp, 11 predicted proteins | sample M_130807_MF_Meta_FD_87316 | JGI IMG/M metagenome (GOLD analysis project Ga0114969, IMG submission 87316) | Freshwater microbial communities from Lake Montjoie, Canada to study carbon cycling - M_130807_MF_MetaG | ecosystem: Environmental > Aquatic > Freshwater > Lake | place: Lake Montjoie...
ACGCAAACAACCGAAACGCCTGGAGGCGGAGCAGGCGGCGGCACAAGCGGCGGCGCAGGTGGCAACACAACAACTGTCACATCCTTGGATATTCAATCGGCCAACATACTCCTAGAATATGTGTATCTGGACGGCCCCGAGGCGAATAGGATACGCCTAGGAGACCTGACATATCCCATTCTACAGCACTATGCGAAAGCCACAGAAACCGCAGGAAATTCGAGTATAAGGATACCGTACCGTGTACCAAATCCGACGAAAGACATGTATTTTTACGTACACAGGACAGATGCCGAGCTAGTGAATGCGCCTTTCCTGGCCACCCGCGATATGACTTGCCCTCCAAAACACAATGGATATACTACGCAGACGACCTTTTCTGCTACGCGATTGTCCGTGGCATCCGAAGTATTCTTGACCCTCGCTGATGAGTGCTTATATCAAATAGGCGACACCATCGCGGTAGAAAACACATCTTCTCCTCCAACCCAGTCCTTCAAAGGCTATGTACTTTCCTATAACACAAGCCAAAATACTATCAACGTACATGTAACAAACGTGTATGGCTCATCTACCACGTTTCCACTACAAACGTATTCTGTGCGTTATAATCCTGTACAACCCTGGTGGCCAGATGCCAGTGGCCTAGGTAAACATACATTTGAGCCCCTGATTCCTGCGTATTCCGACGCAGACTCAGAGCCGATTCGCGAGTTTTCCCTCACATATGAGGGCAAGATTGTGCGATATGCCACTGATGTGCCCTCCCTATTCCAGAGCATCCTACCAGCCATGGAGCAACGCAAGACGCCCTGGCACAATAAATATTATTACCACATACCCTTTGGCACCCAAGGCGAGGAGTTCGGAATCAGTAATCCCATGGGCCATGCGAATCTAGACAAGATTATGCATATAGACTTGTTTCTAGAATTCAAGCCGGCACGTGGTTCTCTCAGGACAACGGGCACACAACCCTCTTATACAATCTACACCTGGTTTGAAACCTATAACATTCTGCGCGTCTACGGAGGACGCGCAGGGCTTTTATTCGGGTATTAATGACTTTCTCTCAATATAAAAGTTAAGACACCAGTTCTTAACTTTTATATTTTTGTAGATTATGTAGATCTAAAAAAACATCGCATCCACCCTGGTCATTGCAAGGCATCCATTGTCTTCCAAGGTCCAGCGCATTGTTTTTGTCTCGGCATCACGTATCACACTGGCTGTGCGATTCGGTATGATGACGTCGGTGATTTCCCTCGCGATATTCACATCTTTCCCATCAGAGTTCACAAATGCCCAGTTCACCTCATTACTCACAGGCCGGTACTGTATAGTGCCCGTATTCAGCCCCTGAACCCACCACGCAAGAGAGAGATTCTTGAAAATCTCCTGATTGGCTTGATAGGGGACTGCCGAGCTGTCAGCCACTAGATTCGCGGGGTTAACAGCCGTCATAACAGAACCCCCGTTTACACTTTGAAAGGAAGCATTCGCAAGCGCGGAAGGAGATACAGAAGCTTCGTACTTGGCGTTCATATATTTTTTATTCCTATAAATTATTTCGCTATTGGACGCCGGAAAAAACTGAGGCGATTGAGAGATTCGTGGAAATCATCGGGCTTGGCCCGGGCGGCCTCCGCCTTTTCCAGACATTCCTTCACTTTATCCGCCCACATAGCTGCGGTAGAAGTATCTTCTTCCGGGGGAATTACGATGGTATTTTCTGTATATGTGTTTGTGTATTCTCTCAAAAAAGAAGGCCTTTCCTCATAGGCCACCCTCTGTTCAGCTTCTTTTTCTAAGTTCGTCGTATCTTCATCCACAAAACGTGGACGAGTATTATGTTTAAATCCACCCCTTTTATGTTTGTAAAAGGGGCTGTTGAATATATTTACATGTGGCTCTGAAACCGTATTCGTCCATTTACGCATCTCTTGATTTATAAGTTCTGGCTTTTGTGCTTTAAGGGAATTACCTAAACCTTCATGTACACTTTTTACAGAATCCTGCTCTTCCTCAGAAGAAGAATAAAGCTCCAACGCGGCGAAACGATTTTTTTGATTGATTATATACTCAATATCTGAAGCCTTTGCGCCCTTTGACTTCGGCATATACTGTATTAACATAAGTCTAGGCCTTAACCCTCTAAATTTGAATAATGCACCTATCCCTTTTACATAGGTCTCTCTAGCAGATATGGTAAATCTCCTCGTCGTGGAATCTCCCGCCAAATGTAAGAAAATCGCCTCCTTTCTAGGCCAAGACTGGATTGTTCTCGCCACCATGGGTCATATCCGCGCCCTGGAAGAGACTCTGGACGCCGTTGGCCTAGAGCGCGACTTTGAGCCACGATTCCGATTCCTGAAGGAAAAGGCCAAGGCGATGAAACCGATCATGGACGCTGCCGAAAAAGCTTCCGAGATATATCTGGCTGCCGACGACGACAGAGAGGGCGAGGCAATTGCCTACAGTGTGGCTTGTCTACTGAAACGCGACCCAGCCTCTCTCCCGCGCTCCGTCTTCCACGAAATCACGGAGACGGCCATTAAGGCGGCCGTACAGAACCCGAGGCGCATTGACATGAATGTGGTGTATGCGCAACAAGCGAGGTCAGTCCTGGATATGCTGGTAGGGTTCACGATTTCTCCTCTTCTCTGGAAGCACGTGGCGCGCTCCCTGAGCGCGGGAAGATGCCAGACACCCGCGCTCCGCCTTGTCAGTGACCGCGAGAAGGAAATCGGCAACCATTCCTCCATGACCACCTGGAAAGTGGCCGGCGAGTTCAGCTCATCAACTTTCCCTTTTACATCCTCCATGGAAGACGAGTTGGAAGACCAGGAATCAGCTCTAAACTACTTGGAAAACGTACACGGCGATAAACGGGCCACCATAAACACAATGGTACAAAAGCCGTGGACCGCCAATCCCCCCAAACCTCTTATTACAAGTACATTACAACAGGAAGCAAGCTCCTTATACAAAATCAATCCAAAGTCGGCTATGAAAATCGCCCAGGAATTGTATGAAGCAGGGCATATTACGTATATGCGCACGGATCACGCGATTCTGAGTGAAGAGGCGGTGAAAGAGGCTCAGAATCTAGTGTTAAAGGAGCATGGGGCCGAGTACGTGGCTCCTACAGCCAAGCAAGCTGTATCGAAGAGGAAGGGGTCTGCGTCTGTAAAACAGACACAAGAAGCCCACGAAGCCATTCGCCCCACTCACTTTGAGTTGAAGGAGCTCCCACTGATGGAAGACTGGACAGCCAATCATCGAAAGGTATACACCCTCATCCATCGCCGTGCCTTACAATCTGTGATGAGCCAGGCGCACGGTCAAACACGCACAGCCCATATTACCTTGGAAGCCGACGAGGCAAAATTCCCTTGGTCTTCTTCCTGGCGCACAACAGAATTCGCAGGCTGGCAGATTCTCGGAAAACCTGCGCAAGACGATGAAGATGCTAATGACGAGTCAGAGGATGCCGTCATTTGGAAAAAGGCGCTGGAGCTTGCCGAGGGCACTCGTCTCACCTGGAAGACGTTAACCGCCAGCCCGAAGAGGTCCAAGGCGGCCTCCCGATTCACGGAAGCCACCTTGATTCGTGAGCTAGAGCAACGCGGTATCGGGCGTCCGTCCACCTTCGCCACCCTCGTGGAAGTCCTCTTTGACAAACTCTACGTAGAGAAAAACGACATTGCCGGCACGAGCATTCAGAACACCACGCTCTCCGTGAAGCCAGGAGAGTGGCCACCGCTAGCCACCACGACACAAATGACTCTGGGTGCTGAAAAACAGAAACTCGTACCCACGGCCCTAGGAGACTCCGTGGTCCAGTTCTGTACGAAAGAATTTCCCCAGCTGTTCGCCTACGAATTTACCGCGAAGATGGAGGAGCGCTTAGACAATGTATCAAAAGGCAGAGAGCAGTGGAAGGCTCTGTGCCGTGATACGTGGGATTCCTATAAGGCCGATCATCAGCGCCTGAGCGCATCTTCCTCGGTCCCATCTTCTTCCGAGAAGGTCAAGGACTTCGGCACAGGCTTCAAGGCCGTCATGTCAAAGAAAGGGCCACTACTCGTACAAGAATCATCGGAGGAAGGATCCAAACCCACCTTTTACTCCTTTCCACCCAATGAGACGGTTCAAGGCATTACCGAAGAAGTAGCCCGCGAGTGGATAAAAAAACAAAAAGAAGATGCTAACATGGGCTTTTATAATGGCAAGCCTATTCTGAAAAAGAAGGGGCCATATGGGATGTATTTACAGATGGGCGAGTTGATGATTCCGTATGTCGACACGGACACGCCCGACGCAATCCAGGATAAATTTCGGGCGAAGACGGATTCTGCTGCTGCCAAATATGTCTTTGGGCCGTATACCTTTAGCCGTGGACAGTACGGTCCGTATATGTACAAACATGATTTGAAGACGAAGGTCTTTATCAGTATAAAAGATACCATTGACCCAAAGACACTTACTGCTGAGGAGGCTGACGCCCTATACAAGGCTGGCGTGGAGGCGAAGAAGTCTGGTGGCTTCCGCGGCGGAAGCAGAGGCTACAGAGGACGCGGAGGACGCGGGGGTCGTGGCGGTGCGCATTAAGAGTAGATGAGTATCCAGAATATCCAAGGAGCCTGTGTAGACGGAATACTCAATCTATCTTGGGTTCTCCTGGAAGACTGTGACGCAATCAGTGTCCAAATCGCGCGCGACACCCAATTCACATCTTCCCCCAGAATGTTTATCGTCCCGAAATGCACTGGCTGTACCTTGGACACCGGCAAAGGCATCTGGTTTTTTCGTATAGGTCACATGGCCAAGGGAAAAATAGAATGGATGCCTATGCGCCCACCATTACTAATCCAGACCACGAAAGAACCGCAGACACTCAATAAACCGAACTTTACCGTGATACATACCCAGCCCATTACCGACGGAATGCGCTTCCATACAAACTCAACAACCCCCTCTTACACAATCATAGAGTATTCGCAAGATACAAAATTCCACGCAACATCTACAAAGTCCAAGTACGTAACCGATGCCTCTCGTGGCTATGTGGACTGTGAAGGTCTTGAGCCCCAGTTTATCTATAGTATTCGTCTAGCTACTCCAGAGAAGCCTTCAATGCTTCCGAAAGATACAGTACATGTGTTATCGGAGTGGATTGTTTTTCATGGAAAACGTGCTTTGAAGCCTACAAAGCCTCATAATACGGAAGATCGTTCTCAAATGAAGCGGGACGCGGTTTTATTACGAGAAGCGAATGAGAGTAATAAACCCATGCGTTTCATAAGTCATAGTGATTATACAAAGTATCTCGCAGCAAAGGCGAGAAATACCGGAGAGATTTCTTAGACGATAGGGATGGACGTATAGTTGAAGGGCGCACCATTCACAAGTCCATAGTGGGGCTTGCCAGAATAGATGAAGAGACTTCCGACGAAGATGGTCGGTTGCATGTTGTTGTGGTAGTTGCTTCCACCCGTATTGGTCGTTGTGAAATTGTGGACATGGCCAGGGTCTGTTATTACAATATTCGCATATCCTACTCCTGTAGTTTGGATAGCATTAACATTATCTGCAAGCGCTACAACAACAGATGTCGTTGTAGCGGCCCGCGTTGTATTGGGTTGATTTTGATAACTGTGGCTGTGCCCTGAATCACTGGCTGTAATCCCCGTCAATGCGTTACTCGTAGTCCCCGTGTGGCCGTGAGTAGGCATTTGGTCAATCGTCAGTCTGTGCGCCTCCTCACCCACTACTTGACCAAGCAGGCGATTCGTCGGGCCAGTGGGGCCAGTGTATGCTCCATCATTGGAACCAACAAAGCCAGGCACACAGCCTCTGGGGTCAGGAAGAAAGAAGTTGCTTCCAGAGCCGCCGAAAGAATAGCCAATCACATCAAACAGGAACTGGAATTGGTTAGTAGCTAGACTGCGTCCATCGCACTTCAACCAACCGAGGTGATCCAGATCCAGAGCAGAAGTCTTCGTATCTCCCACCATCGGACGAGCGCGTGCCGTCAGTTCAAAGAAGTCGCGGTTTCTAGAAGCCATTTGTTTCTACTACCGTAAAATATAAAAACTGCACAATTAGAATGTCTAGATCTCCGTCGCCTTCTAATAAATCCGTAGATTTGTCAGGAAATCCGAAGCCTCCCAAGCCTAACAATGGTTGGACAAAGGAGCAAGAAGAGCTGATGGCCGGTTGGGCAGATATTGCCGCTTCCTATCGCTGGATGCACGATAAGGGCGAGAAGAAGATGGCGATATCCAATATGTGGATTACCGTACCTGTAATTATCTTGTCGACGCTCACAGGATCTGCGAATTTCATGTTAGAGAGTATTGTCGGAAACAATCAAGAGTCGCAGAAGTATGCGCAGATAGGTATTGGAAGCGTATCTATTTTTACAGGTATTCTCACAACTCTCGGCAACTTTTTCCGCTATGCGCAGTCGTCTGAATCCAATCGTGTAGCTTCTATTGCGTGGGGCAAGTTCCAGCGCCAAGTGGCCGTAGAGCTCGCCCTACATCCGAAAGAGCGTATAGATTCCATGGATTTCTTGAAGATCTGCCGTTCCGATCTGGATCGTCTCATTGAGCAGTCGCCTCCTATACCTGATGATATTATTAAGATGTTTGAGACAGAGTTTGAACATATAAAGGATTTCAAGCGCCCTGATATTGCGCACGGGGTGGATCACACAAAGGTATTCAACTCCAAGGATGAGCGTCTCAAGCAAGTGGCCACAGATGCTGCGGTTTTCTTACAGCAGAAGCGCAAGGTATGGCATGAGGCGATGATGCCTGATGTAGACCGTCGTCTGGAGAAGGCCGTCTCAGATTTATCAGGAACTATCTTACAGGCGATGCACGAGCGTGTGGAGAGTCTAGAGAAACAGGTTATACAGCAACAGGAATCGCGCAAGGGTGTTCAACATCCGATGTCATTCAGCAGAAGTACCCTGGTTGACAGAGGTAGAACGATGTCAAGGCGCTCTGTAGATGAGCCCAAGAAATCTGTGTCATTCAATCCCCTGAAAGATCCGAATGCTCCTGCCACAACAACTACGGATGTTGTTGTTAGTGTGAATGCGCCTGATGAGGAGAAAAAGTAAAGAGGCACTATAAAAAATTGATTCGTGCCAGGCCCCGTATGGCCTGTCCCGCTTACAATGTTCTGGAACCCGAACGCCCCTCAGCAGACCCGTATCTTCAACTGGCGCTCTATTCTGGAGGAGTGGAGCCAGACGCTCGTGCCCACCCCATATATTGAGACCGTGCAGAAGAATCTGCGTGTCGCTACGGCGAACAATTCATTCCCTTTGACTCATTTCCTGACTTATTTGAATGAGGAGCAAGAGGGTATTGCGTGGCTCATCCACGAGATTTGCGCTACGCGCTGGATTTACGGGCGCGTTCGCACGGATTACCTGCGCGGTCTCGTGTATGTGCTGGATTCCGTGGATGTACACTTCCCTGCGTTCGTGGGTAGCCCTCGTGAGTGTATGACCATCCGCGAGTTCCTGGAGAATCAGCTTACTGCCGATGAGCTGGATACTCTTGAGATGATGCCTCGGCTTGTGGCTCTTCCCCCGAGTATCCATCGCGAGCGCTTTGAGGCACGCCAGCGCCACCGCGCAGCCGCAGTGGCGCCTGCGCCTATGAGGCAGGCGCAAGAGAATCGCCCTATTACTCTCCGCTTCATGCGCCCTGGGCTTGATGAGAAGCACGATGACGTTATCAATATTCACCGGCTGGGCGATGACGCTTTCAACATTGTATTCATCGACAATGACAGTGTATACAAGAGCCGTGCGCGCCGCCTCACGCGCAAAGGGGTTCTGGAGTATTTAAGTAATATTCTGCGACTTGTGGCCATTGATGAGGAGCCCTATGCGAATGTACAGATCCTCTTGCCAAATATGCCCACGGCGGTGATTACGCCGAAAAACATGTTCTCCCAGACTCGTGATCTTATTTACGATACAGTGGTTACGACGATGAATAACTGGCCCGTATCCATCTAAAAATATATTTGAATCTTAGGCGCGTTGAATAATTTTTAGTTCGGCACGCGCTTGAATGAGTTGTTTATGCGCTGCCACTACTTCTTTCATTTTCATGTGCGCAGTATTCTTTTGAAGGCTGATCTCCATGGCGGCTATCTGTTGTGTGAGGAGGCTGACCCTCACATCTGCGAGATCTTCCTCTGACTCCTCAGATTCCATAAGGTCCTCAGATTCCATGTCTTCTGCCTCAGCCTCTTCCGCACCCACCGCAGCCTCTTCTGCCACCAAAGCAGCTCGCCACCACGGAGAGAACTTGACGCGCGCCCCAGCAGGATACTCACAATCAAACCATCCGTACCAGTTCCCAGGGACAGCCACTCTCTTGCTAAATCTCCGAAAACAGCTCGCGCAGATATACATGCTCGCCTCGCCATCATCCACGCCGATCTTTATTTTCACTACGCCTCCGCACTCCTTAGTCGTATGAAACTTCTCACCGGTGCGAGGAAAGACTTGCTCGCAGTCCAGGACACGGGCTTGACACACGGCCATAGTTGCGTTGAAACAGGTAGACCCTCCTTTTACACAGTCCGCAGATTTCAATTTTTAGACCCTCAAACATTTCCGAAAATGCTCTTTTTCTAAGATGCTTCATATAAAGAGCGCTCTTGTACGCGGGTTTTCTCGCACAGCTTTATGTATGATGCATATTTTTCTAATGAGACCTTATTTTCCTGTATTTTCTTCACGAGTGGATAATCAACTCGTATCAAATTATCTAGTATGGCCTGCGCATTTTTCTTGTCTTCCTTACACTCATTCAACTGTCTCTCAATCCTTTCCTTTTCAGCCATTGTACTCGTCTGATTGTGCCACTTATTCAAAGAAGATATGCGAGTATCCAACTTGTTTTTTTCGGATGAAATTGTATCAATTTGTTCTACAATCTTTCTCAAGGTAGCATCTGCTTCCCCAATCTTCAGGAGATTTTCTTCATGTTCTTTAATAATTTTAGGATTTATTGGTTGAGGCGCAATTACTTGAGGAAGACTGTAGTCCACAAGTGTTTTAAAGTTGGGCCATGCGGTAGCGTTCTTCTGTGGCCACATTTTTTAAGGAGAGACTTTAAAATTAATGTACTCCCTTTTCAAATTTATTGTCCTTCCAATTTCCACCGCTGTTTCAAATCTCTAGCCTCCCTCCAATCCATTGTCCAATCAACAGTACGTTTTGCACTCGCATATATAAGTGCCAATAGTTCTTCTCTAAATGGCAGTGAGCGTTTATAAAATTCTGCTCGCTTTTGTGCGAATAACTTTTCCACCCACACGTTCTCTAATATACGCGAGATAGGATGTTTACTTTCATGTATCTGTTTAGTATGCTCTCCGCTCATCCAAAACTCAAGGAACCATTCAGGATGTAAAGAAGAAGCGTCATCCAATAGCTTTGTAATATCATTATCATGAAGACCAACCATCATCTCTGCGGGAAAATAGAAGAGACCCTGATAGAAAAGCTCACATCTCCCTTTTACACAAATTAACCGGAGTATATCAGCATTATATACTTGTGAAGGCCCGTAAGATACAACGTTCCACCATCGGAACATCTGCTCAATGGTGCCCCTATACAATTGAGGATTCCACTCGGGGCGAATAGATGTATGACGCGAACATAACATCCAGAAATATGCCCAGTATTCTTTGCGTATAAAACCGGCAAATGCGCGGGGTGTTATACAGATAAGTCCTAGGCGAATCCATTCTTCCACAACATGTCTTACACTTTTCGTGCGAATTTGTAGGAAGTTTATTGGATTTCTGTTCTTTTTATAAAGAATTTCTCTGAAGTTATAGTCTTTATGCGAATGGCACACATGATGTGCTTCTGCGTTATTTTTACAAACCCTCACTGTATAATCATGATTTTCGACAAGTGCCAAACACATTGGCATTATATGGGACTATAAAAATAAATGGTAGGGGAGTTCATTTTTAGATAGTGGTGATGTCAAGGACGCCTTCTTCTGTTTCATGGCCGAATATGAATAGGTCATCTTCCTCCTGAGAATCTTCATAAATGGCTTTGTGAATGATTCCAGTTTTGAAGAGTTCCCTGGCTGTCTCAGGATCGAGGACGCCATAAATTTCAAGCATAATATCTTTGCCTGCTTCCCTTGTATCTTTGATAAGGTTTGCTCCTTCCAAAAGGACAAAGTCCCCCAGTGCAATGTTCACACGTTTTCGTCCATCGGAGCTGAAGAGACCACGGGGTTTTGCGAGAAGATTTATATGCATCTTCTCACCATCAAAGAATTTAACATAGAAGCGCTTCCCACCAAGGACCTTCTCCACACGCGCAAATTGATTACTTTTCGAACTAATTGCGTCTTTTACATAATTCTGTGAATGTACTTGTGCACGGCTTGTCTTCTTGCTTATACGATTCTGTGGCATTTGAGGTGGGACGTTATATCAGTTGAAACACGTAATTCAATTTTTAGAAAACCGAACATTTTTATAACAACGGGCATTTGAAATGTACAGTGCTCTAAACAAATGCTCCATTTTTTCTCTCAACTGATATATTCTTTCTATTATAGAATTATCGGACATTCTGTATACGGAAGCATCTAGATGGCAAAATGCATGTAGTTCTTCATTGTTACATAAAGTACTGCGACAGAATTACGGCGAAATTATATTTCTCTTTGAAATATGATATCTTTTATTCTTCAAGATGCTTTTCAGATCGGTAAAATATCCTTTGATAAGTGGGCCATATTGTGTATATATGGTATATGTACTGTTAAATGCCAAAATTAAGAACGCTAGTTCTTAATTTTGGTATTTTAGGAAATAATGTGAAGTGCTAATAATTTAAGAACAACCGAACGTAGCGAGGGGTTCTTAGACCAGTCAGCACTTCAC
>Ga0114969_10004546_pt1 | contig 10956 bp, 5 predicted proteins | sample M_130807_MF_Meta_FD_87316 | JGI IMG/M metagenome (GOLD analysis project Ga0114969, IMG submission 87316) | Freshwater microbial communities from Lake Montjoie, Canada to study carbon cycling - M_130807_MF_MetaG | ecosystem: Environmental > Aquatic > Freshwater > Lake | place: Lake Montjoie...
CTTCGGTGGTCAGCTGGGTTTCGGTGATCGTCGGATCGTCGGCTTTCACGAGTGCCTTGGCATAGTTGGCTGCATCCATCGTGAACAGGTTCTGTCCGCGCGCGAAGATGATCGTCTGCTTGTCGGGCGACACGGCGGCCCACGCGGGCGTCGGCTTGTCGGCCTCGTACTTGTCGTTCAAGGTGAGCTTGTCGGTGGCAAATTCGTACTCGAGCCACCACCGCTTCTGCCCGGCCGGCGGTCCGCCGGCCGCACCGCCGCGACCGCGTCCACCCACCACCTGCGTGTCGTCCTGCTGCTGTTGCTGCTGACCCGCGCGACCCGCGCCGCCTCGGCCCTGCTGCTGCGATTCACCGGCGAGCTCTTCACCCGTATTCGACAGCACCTTGGATTCGTTCGGCAGGTCCACACTGAAGCGGACCTTCGTGTCGTTGTTGATGAACTTGATCTGGCTGATCGGCAGATGCTGCGCGTCGTACGGTGTGCGCAGGATCTGCGTCAACTGCGCGGCCATCTTCGCGTTGTCCCACAGTGACGTTCGCGCCTTCTTCACGGGATCCACGAACCACCATCGGCGACCCGCCGGTGTCTCAAACGTGTACCAGAAGCGATCGCTGAACTCGAGCCAGTGCGGCGTCACCGCCGTGTCGAAGATCAGCTTGCCGACCTTGGCCGACGCCCACTGCGACGCGAGGTCATAATTCGGCTTCGGCGCCACACGCTCCACGGGCGTCGCCGGACGCTGCGCACCAAGCGGCGCTGCTGCCGCCACAAACGCCATCACACAGACAAGACGGACCAACCACTTCATAGACCCTTCCTCCGGGGCGAACTATATCGGAAAGACCAACCTCCTCAACATGGGGAGCCATGGAGGGCCATAGGGAAAACCGACAGGCTTTCAAAGAGCTCTTCGGAAATCTGTTGGGTTGGGGTTGATGTTGGTCCCCCATGGCCCCCGATGTTGAGGGATCTTGATCTTAGAAGGTGAATCGCAGACCCAGCCGCAGCGTCCGCGGCGGCTCGATGGCGGTCACGGTGCGGAAGTTGGCGTTGGTCAGGACGTATTCCTCGACTTCGCGGCCGATGTTGAACACGTTGAACGCATCGAGGATCAACGTGACGTGGCCCGTGCCGAAGCCGAACGACTTCTGCAGCCGCACGTCGGTCGTCGAGATGTAGGTAAAGCGCGTCGGCCGGCCGTTGGCGTACGCGGCCACGACCTCGGGACCTTGATTGAGATTGCTGAATACCGCCAGACGTGAGAACGGCTGGCCGTCCTGATAGCGCGTGACGATGCCGAGCGCGGCATCACCGGGAAGCGCGAAAACGCCGACGATCTTGCCGACATAGCCACGATCGAAGAAGCTGCGCGCGCCGGCGGCAAACGACGTCGCATTCGGATCGGCCGGCACTTCACCAATCAGTCCCGGGTCGTTCTCGGTCGCGCGGAAGCCGCGATTCGCGGCCGTGCCCATCGCCTTGACCGCAGCAGCCGAGAACGCGAGTCGCGCCCGCTTGCCGCGATACTGCGCCATCAGGTCCAGCGTGTACGTCGAACCCTCGCCGATGTTGGCCGGGTTGGTCAACGTGTAGTGGTCCAGCCCGAAGCTGGCCGTCGTGCGGCTGAATGCGGCCAACGGTTGGTCATCGCTCGGATGCGTGAAATCGGCGCCCGGGTCCGACTGGGTGACGACGGTGTAGGCCGCGCCACCATCCGCCACCGCGCGTACGAAGTCTCTCTCTTTGCGCGCGATCGCCGTCGCGGAGAACGCGAAGTGCTCCGAGTCAAACCGGACGCCGCCCATGAACAGATCGATCGACGGCCGCTTCAGCGCGCCGTCAACCGCCGTGAGACCGCCGGCGCCGCCCGGACCGACGCGTGCAATCAGACTCGACGTGCCGCTACCCTCCGTGCCATCGACGATGCCGTTGCCGTTGGTATCGATCCAGCGGTAGACGCGCGCGGTCGGCGCGTTGACGTCACCGTACGCGAGCGCCATCGCAGGCAACCGCGCACCAGCACGCGTGTAGGTGCCGTAGATGCCGAGGCCCGTCGCGGTGCTGAACAAATCAAACGCCGCGTGCGGATAGACGTTCGACCACGAGATTGAGGAGGCGCCCCCGTTGCCGGCCTGCATGGATTCGGCGCGCAGGCCCAGTTCTACCCACGCGTGCTCGCCACCGATGCGGTCGTTTGCAAAGAGCCCACCGGTCGACATCGACCAGGATGGGGATGTCGACGGCACGTCCACACGCCAGACACGCGCCGCAACGCCGTTGACTGATTCGGCCATCGTCAACGTCGATGCGAGTGACGGCGTCATCGACGCATGATCGAATGAGCCCCACGCCTGCAGCCGATGCGTCATTCCGAGCGCGCCCCGCGGCGTGAGCGCGACGTCGGCCGCGACCCGCAGGACCTGTTCCTTGCCGGCCGGCCGAAAGATCGAGGGGAACACGGCACCGCCGAACGCGGAGTCGATCGACGTCGACACCGGCACCACCGGCGTCACGTCGGTCCACTGGTAGCCGCCGATCACGCGGTAGGATGCGCGGTCCTTTTCGCTGCGGCGCCACGACAGCTGCGCGGTGCCATATGCGTCGGTGCGGTCTGACAGGCCGGCCGCAGCCGATTGGCCAACGCGCTGCACGATCGTGGTGGCCTGCACTTGGTCGCGGCTCGTCGGCATGTACGTGATGACGCCCACGAGCGACAGCTGCGAGGCGGTGAGTTCAGTGGGATTCGCGCCCTCGACTCGATTCGCTTTGGCCCAATGTGCCGCCAACACCGCGTTCGATTTGCCGGGCGCCAGCTCACCGCTGATCAGCAACGAGCCGTCTGACATCCCCTTGAGTTGCTCGACCGGCGGCGCGCTCGCCGTGCTTGGCGTGATCGCCCACCGCGGCGCCATGATGTAGCCTTCGGCGATGATCGCGCGCGTGTTCCCGGGCGTCGGCTGCCAGTCGATGACGGGACCCGGCGCGCTCATCGAGACATCGCTCGCGAGGCGCGTGACGCCAATCGACGCCGCGCCGACCACATCCGGCAGCACCATCGGCGCGCCGGGACGCAGCGTGCTCGTGGCATCGAGTCCATTGATGCGAAATGTGGTGTCTGCCGCGGATGTGCCGTGCACGCCGATTCGTGGCGCGGCGCCGATCGTCAACCCACCGCTGTCAAATCGATCACTGATGATCTGAGGCGCCGTCGTCTCGAGCCATCCGTAGGCCGACCGCGACGAGGGCAGGTCACCAGCACCCACCGCCAGACTGGCCGGCTCGTGGGGCAGAAGGACGGACCGGAGAAACAGCCACAGCAACAGTGCGGATGACGCGGGCATTGAATGGATCGTACCAGACTTACTTGACCGCCTTCACGTGCCAGATGCGCTCGGCATACTCGGCAATGGCGCGATCTGCCGAGAAGTGTCCCATGGCGGCCACGTTGAGGATCGCGCGACGCGACCAGTCGTCCGGTTGCGGATAGATCGCGTCCACCTGATCCTGACAACCGACATAGTCGGCGTAGTCTGCACACAGCATGTACTGATCGCCGTGGACCAGGAGCGCGTCGACGATCGGGCGAAAGCGGCCGGGCTCATCCACCGAGAAGTAGCCATCGCGCAACATGTCGAGTGCCAGGCGCAGTTCGGCGTTGGCCTGATAGATCGTCGTCGGATCGTAACCGGCCGATCGCCAAGAGGCGACGTCGCTGGCCGCGAGACCAAAGAAGAAGATGTTGTCGGCGCCGACTTCGCGGCCGATCTCGATGTTCGCGCCATCGCGTGTGCCGATCGTCAGTGCACCGTTGAGGGCAAGCTTCATGTTGCCCGTGCCCGAGGCCTCGGTGCCCGCGGTCGAGATCTGCTCTGAGAGATCCGCCGCGGGGATGATCTTCTCGGCGTTCGACACGTTGTAGTCGGGCAGAAACACGAGTTTGAGTCTGTCGTTGATGGCCGGATCGAAGTTCACGACATCGGCCACCGCGTGGATGAGCCGAATGATCAGCTTCGCCATCACGTAACCCGGTGCGGCTTTACCCGCGATGATCACCGTTCGCGACACCGCCGAGCCGTACCCGGCGCGCAGACGGTTGTAGCGCGTAATCACATGCAGCACGTTCAGGAGCTGTCGCTTGTATTCGTGGATGCGCTTGATCTGCACATCAAAGAGCGACGCCGGATCCACCCGCACGCCGACCAGCTCATGTATGCGACGCGCGAGGCGCACTTTCTCACCGAGCTTGACCTCGCGAAAGCGCGCGCGAAAGTCGGGATCGTCGGCCGCGCTCGTCAGCCGCGACAGCTGCGTCAGATCTCGAACCCAGCCGTCGCCAATGCGTTCGGTCACAAGTTCGGCCAACCGCGGATTGGCATGTCGCAACCATCGCCGCGGTGTGATGCCGTTCGTGATGTTGATGATCCGATCCGGCCACAGCTGCTGGAATTCCGCAAAGATCGTGGCCTTCATCAGATCCGTGTGAATCTCCGACACGCCGTTCACGTGGTGGCTGCCAACAATGGCCAGATGCGCCATACGCAGCCGTCGACCGTGATCTTCATCGACGATCGACAACCGACGCATCTTGTCGACGTCACCCGGATCGCGATGCCGCACTTGCTCGAGGAAGCGCTGATTGATCTCGTAGATGATCTGCAGGTGCCGCGGCAGCAACTGCTCGAAGAGACTCACCGGCCACGTTTCGAGCGCTTCCGGCATCAGCGTGTGATTGGTGTACGAGAACACGAGTCGGGTGATGTGCCACGCGCGGCTCCACTCGAGGCCGTGCACGTCCATCAGCACGCGCATCAACTCCGGGATGGCAATCGATGGATGCGTGTCGTTGAGCTGAATCGCCACTTTGCTCGGCAGATCGTCGAGGTTCTGGTGGGTGCTCAGGAACCGTCGCAGGATGTCCTGAATCGACGCGCACACGAAGAAGTACTGCTGCTTGAGCCGGAGCGCACGTCCCTGCGTCGTCGTGTCATCGGGATAGAGGACTTTCGAGAGGTTCTCGGATGCGTTCTTTTCCTCGACGGCTTTCAGATAGTTGCCGGCGTTGAAGTGTTTGAGGTTGAAATCCTGTGACGCGCGGGCCGACCACAGCCGCATGTTGTTGACGGTGGACGTGGCATACCCGGGCACCGGCGTGTCAAACGCCTGCGCCATGACGTCGTCGGTGTCGACCCAATGAAAGCGCGAAGTGCCGTGCTCGTCAGTGAACTGCACGACGCGTCCGCCGAACTTGACCGGAAAGAGCACTTCGGGCCGCGCAAACTCCCACGGGTTGCCTTCGCGCAACCAGTTGTCGGGCAGCTCCACCTGTGCGCCATGCTCCACGCGCTGCTGAAACATGCCGTATTCGTAACGAATGCCGTAGCCGTAGCCCGGGAGCGACAACGTCGCCATCGCATCGAGGTAACACGCGGCCAGCCGGCCCAGGCCACCGTTGCCGAGCGCCGCGTCCTGCTCGATCTCTTCGATATCGGCGAGACGCAGGTCGATGTCACCGAGCGCGTCGCGGCACGCGTCCTGGCACCCGAGATTGATCAGACTGTTCGAGAGCAATCGCCCGGTCAGAAACTCGAGCGAGAAGTAGTAGACGCGTTTCGCATCCGCGCGGTAGTAACTGCGCATCGTCTCCATCCATTGCTCGATGAGACGTTCGCGCACGGTGAAGGCGGTCGTGTTGAACCAGTCGCGCGGCGTGGCGGTGATGGGGTCCTTCCCCATCGTGTAGACGAGTTGATTGGCGAGCGAGGCACCAAGGGCTGTGCGATCGCGGCCGAGGCGTTCAGTGACGAATGGGCGAAGCGGCATAGTGGTCGGTTCCAATCATGGCCCAACGCCCGAGCGAACGATTCCACGTATTGAAGCGTTCCGGCGTACCGAGGTCGCACCAGCCCATGGCCGCGGGCCATGTGAAGAGCGCCAGCCCCGTGGCCGGTGTGAGCACATCGCGTGAGAAATCGGCGGCCGCGATGCGCGAGTACGCCTCGTGGAGAAACTCCAGGCGCGCGCCCCCCGTCAGCGTGCGAGCCTCGGCAAAGACCGCCGCGTGTTCGGGCAGATGCGTTACGAAGAGGCGTTCGAGCGCTGACGCCCGCGTGAGCATCACCATCGTGTTCCAGACCGCCCCTGAGCGGAGCAGCTCGCACGCGTCCTCACGTGTCGGCTTTTCGACAAACGTGTCGATGGACCGAACGTTCGGGCCCCCGCCAGACGCCGTGATCCAGCCGTAATCCGGGCTCGCATTGGTCGGTTCGGCACCAAAAAGCACCGTATCTGTGCGGCCGCTCGCCACCTCGCCCATCGCCATCGTCAGGCCCGCGCGAAACTGCCAGCCCTGAGACACGGCGTGGTCTGAGGGCGTCAGGATCACAAACGCGTGCGGCATCTGCTCGATGATGGTCGAGAGGCCGAGCAGCACCCCCATCGCCGTGCCCTTGTCTTCCTCCTGATACAAGACCTCGCCCAGCCGCCGTCCCAACCCGAGGCCCGCGACATACGCGCGGTGCGAGCGGTCGACGACGGTGACTGTGCGACGTGGTTCAGCAATATCACCGAGGCGATCGAGCGTGTTCTCGAGGAGCGAAGGGCCATCCGCCGGGCGGAAGAACTGCTTCGGAATGGCACCGGTCACTGTGGCGAGTCTCCGGCCGGAGCCGGCTGCGAGGACGAGAACCCATGGTCTGCCGAACATGGCCCGACCTACTGCATAAACGTTGCCAGCTTGGGTGCGGACTCCGGACTCCGGACTCCGGACTCATTGGTCGGGGCGACTGGATTCGAACCAGCGATCCCCTGCTCCCAAAGCAGGTGCGTTACCAGGCTACGCTACGCCCCGACCGAAGTTCTATCTTATCCGTACATGAAAGCGGCGGAGGCACGCATTGCGCGCCTCCGCCGTGAGTAGCCGCTGCCGATGATCTCTGGCTAGAAGATGAAGATCAGCCTCGCCATGCCCGTCTGGCCTTTGTAGGGCCGGTTGCCGTAGCCGGTCTGGATCGCACCCAGCGGATCGATGCGCGGTGAACCGTCAGCATTGTCCAGCGTTGCGAAGTCGCTGATCTCGAGCTTCTCGAACCAGTAGCCCACGCCCACGCCGACTTTCTTCGTGAACATGTGCTTCGCATCGACCCTCAGTTGCTGCCAGGTATTGGTCACGTTCGGCAGCGCCTGGAAGCACGACGTCAGCCCGGCCGCGCACGGCTTGGTGTCGCCGGCCGTGAGGAACGTGTTGGTGGACAGCTCCGTGATACGCGGTCCGCTGTGGATGAACGCGTTGTCGGAGTTGCTGTAGTCGTAGCTGAACCGGATATCCGTGTTCTGGATCGCTTTGAGCAGATCAACGTAGGCGTTGATGTTCTTCACGTTTTCGTTGTTGTCGAGCGACCAGTCGCGGTTCGGGTCATTGAAGCTCTCGTAGGCGCCGACCACACCGGAGATCGGGTTGGCGTTGCGTGACTTCGTGTTGGCCTTGAACTGCTCATAGGAATACAGCCCGCCGAGTGCCACGCCGTCCCTGGGGTAGAGATCGAGCCCCGCGCTGAACGTCGTGTTCTTGTTGCTCAGCAGACCGAAGTCGTGCCCTTCGCCCTTGTACTTGTCATCGCCCAGGGCATACGACAGGTTGATCTGCAGCTTGTCGGTGGGCGTGATCGTGAGGACGCCGACCGACTTGATGCGATCCATGTCCGACTCGTCGTAGAAGCGGAGCCCCGGCTGGGAGCCGCCCTCTTCGATCGACGCTTCCGAGAACCCGTCGCCGACGCGCTTGGTGCTCTCGAAGATGCCGCGCAGCATGATGTACTGATTGCCGTAGGTGTCCACCGACAGCCGGTACGTGTAGTCGCTCATGTTGCTGAATGCACGCCCCGTGCGCTTCACATCATCGAAGATGTACGACGCCTTGACGGACGCATTCGGGATGACGCTCAACGTCGCCGAGACTTCCATGGTGTTGGTCCGCACATTGAGCTCTTCACTCGACGAGCCCGGCAGGTACTCCGGCACCGAGTCGAATCGCACGTTGTAGCTGTAATCCCATGCGGGCATCTCGTTCTTGTGGTCGTTGAAGCGATACCGCATGTCGAACCCGAAATACCGGTTCGGCCGCGTCGAGTAGTTGATCATCGCGTTGACGGCTTTCACTTCCGCCTGCGCCGATGCGCGAGGCAGTTGCTTCAGCCCCGGGAACAGGGCCAGCGTGGACGCGGCGTTGATCACCGAGTTGGTCGTGTACGGCAGGATCGCATCGTCCTGCTTCATGGACGTAATCGCCAACTGGCCGTTGATCGTGCTGTTGGCGGGCAGCTTGTACAGCCCGAGCAGGCTGAACGTGCTGAGCGTGTTGCTCGGCGGCAGGGCCAGGCGACCGGTCGCCGCGCCGTTGCCGTTCGAGTAGCCGCTGTTGTCCCACGGACCGTTGGTCTGCGAGAGCGCCGGCTTGCCATTGGTGAAGTCGGTGGCACGCAGGGGGTTGTCCCAGGTCAGTGAGGCGAACGCGTTGTTGAACCACGATCCGTCGTACGCCACGCGGAACATGCCATCGGTCGCCCGGCTCCATTCGAGCGCCGCTGTCACGTCGTTGGTGCGGTTGTCGAGCGCCATCGGCAGTTCGTTGCCGTTGTTGAAGGCAAACGACGCGCCGTAGGGCTGGTTGCCGCTCTTCTTGGTCGACGTGAACGCCAGGTTCAGGCCGAGTTCGTTGGTCATCCGGTACTTCAGCCCGAAGCTGAGCACATCACGCCGCGCCTGCATTGAGAAGGGCGTGGCAATCGTGTTGTCGATCGAGGACTTCGAGAAGTCCGCGGCCGTCGACCCGATGCCGATGTAGGGCGCCGCAATCGTCTTGTTCTGGACCGACAGACGCGTGGCTGAATCGAGCGTCCACACGTTGTTGCCGGCGTCCTTCCACGGCGTCTTCGAGTCGTAGCTGTAGTTCAACGGAATCGAGTCCCAGGACGCCGTGAACTTCAGCTTGCCGTACATGTTGTAGTCGGCCACGTACTTCTGGTCGCGATAGCCGGCATTGGCGACACGGAAGCGGAGGACATAGGTGTCGGTCTCTTTGCTGAGATCGGCCTTGGTCGTCACGCCGTCGCGCAGGTCGCGAAAACGCTCCCAGCGTGCTTTGTCGCCATCCACGGACGAACCACGGAACCCGAGATCAACGGTCCCTGTGAGCGCCGGAGCCGCAGCCGTAGCTGCGGAGGTTTGCTGTGCGTGTGCCGCGCCGGTGACGGCGAACACAAGCACGGCGGTAATGAGCATGAGTCGGTTGCGCATGATTGTCTCCTCCACCTAGCGCAGGAACGCTTTGCCGTTGGGCGAGTTGGACCCGTGAATCTGCGAGTGACAGATCACGCAACCGCGTCCGGTGAGCTTGTTGCCGCTCGACGAGTTCTTCATGATGAAGCTGTCGTAGACGGTCGGGGGATGCCGCGAGGTCACATGACAGCGCTGGCACAGGAAGGGCACTTTCGAGACGAGCATGCGATCGTTGCTCGAGCCGTGCGGATCGTGACAGGTCACACACGCGTTGACGACCGGTGCATGTTCCCAGAGGAACGGCCCGCGCTTCTCGGCATGGCAGCTCGTGCAGGCGCCGTCAACCGTCGTACCGGCCTTCAGCATCTTGACGTTCGCCGATCCATGCGTGTTGTGGCACGACGAGCACTGCATCTTGTCTTCGCGCACCGGCATGTGATCGAACCGGTTCAGCTTGTTCACGATCTGCTGATGGCACGAGGCACAGACTTTCGGCTGCGTCTCTTCTTTTAACTGCTTCTCGCCCTTCGCGTTGTGCACGCTGTGGCACGAGATGCAGGTCACGCCGCGGGCTTCATGTTTGCTGCCGGCCCAGAGCGCGTGATCGCCGGACGCGTGACAGGTCACGCACACCGCGTTGACTTCATCCGCCTTGCCCGTGCTGAACTTGCGGAGCTTGCTCTTCTCCGGATCGGCGGCGTGCTTGCTGCCCGGACCATGGCAGGTCTCGCAGCTCTTCAGCGCTTCCGGCGTGCGCGGATCGGCCTTCTGGTGATGCAGGCTCTTGTCGTAGCCAGCCTGCTGCGGCGCATGGCACGTCACGCACGTGTCCTCGCCGACATACGTGGCACCGGCGGTTGACGCCGGGTCAGCCGGCATTGGTGCCTGCGCGGCTTTCTGCACCTCAGCGACCACCACTGGGGATTTCTCCGCAGCTGCCTTGACGGTTTCCGACGGCCCACTCGCGCCTGCGCGGACAAACGTCACGCCCCAGACCAACACGCTGAATACGAGCCAACCTGTTGGCCCCATTGAGCGAAATCCACTTCCCCGACTCTTGCCAATCGTCACGGTACCCTCCTCAGCGACGCTGCAACGAGACGTGGTGCGCAGCACGCTACCCCGCAGTAGAGCAAACGCCATGCCGACAAGTGGCGCTGTTCAATACAGCACGTCACGAGGTTGCCGATTTTCCGGCAGTGGCGCTTAAGATCTCCGCAAGGTGACTCAAGTCTCATATGGCATGGCTATGAATCGCACATTCGTCGCAGCAGTCGTCCTGATTGGCATGACGGGCATTGGCGTCAGCGCGCAGCGTGGTCAACGCGGACAGGGGGGTGCCCCTCCGCCACCGCCGCCCAATGACGCACCACAGGGGCCAGGCCGTGGCGGCCGCGGTGGCGGACCCGATGGGCTCGGCGACTTGAATACCCCAGCCAACAATCCACTCACGCCCGAGAAGATTGCTGCCGGCAAGACGCTGTTCTTCAACACGAATCTTTCGTCTGATCGGACGATGTCATGCGGCACCTGTCACGACCCGGCGCGCGCGTTCACGGATGGCCGCGCGATTGCGAAAGGTGTGCACGGCGCACAGGGCACTCGCAACACGCCGTCGCTCGTCAATGCCGGCAGCGGCCGATCATTTTTCTGGGACGGTCGCGCCGACACACTCGAGGC
>Ga0114969_10004547_pt1 | contig 10954 bp, 10 predicted proteins | sample M_130807_MF_Meta_FD_87316 | JGI IMG/M metagenome (GOLD analysis project Ga0114969, IMG submission 87316) | Freshwater microbial communities from Lake Montjoie, Canada to study carbon cycling - M_130807_MF_MetaG | ecosystem: Environmental > Aquatic > Freshwater > Lake | place: Lake Montjoie...
GTAGTAGCCCTGCTCGTGAGAGCAGGGACTGACGTTACCGGTTGCGAGCGGCCCTCCCGCTTCTCACGAAGCGGGCTACGCTGGTCACGCTGACTACAATGACCTCCGCCCCTCCCGCCGTTTCCTCCTTCCGCCTCTGGCTCGACCTCGCCCGCGCCGGAAACTTTCCGTCCGTCTGGAGCAATGTCCTTGCCGCCCTCGTGCTCTCCACGCCCGTCGTCGGCGCGTGGCCAACGCCCGGCGTGCTCGTGCTCGCGCTCCTCGCCGGGAGCCTCGCCTACGCTGGAGGCACGACGCTGAACGACGTTTTCGACGCCGGCTTCGACCGTCAGCATCGCCCCGAGCGGGCGATCCCGCGCGGCCTGATCGCCCGCGCGACCGCCGGCTGGGTGGGTGGCCTGCAACTCGCCCTTGGCCTCGTTCTGCTCGGGTTCCTCGGTGCGTCACCGATTGCCGCGGCGGGACTTGGAGGGGTGATTCTGCTCTATGATTGGCTCCACAAACGCTGGACGGGCTCCGTGCTGTTGATGGCTGGCTGCCGCGTGATGCTGGCCGTCACGCTGGCAACGTTGCCCGGCCAAGCAATGGGCACGGTCTTCATCGCGTGGCTCGGGGCGCTCTTTTTCTACATCGTCGTCCTGAGCCTGCTGGCCCGCCGCGAATATCATCCCGGCGCACCGGCTGAGAAACTCGGAAAGATTGTCCGAAAGCTGCTCGCGTTCATCCCCTTCGTGGACGCCGCCGCACTGCTGGCGAGCGCCGCGTGGATTCCGGCGGCATGCTGTGCGGTGGCGGTGCCGCTCGGGAAGTGGGCGCAGCGGAAAGCGGCGTCCAGTTGAGTGAGGCGATTGAAAATCATCCGGGTCAACCGCGTGCCTTCGCTAATGCTTTTCACGGGTGGGGCCTCGGGATACTTTTCGAACCGAGGTGAGCCCCGATCACCACGCGCTCATTGGGGTGCTGCCATGGTTGCTGATGGCCCTTTGGCGTTGAGGGTCAAAGCGCGGCGGTGGCGAATCGGGACAGCCTTGCAGCGCGAGCGCACCGTTGTCCCAATCGGGGATAGTGATGCTATTGACCTTTGGTAGGAGCGATTTTGCCAATCCCATGAATGATTTTTTATCCCGTCGTAACTTCCTAAAATCTGCTGCGCTGCTGCCGCTCGCGGCGACGGCTGGCGTGACGTTGAAGCCGACCACGGCAGCCGCGGCGGTCGAGCCGATCAAACGTGTCGGTGGGCCGATGCTGAAGACGTCACTGAACGCCTACTCGTTTGCGAAGCTGCTCGGCACCGGCGGCACCGGGAGCTTGAAGCTCGTCGATCTCGCCGAGGTGTGCGCGAAGATGGGCTTCGATGCTTTCGACCCCACGGGCTACTATTTTCCTGGCTACGAGAAGAACGGGCTGGGCGTGCCGACAGACAAGGTGATTTACGCGCTGAAACGACGCGCCTTCGATCTCGGCCTCGGGATCAGTGGCACGGGCATCGGCAATAATTTTACGATCGCGGACCAGGCGGCGCGGGCGGTTGACGTGCAGCGCATCAAGAACTGGTCGGAAGTGGCGGCGAAGCTGGGCGCACCGGTGATCCGCGTGTTTGCCGACACGCAGTTGCGCGCGCAGACGTGGGAGAGTGCCTCGAAGGGCGCGAAGCGCGACGACGTCGAGCAGTGGATCGCGGACGATATCCGGGCCTGCGCGGAGCACGCGGGGAAATTGGGCGTGATCATCGGCGTCCAGAATCACGGGGATTTCATCAAGACCGCTGACGATCAGATCAGTCTCCTCAAGCGGATTGATTCGCCCTGGTGTGGCGCGATCGTCGACACGGGCTACTACAAGGCCGACGATGTTTACGCCGAGATGGCGAAAGCCGCGCCCTACGCGGTGAACTGGCAGATCAAGCAGAGCCCGTATGGGGTCGAGAAGGAGGCCGAGTCGCCGACGGATCTGCAGCGCCTACTGAAAATCGTGCGCGCTTCGGGCTACCGCGGCTACTTACCGCTGGAGACGCTGTCGCCGCGCAGTGGAGGGAGTGGCTACGACCCCTACAAGGCGGTGCCGAAGTTCCTCGCGGAGCTGCGTCAGGCCATTGCGGATACGGCCTAAGCGTTGCGCTTCGATGAAATCAATTCTCTCCATCCTCACGGCGGCGGTGTGCTTGTTGCCCGCCGCTGCGGCTGAGAAGGCGGCCGACCGCCGGTTCGTGGCGGCCGCTCCCGGCGCATATCCACCGACGCCGGTGCCGCCGACGCTCGGGGCCCTCGTGCTCTTTCGTGCACCGCGTTTCGAGGCCGCAGGAAAGAAGACCGCGAACGCGCGGGCGACGGTGGTCCTCAACGGCCAGAAACTTTTCGACGAGCAGGAGCTCGATCTGCCGACGGGTGCCGCCGGCCGCCTCGGCGAAGCGCCGACTGGACCGATCATGCTGCAGGAGCACGGTATGCCGCTGCTGTTTCGCAACGTGTGGCTCGTGGAGAAAAAATAGCGCGGTGCCGCTGCCGATACCGTTACCTTTCTGAACACGATCAACGTCTTGCATCCATCCAGCATGAACACCGCTCTGACCCGCCGCCGTTTTCTCGCCACGTCTGCGCTGCTGCCCTTCGCGGCCGCTGGACTTTCCCCGGCTCGCGCCGCCTACCAGCCGATCTCGCGGCACAGCGGTCCGCACCTGCGCACGTCGCTCAACGCCTATTCGTTTTCCGACCTACTCATGGCCAACGCGAAGGATGCGACCAAGGGACTCGATCTTTTTCAGGTCTGCGATTTCGCTGCCAAGGTGGGCTTCGATGCCGTGGACCTGACCGGTTATTTCTTCACGGGCTATCCGCAAGCGCCGGAGGACAGCTACCTCATGCGGATCAAGCGCCACGCGTTTAACCTCGGTCTCGACATCAGCGGCACGGGCGTGCGCAACGATTTCACAGCCGCCGATCCGGCGGTCCGCGCCGAGGGCGTGGCCCGCCTTAAGACCTGGATCGAGGTCGCGGCAAAGCTCGGCGCTCCCACAATTCGTGCTTTTGCCGACTGCCAGGCTCCGTTCAAGACTTGGCAACAGGCCTCCGGCAATGCGCCACGCGAAAAAGTCGAAGCGTGGATGGCCGACGCCTGCCGCGAGTGCGCCGAACACGGCAAGAAATTCGGCGTGATCGTCGCCGTCCAGAATCACGGCGACTTCATCGCCACCGGCGCGGAGCACCTCAGTCTCCTCAAACGCGTCGACCACGAGTGGTGCGCCGCGCTCGTGGATACGGGTAAATATCTCTCAGCCGATCCGTATGCCGACATCGCGGTGATGGCGCCCTATGCGGTCAATTGGCAGATCAAGGAAACGATGCAGAGCACGGTGAAGTCGCCCAAGGTCGACCTGAAGAAGCTGGTCGCGATCATCCGTCAATCCGGCTACCGGGGTTACGTGCCGATTGAGACGCTTTCGATGGGCCGCAAGGATTATGACCCTCACGCGGAAGTCGCGAAGATGCTGGTCGATCTCCGCGCTGCTCTGGCTTAGTCGGACGAAAATTGGCGGAGGCACCACGTCGGGGTGCCGGGCCTTGAGAAGGTGATTGTCCGGAATTTATCGGCCCGCGCTATTCCCTCTTTGAACCCTAAAGTATGCTCATGAAAAAACTCCCCCTGTCTGCTCTCTTAATCGCTGTGCTCGCGTTGGTCGTGCTTCCCGGCGCGTCCGCCGCTGAGGGCCCCAAGGCCAGAATTTTCGCCAAATACGATGCCAACAAAAACGGGATCATCGATGGCGACGAAATCGCTGCGGTCCGCAAGGCGTTCGCGGCCGAGCCCAAGGGCGAGTTCGCCAGCTACGATAAGAACACCGACGGCCAACTCGATGATGCGGAAATCGCGGCGATCAAACCACCCGGGGCGACGAAGGACGGCGAAAAAAAGAGCGGCGGAAAGAAAAAGGCCGACGGCGAGAAGGCGGAGAAGAAGTAATTTACCGCCTTCACCCCTGGTTATGAAACACCTCACTTGTCTCAGCGTGCTCTCTCTTGTGTCGGCGAGCGTGCTGACCGGCCCCACGGCATTTTCGCAAGCGGTCCAGCCGCTGCCACCCGACGCCACCGTTGTGCTCTCAGAATTCGCCGTGAAGGAGGATTCCGATAATAGTTATGTGGCCTCCGAATCGATCACGGGCACGCGCGTGCGCACGCCGATCAAAGACCTGACGTTTACGGTTAATGTGATTACGAGCGAGTTTCTCCAGGATTTTGCCTACTTCGAGATTAACGACCTCGGCTACACCAGTTCGGTGAACAATTTCGATAATGGCGGCGGCAATGTGAACATCCGCGGCTACGGCGCGACCTCGTATCTGCGCAACGGCTTTCTCCGACTTGGGCTCGTCGACCGCGTGAATGTGGACCGCATCGAGGTCATTAAGGGCCCGGCCGCCGCGATCTACGGAATGACGACCCCTGCCGGTATGGTGAACATCATTACGAAGCGTCCCAAGGATCGGCCGACGCAGAGTTTTTCGATTGCCGGCGGCAGTTACGGAACGACGCGCGCAGACTTCAATGCGGCCGGCCCGCTCGGCGCGTCGGGTCGCGACAGCTATGCGTTCAGTGCCGGCTTCCATGAGCGGAACTACGACACGCCGTGGGCGCTGACGCGCTCGAAGACCGGTTCGCTCGCCGTGCAGCACAAGTTTGCCCATCGTGGCAGCCTCCTGGTCGAACTGGAGTGGATCTCCCGACGCACGAATCCCATCGGCGCGATTCCGTTTCGATCGGTGTCGAATGCACCGGCGACCGCGCGCATTCAGGGACTCGCGACCGAACTGAAAAACTTCAGCCAGAACGGTCCGAACTCCGAGCAGAACCGCGACGTCTCCTCGTTGAATGTGGCCTACGAAAACCGCTTGAGCGACGTGTGGTCGCTGCGCTTGGGCGGCGCGGCCTTTCATCGGCACTCGCTGGCGTTCAACAACGGCAACAGCACGACCTTCGATGTCCTCACGCGCCGCCTCACTGGCCGCACGGCGAGCAAGGCGTGGATCAGTGAGGATGGCGCCGCCGGTCAGGTCGATGTGCTCGCCTCCTACAAACTTTTCGGCGGTCTCCTCGACAACAAGACGCTCTTCACCGCCGACCACTCGCAGTATTGGAAATACAATCCGACGAAGCAGCTGCCGAATGCCGTGAACGCCAATCCGCTCTTTTTCGCGGCCAGCCTCAGTATCGATAATCCCGATTACCGGGTGCCGGCGTTCGCCTCCGATGTTTACACCAACCTCAACCGCAAGCTCGTCTCGCGCGTCGACGTGAACGGCGGATTCTTGCGGCAGCAGGTCACGACACTGAACAAACGACTGATCGCCGTGGCTGGAACGCGGGTGGATAACGTGACCTTTAATTTCTGGGACAAGGCCACCGCCGCCGCGAACCCCACGTCGCTCACGACGATCAACCATTTTCACGACTTCCAGTTTTCGCCCATGGTCGGCGTAAACTACAAGCTGACTCGCGAGGTTGCGTTCTACGCTAACCGCTCGAATTCGTTTTCGCCCAATGCCCAGCGCGCTACCGCTGGTCTCAACGCCAGCGAGTCGGCGCGCGGCTGGGACTACGGATTCAAGGCCGGTCTCTTCGACGACAAGCTCCAGTTTACCCTTGGCGGTTACTCCATCGATCGCACCGGGGTCACCGCGACCGAGGTTACGCCTAATGGCACGACGATCACGACCTCCGCAGGAAATCAGAATGCACGCGGCGTCGAACTCGATTTCACCTGGCGAGTCACCAGCGATCTCACGCTGCTCGGTGGCTACGGCTACGTAAACGCCCGCGTCGTTTCCAATGGTCGCGACCTCGACTCGGTTGGCCGGCGCCCGTCGCGGCTCCCGGCTGTGACCTATGGCCTTGCGCTCAAATACAACCTCGGCGCCGTCGCCAAGGGACTTGCGTTCAACGCGGGCGTCCAGTTCACCGGACAGACGTTTCCTGATTCGACCGCCGGCGGCATCAACGAGCCCGCCAGCAGCCCGAACCGCGGCTTCACGCTCTCGCATGACGGCCGCCGGACGTTGTCCCTCCCGAGTTACACGGTCGTCGATTTGGGGTTGAGCTATCGGTTGCGGGCCGCGAACTCGAAATTTTCCCACTCGGTCCGCTTCAACGTGAAGAACCTCGCCGACGCCGACTACATCGACACGGGTAAAAAGGCGGGAGATCGGCGTGGATTTTACGTGAGTTACTCGGTCAATCACTGAGGCTCCTGTGAGCCGCTCGAAGAACTTTTCACGATGAACCGCGACGCCATGACCGAGACCGACAGCCGCAAGCGGCTGATGGCACTGATGACGCGGCACCAGCGGCAGATCTTCGCCTACATCTACACGCTCGTGCCCGACCGGCATGATGCGGAGGACTTGCTGCAGGAGACGAGTCTGGTGATCTGCGAGAAGTTTGACGAATTCCGACCGGGCTCGGATTTCGTGGCGTGGGCGTGTCAGATCGCGTGGTGGCGTATCCGTTATTCGCGACAGAAATTTGCCCGTTCGAAAGTGATTTTCGACGACGAGGTCTTGGCGAAGGTCGCCCAGACGGCCGGCGAGATGGCGGTGGAGCTGGATGCGCGGCACGAGGCGCTGGCGAGTTGTCTCAAGAAACTCGCACCGCGCGACCGCGAGCTCGTGCTCACGCGTTATGAGCCGGGCAGCGGCGTGGCCGAGGCGGCGAAGCGCAGCGGGCGCACGATGGACGCCGCCTACAAAGCGCTGAATCGGCTGCGGAAATTGCTGCATGATTGCGTCACGCACGAGCTGGCGACTCAGCAGCCGCAGGGAGGTGCCGCGTGAACCTGAGCGATCCCGAAGTTTTGGAATTAAACGAGCTCTGCGGTGCCGTCGTTGACGGGAGGTTCACGGAGGCGCAGCGGGCGCGGCTGGAGCGCTGGTTGGAGGAGTCGCACGAGGCGCGGGGGCATTATGTGCGAGCACTCGGGCAGTCGGCTAGTCTGCACGGCTACGCGGCGGAGGTGCACGCGGAAGCACCCGAGGCACCGGTGGCGCTGGCCAAGTCGATGCGTTATGCGCTCTGGTGGACTGCGGTCGTGCCGGCGGCGGCCGCATGGGTGATCGGACTGTTTTTCGGCGAGCGTGGGGCGGGCGACGACCCGGGACCGACCCCCCGGCCGAGTGAGTTCGTGGGGCAGGTGACGGCGGCGAAGACTGTGCAGTGGATTTCGCCACCACTCCCGGCGGGTGCGCACGTGCGTAAGGGGCAAAAACTGGAACTGGCGTCCGGCGCGGCCGAGATCACGTTGGATTCAGGGGCGCGCGTGGTGTTGAGCGGGGCGGTGGAGTTGGAAATTAATTCCGCGTGGGAAGCGTCGCTGCGTCGAGGGACCTTGAAGGCCACGGTGCCGCCCGAGGCGGTGGGTTTTCGGGTTTCGAATGCGGCGGTCGAGGTCGTGGATCTCGGCACCGAGTTTGCCATGGTGGCGGATGCGCACGGCGCAGAGGTCTTCGTGCTGAAGGGTGAGGTCGCAGCCGCCCCGCGGGCATCGCCGGGCGGAGAGACTATTTTATTGCGGGAAAAAGAATCACGTCGCTTCGCGGCGACGGGCGTGAGCGACGTGTCGGACAGCGTGCGGAAATTCGCGCGGTTTGCGGAACCGCTGCAATTGAGTCGCCTAATGTTGGCCACGCGACTCGTGCATTGGTCGTTTGATGAAGCGGACGGTGACGTGTTCCGCGCCGAGGTGTCCGGGGCTCGGGCGGAAGATTCGGACGCCAAGTTGCAGCTTTTAACGATGACGGAGCGGGCGGCGGTGCGAGCGGCAGGACGACGCGGGGCCGCCGTGCGGTTCGACGGGCGGACCTATGCAAGGGCGATGGCCCCGGGCATCTCCGGCACTGCGCCCCACACGGTATCCTTTTGGGTACGCGTGCCGGAAGATGCACCGCTGTCGGATGCTTATTCGATGGTTACTTGGGCAACCAAGAACAAGAAGCTCGGTAATCGGCACGTGGGTATCAATTGGAACCGGGACCGCACGGAGGGCCCGTTGGGCGTGTTGCGGACAGATTTTGGCGGGGGGCATGCCTTCGGCTCGACCTCGTTGCGGGACGGGCGGTGGCATCACATTGCGGTGTGTTTTTCGCCAGGAGACGACAGCGCGGACACGCCGGTGCAGGTGCGGCAGTATGTGGACGGATGTCTGGAGAGCAGCACGGTGATCCCCGGCCGGAACCGCGCTCCCGCGGTTGAAGAAAATGCGGCGATGAACGATGTCGTGTGGTTGGGCCGGAGAATTGGTCCGAGTGGGCCCCTGGCTGATCATTTTCGCGGGGAAATCGACGAGCTCTTCATTGCCGATCGCGCGCTCGAGCCGCAGGAGATCGTTTCGTTGATGAATGAAAATCTTCTGCCGATCACGATCGTGGCGGCGCACCGTTAGCACCTGAAGCGCGCGGTGCGCAGATCCCTTTATGAAACTCCGACTCCTCCTGCTGGTTTCCTTTGGTCTCGCGTCGCTATCTGGACAAGAGGCCCCTAAGCGACCGCGCATCACTGGCATCTCCCATGCGGCGTTTTATGTCAGCGACATGGCGAAGGCCCGGGCGTTTTACGAAGGGTTTCTCGGTTATCAGTCACCCTTTTCGATTCCGCGGAAGGATCCGCGCGAGCAACTCGTGTGGATCAAGATCAATGATCGCCAGAGCGTGGAGCTGTTTCCCGGCTCGGAGGTGACACCGGAAACCGACCGCCTTTATCACATCGCGATCGAGACCGACGATGCCGAGGGCATGCGGCGGTATTTGCAGTCCAAAGGTGTCGCGGTGCCGCCGAAGACGGGCATCGGCAAGATCGGGAACAAAAACTATTTTGTGAAGGACCCGAATGGAAACACGGTGGAGATTGTGGAGTATTTACCCGACGGGTGGACGCTGCGGGAGAAAGGAAAATTTATGCCCGACACGCGCATTGCCACGCGCCTGAGCCACGTGGGCTTGATGGTGGGGCAGTTCGACGACTCGATGAAATTCTACGGCGAGATTCTGGGGTTTAAGGAAATCTGGCGCGGCGGTGCGGGCAAGACGCTCAGTTGGGTCAACCTGCGTGTGCCCGATGGGGAGGACTACGTGGAGTTCATGCTCTACAACAAAGCTCCGACGTGGGACGTCATGCTCACCAAACACCATATCTGTCTCGAAGTGGCCGACGTGGCGAAGGCCGGTGCGATTCTCCAAGCTCGAAAATTGCCGGAAGGCTCGAAGCCACCCGATGCCATGAAGACAGGGGTGAACGGGAAACGGCAGATTAACTATTTCGATCCAGATGGAACGCGCGTAGAAATCATGGAGCCGGGCACGTTTGACGGCAAACCAGTTCCGCCGTCGAAGGCGCCGCCGCCGGCTCCATTGCCGCCTTACCAACCGGTCGCGGAAGCGAAGTCCGCGACGAAGTGAGGCCGGAGGTCGTAGTCGGCTTGCGGCGCCTGCAGATGCTGACGTGCAAACGGGAGGCTCGTGCCTCGGGGTTTCATGAAACAAGAAGCGCCCGCTGATTCCCCGCCGCGATCATGGCCCGCAGATACTCATGCGCGTGGAACGGGCGGAACATTCGGTGGGTTTTTATCGGGACGTGTCGCGATGAGAGGTCATAGCCGACGATACAGATTGCCACACAGAGCTGGATACGGGTGACGGTCGGAGTGTGCTCTAGCGGAATTTTTCCAACGTGGATCGAGCGCGCTGGCGGGCTTCTTCGTCGTATTTCTCGCGTTGGGGCATCGTGAGGGCTTGCTCGAAGGCGAGTTTGGCGGCGTCGCGTTGGCGGTTCGCGAGGAGGGCGAAGCCGAGTTCCACCCGGTGAGCGGGGAGGTGCGGGGCGAGTTCGGCGGCGCGTTGAAGCAAACGCACGGCTTCGGCGGTGGAGGCGTCGGGCAAACTTCCGTAAACGAGTCGTACGATTAACCGAGTGGCGGCACCGAGGGTCGCGACTTCGTAGTGCCACCGCCCGAGGACGTGGTGCGCGTAGTCATAGGCGGGGTCGAGGGCGAGGGCTTGCTCGGCGGAGATTTTCACCAGTCGGGAGTATTCAATCTTCGTGCGGGTGTCGGAGAGGGCGGCCAGTTTGCCGTAACAAATGGCGAGGGAGAGGACGTTGACGGCGTTCTGGGGTTCGAGCGCCACGGAGCGTTTCGCGAAGGAGAGCGCTTCGGTACAGAGACGTTTCTTTTCGGCGCTGTCCTTGGTGTCAAAACTGAGATCGGAGTATTGGCGGGCGATTTTCTGGAGGACGAACGGGTTGTTGGGGTGGGCGGTGTCGGCCTTGAGAAAAAGCTCGAGCGCGGACTGCGAATCAAAACGTGCCTCGGCGGCGAGGGCCTCGCGGAGGACGGTGTCCGGGGTGGCTGCCGACGTGGAGGTCTCGAGACGGCCGCGGCAGGCGAGCACGGCGAAGAGCAGGAGCAGGAGGATTCGGCAGGGGGAGTGCATCGGGAGAGTACCGGTTAGCGTCAGGGCATGCCTGCGGAGTGGCGTCCTGTCATGGAAAAAAACTTTTCCGCTACCCGCAGGCAAGCCCAGCGGTTTGATCCATGAAAGCCGCCGCCGAAACCGAATTGCTGGAGATCAGTCGCAAGGTGTCGCCGAGGAAACGGCGGTAGTGATTGAACTACGGCCGCACGCTGACCACGCAGACCGAAAGAAAGTGAGGAGTCGGGGCCCTGATCCGAATGGCCTGCTACGCGGACAGTAGCTTGCTCGTTTCCTGCTATGTGGCGGATGCGAATGCCGGCCAAGCCAAGGCATAGCTTATACCAACGGCCCGTATGTTTCAGACTTTGCCATGGTAGGCCCGCCCGTTGGGCGGGCAACCCAGCCTACAGTCTAGAAGCCAAAGGACGTTGGTAACGGAAGCATCCAAGCCGCCGCAGACTTCACTCAGGTTGCCGTGGGTAGGAGCTCGCTTGCGAGCGA
>Ga0114969_10004550_pt1 | contig 10951 bp, 3 predicted proteins | sample M_130807_MF_Meta_FD_87316 | JGI IMG/M metagenome (GOLD analysis project Ga0114969, IMG submission 87316) | Freshwater microbial communities from Lake Montjoie, Canada to study carbon cycling - M_130807_MF_MetaG | ecosystem: Environmental > Aquatic > Freshwater > Lake | place: Lake Montjoie...
CAATTATTTTTTTATTCAAAATAAATCCAGTTGTATCTATTGTTAAAATTATTGCATCGAAAGATCCAAAAGTTTGCATACCATTAAATAAAAAATCAGTACTGCGAGTCCCACCACCAATAATAATTCTATTTAGTAAGGAATCATAATATGAAGCTCCTACCCAATCTACATCACTACCTCCATAGCTTTTTGTCCATATTTTATCTCCCAAACTGTCTAATTTCATTATGTAAATATCATTTCCTGTAAGTATTCCAGTATGCCAGTTGGCGTTATCCGGTATACAATCATGATCCCCATCCTGCAATTGTCCTATAATATAATAATACCCTGCATTATCTTGCAATATTTTTACAGCACTATGTTCATCATTTGAACTCCCTTTTACCTTTGCCCATTCTTTATTGCCCATGCTATCCGTTTTTACTATAATCCAGTCCCCTTCAAATGGTGTAAGACCATAAAATGTAGGTATATCGCCACACAATCCATTGTTCACACCTATCATAATATAGCCTCCATCATTGGTTCTATATGAACTAACAGGATTAATACATTGTGTTGCACAACCGTAAGGTTTGCTCCACACTGGATTTAAGTTACTATCCACTTTCATGAGCAGCATGCCGCAGGCAGTCGGGCTTTGTATATCACCATCTATAGAGCCACTACTACCAAACATTACAAATCCACCATCACTTTGTGGGTAGATATCATTAAAAATATCATTATAATCATAGGCAAAAGTGCCACCATATATATTTGCATTTGTTGCAATAAAATCTGAATTCATTTTCCCAATATATGCATCATCATTCCAAGACGTATCTCCATTGGTACTAATCATCGGCATACCATGATGTTGCTTTGTACCGATACTACTTTGTTTAGTGCTACCAACAACAATAAATCCTCCATTCCCTGATGGAATAAAATTATTGCCTGCTCCTTCTCCAAATAATTTGGGAGTTATCTTAAAACAGAACTCATCATACAAAGTAAGTTGTAACTGTGCATGTATATTACCTGATAAGCATAAGATAATTAGTACTAATAATTTTGTTTTCATATTTTAATAATATTGCTTCCCAAATGTAAATTATTAATATTCAATTAACAAAAAAAATTGATTTTATATTTTTTTTATTAGCTTTTATTCTTAATTAAGCGTTTTGTATTTTTATATGTTTCTTCCTCATTTTTATGTACTCCAAAAAATATATTCTACTGGTATTATTTGGACTACACGCACCTCCCAACTGTGAATATCGGGACCCATCCATGCCAGCGCGCATGGTACGGGCTTTCCATTCCTTTGCCGCAATACACAGATCATGGAGAATATTTTGTGCTCAACAATTTTAGTTAAGCCTTCAAATTGGTTTCACTATTTCTGAATCGTTATTTTTCCCGAATATTTTTCACCAATCGAATTGATTATTGTATAAATATAAGTGCCTGCATTTATATTTCTTACATCTAGAATAAATTGATTCGGTGAAGATTCTAAATTTTCAAATCGAAATTTTTTCCCAGTTAAATCTGTGAGCACTAATGAATTCATTTTGGCTTGACCCATATTGTGATAATCGAATGTAATAAAATCATGTGATGGATTCGGGTATACTCTTATACTTTCCTGTGTTTTTAAAGAAGTTTTGGTTCTCCTTTTATTTTCAGTTATTTCAACAGTTGAAATATGCGGAACACAAAGATGGTAAAAAAAGCATAAAGCATTTTGCGCTCGTTGTGATGCTAAAGAATTTGGTAATGCATTTGCGATTACTTGGAGCTTCGCAATCTCAGGAGAATCCAATTGGTTTATCTCTCTATTATTTCTTTTTAATGTCATTATAAAATCAAATAAGGAATCGTATAAATAAAAATCTCTGGTTTCTGAATCCCCTAAGCTAAAATCATTTGGAATGGCATTCAATGCTGCTCGAGCTTGTGTTGTATCATTTAAACCCAAATAGAATTCTACCAAATCATACCTCGAACTTGGTGTTCCAATTTTATAAATCCAATTCGGGATGCTATCATATTCCGTTCTTGTAGAATCAGTTAAAATGCCATGTATAATCTGGTTACATAATCCATTCTGTTTTCTATTCAATTCTGATAATGTTCTTTCTAGTGCATCTCTATAAGTATCCGACTGCCATGAATCTTGAATCAATTCTATCATACTTTCAGACATTGGATTTGGCTTTTCATATTGCAAATATTCTAAAAAAGATAAGTCCTTTGTTGCATTTGGATTTGCTAATAATACCTCCAATAATAATGAAGGTGGCAACATATTATTTTCGGCTACTTCATGCAACGCTTCTGTAGTTACAAATGGAGATTCAGACAAAAGTTGACTTCTTAATGCTATGATTCCTTCTCCCCATGTTTCTATCAATTCATTAATAAATTCCTCTGTATTTCCACCATCTAATAAATTGACATAATTGTACAACACCGTATTATAATCTGCACTCAATAAATAATATGCACTTTTGGTGGTAGATAAACCATCATTCAAATTGGTTGGATCATCTACCTCCCCAATATGAGAATAACAAGAATTTGCGGTGACACTATACACATTTACCATTGGCCAATTATAACCTACAGGTTCGGTAATGCCACCACTGTGAAAATAATCTATAGGAATTGAACTTAGGTTATAGATATCGCTATAATTTACAATGGAAGAATTTTCAAACGTATTTCCTACTGAATGATATTGATAATTTTGATGCTTGTTAATACCTCCCGAATTTGTATTCGTGTTATCAAATTGAAGCATGTGATAGGTATTGCCATCTTGTGTATTACATGCGTATTTTAATCCGTGTTCTACATGCCCAGGATTGCTTTCATATCTATCTCCCAATGAAATATTACCATAGGTTAAATCTTTAAATTTATTCTTGTAGACTACATTATCATTCACACAATTTTGCAACCACAAACCAAGACTAATACTAGATTGACCATTACCAATAAACTCATTTTCTTCCATTCTAAAATCAGGTGTTTCATACATAGCAATACCATAAGGTAATGTAAACCAGCCAGGGCTTGTGACAGAGCCGATGGCGAATTTATTTCTGGTGAGTACTGGCGAATTGACCGCATTGAGTAATACACCGTATTGATTACCAGTAAACACAGTTTGGTCACTCACTATTGGGCGATATTGAGACCATCCCATGGACTCCACTGCATTATCAAAATTATCAAAAGTGTTCGGTAATATTGCATTACATGGATAGGTATTACTATTGCCACATGCAGACTTTAAATTATAATTGGCATCAATAGAGTAGATTCCTTTTTGATTGGGAACATTCGCATCTGTTTGCAAGTTTTTAAATGCACATCCATAAAAATTAATGCCATCTATACCCCACATACTGACATGATAAGCAAAAGGAGTTTGTGTATGCATATCATCATTGACTTCAAAGGTGCATTTTGAAAATATACTACGGTCAGCAATGGGAGTACCAACACTATTCTTATTTTGGTACTTCATAAATTCTAAACTTCTTCTGTTATTTTTAAATATAGAATTATACGCCATAATAATGCCACCACCCAATGTGCCATCATTATAATTGGCAATACCATTTTCAGAATTCTCAATGATTGCACCATTTTTTATTTCGCAATAGCCTTGTGTATAATACCCACCGCTTGTTGATATTTGTCTAAGGCTAGGGTCAGCCTCTACATAAATACCAGTCCACATTGCATCGCAACTGTTAGTAAGAGTAGCGCCATCTATGATTAATTTTGCGCCTTTCTCTACTATTATTTTTCCATATTTAGGTAAATGAATTGTTGTAGGATTATTTGTAGTTCCTGTTATGGTTAGTGTATGCCCTGCTATAACCTTTATTGAGCCTTCAATATATTTATCGCCAGTCCATGAAGTGTTCGCATTAATATTATCCGTAACGCCAGGATTATTATTGGGGATATATAAATCGCTTTGCCAAATGCCACGACCATAAGTGGCGGCTAAAAGCTTGCCATCGCAATAACTTATGCTCAGTTTGGTAACCATACAATTAGGCATGTGGTTATTCATTTTTCGCCAGCACTGGGTTGGTTTCCACCAATAATAAACACCATCATCACAGCCCGCGTATATTAAATCATCACTACCATTTTGATAAAGTAAACAATTCACTGGTAGTTCCGTAAGACCGATACTCATATTGCTCCATGTAACACCTGCGTCCTCACTTACCAATACTCTTTTTAAATCAGGTGCATTAGGATTCACTATATAACCTAATGATAAAAATATTCTGTCTGCATTTAATGGGTCTACTGCAAAATCGGTTCCGATAACCCCATTATCTAAATCACTTACTACAGAGGGAGTAATATCACTAGTTCCATTTTGATTCCAATTCCAAACCGAACCATTCTTTTTTCCTTTTGTTAAAATAAAATTTGTTTTACTTCCGTTTAGTAAATTATATGCGACAGTTGCATCACTGGGTGCTACCATAAATTGTATATTATCAGTTTCACTAATTCTGGTTTGTAAATCTTGGGGTGTAGACGAAGATTGAAAATAATTTGTCCATCCGCTAGTGCTTCCGCCACCATAGCCGTCAGATGTAATGCTGGATTCAGACTCCCATGCATTTTTAATTCCTAAATCCATTCTGTCTGCTCTAAAGTGTATTGGAACAGGAGTATACCTTCCATTTTCAGGTTGATGAGTAAGACCAGAAATTGATGCGGGTGTTATAGCAAAAGGATTATGATAGAAATTCATAGGAAAACTATTTACTCCATTCCAAGAGTTAGAGTTTTTATATAGAATTCTATAGTCGGTGTTTGTTGAAAACCTATCATCAAAGCTCGCTGTCAATCCATCTCCCAAACTAGCTCCTCCCCACAAATTGGTAGCTTTATTCAATACTTGAAATCCATCATGATAAGAAGCTGTTGCAATTGATCTACCTTTTATTTCTTTATCCACATCATAGGCATCGCTTATATATAATCCTTCTCCATTCAAATTAGTTCTTTGACACACATTTTGTTGATTATTATTATCATCATGCGTCTGAATATTTTGTATATTATGAGCAAATGTTTTACTGATCCCGCCATCATTTCCCCAGAAAACAATATCATCCATCCCTGGATACGACGCGTTCATATTGCTTTTATACAAGTATACTTTCCTAATATCAGCATGTATGGGATAATTAATTGTTGAACCAGAATAATCGCTAATACTTTTCCAATGCCATGCATTATTGTATCGATAAATAATGTTGGCTTGAGTTCTACCCAAGTACATCACGTTAGTATTGTAACTACTTACCGAGAGATTAGTAGCACATTGATCATTAAATGTATTAATTATATTGTTTACTAATGTAGTACAAACTGCAGGTGTATTCATATCCCATTCAATAATAACATTTTCAAAAGTACCTGAATTTAAAACATACCAATTACCTTGGTTATATATGGGTACAATAGCTATATAGAATTTTCCGTTGCCAACATACTCAATAGAATAATATTGATTGACTGTACTTCCAGTTAATTGACCATGTAGTTGCGTATTAATCCCACTCATGTTATTACAATCTTTATTGATAATTTCAGTTGGGCTACCAGCAACTATAGTTCCATTAGTCAAATCAAATTGAAACTTCCAAACACCAGTAGTATACGTCACTGGATTCGAATCCCAATTACTCGCCACAAAAAAAGTTCCAGACATGATGTCATTTGCATTTGCAAATTCTATATCACTTAAATTTGTAATGTCGCCAAATTGAGAACTTGCTAATGCTTCAAGTCCAGTAGTTAAAGGAGTCCATGTACCTGTTGAACCTAATTTCGAAAATATTTGATCTTTACTGGATAATACAACATAAGGCAATGAATTGACCAAATAAGGACAAAAAACTATTTTATTTGCCAGAATGAAATCTGCATCGGGCAAAGTCATCTCTTTTTCCCAAGTAATTCCACCATCCATTGTATGAAATACCCCTAATCCATATTTCTTCCCGAAAAAATGCTCTCCAGCAGAAGTTGAAATATAAATTTCATCAGTGTTTAACGGATTTACTGCCATACTTTGAATAGCCATAGTACCTAACATAGTTGCGTTGTCCGTTAAATTAATCCACTTAAATCCAGTACCATTTGGCACTTGCCGCCATAAGCCACCATTTTCACTTGCCGCCAAAATATTATTTTCATTTAATGGGTCTACCCAAATATCCCTCACCACACCTATGTTTTGATAAGTTGGCATGTCAGTCTTGGGTCCAATATTTTCCCAATCACCCCTATATGCTTCCAAATTGCATACATCAGATTCTTCTTCTTGGTTTGCATCACTTTTTAATCTTGCTTTCTCTACCGCTTTTACATAAGGTTTAAATAATCCATCCGTATCTACCTTTGCCGGCATACGGGTTTTATAAAATAACCTGAATCGTTCATACCTGTTTTTTACCCCACCCTCAGCACTATCACTTGCAAAACCATTAGCAATGCTATCTGCCAAATGAAAATATTGTTCTGGGGTAGCTCCGATAGTTTGTGATAAAGAATTTAGAGATTGTTGACTATTGCTTTGCGCACAAGAATTTAAACTATAAATTACTAATGCGATAATGCTGATAAATGAAGTAATCTGTTTCATTATATATAAATTTATTGAATAATAATTTTTTTGGTGGTTTTGTTTTTATCACTTTTTACTAATACGATATAAGTACCAGAAGCCCATGAATGTGTATCTATTTCACAGGTCTTACGCTTTTGTTTACTTATATAGATTCTTTTTCCTTCCGTAGTATATACTTCAATGCTTCTATTTCCATTTTCTTCAAACGCTACAGTTATTTTATCATCAGCAGGATTTGGATAAATGAATACTTGTTCCTCTTGCTCTATAATTTCAGGTATACCTGTTGGCCATAAATTTAATCTGTATATTAAACTAGATTCATTTAAATCTACATTCATATCCTTTTTTTTGCAATCCAGTGCATTGGTATATTGAGGAGCTGTTCCTGTTTGAATAAGCATATATCCAATATCAAATCCTGAAACTCTTTTTAATTTTTCACTAAAGCCATCATTAACATATTTATTTAAGCATCGCAATTTGTTTATTATATTTCCATTGCTGTCCAAACGTAATAGCCATATTCCACCCGTATCGTTTCCTAAGTCATGATTATCACCATAATCTCTATATACAGTGTTTAATACCCATAAATGGTTATCCAGCAAAAAAGCACCAGAGGCACTAACAGATGGCCTTGGGTCGGTTATATTGGGTACAAAGCCACCATATATCCTACTCCATATTTTATTCCCCACACTATCCAAACGCATAATCCAGCTATATCTACTTCCATACTCATTTAAATAACTATAATTGGTATCCGCACAGTCTCCGCCTTTTGTATCAATAGAACTAATGCAATAAATATCTCCATTTACACTGTCAATTATTGTTCTTAAGGGGAAAGTGGGACTATTACTATTTGGATCGCCATATCTTCTTTTCCATATAATATTTTGGCTACTGTCAATACACATAATCACCTGCCTTCCGGCTCCTGTACATCCTGCATAATCTCCATTATTTGACAAACCATACCCTGATAAAATAACCTGGTCGCTTTGATTAATTGCCATACTAAAGGCAGCATCAGATTGATCTCCTGCTAGTACTTTCATCCATTTTTTATTTAACAGGCTGTCTGCTCTTCCTAAATAAGTATTTGATACTAAGCTAGGCCCTGTATTATTGGCAAAATCGCCATTTTCTGCATAGGTTTGACCGGTGCAATAAATGCTACCGTCTTTTGCTATATCCATATCTAGTAATTCTGTAGTACTTCCACAACCCCATGTTAAACCGTGTAAAAAATTTCCATTGGTATCAATTATACATAGCCATATATTACCTACACCACAATTCCATCCATAACTCACATCACCATCTGTGGAGACTGTTTGTCCACCTATCAATAAGCGATTACCTCCAATATACCTAATCAAAGAAAATTGATCTGCCTTGTTTCCTCCAAAACTTTTTTCCCAAATTGTATTCCAGTTTGCATCATATTTTATCAATCTGGCATTCCAATGTTCCAATGTATCGGGGTCTGTAGAGCTACTGTCTTTTATTATTCCAACTCCAAAAGCACCTCCGCCATTCGATAATTGTACAAAGTCCACTATCCTATGATAATCTGTATCACAGCGTACATGCTGTATATTAATATCCTTTGCTAACAATAGGTTACCATAAAATAAAGTCGCACATAATATTACTATGCACATTAATAAATACTTTTTCATGATGAATATATTTTGAATTAATAAATACTAATTTGTTCCGATTGCTTAATTCCATTCCATTCATATTCAAGAATATACATGCCTTTGCTCCATTCGCTTGTAGGTATAATCAATTTGTATTGATTGTACAACAACTCGGATTCGTAACACATTTTACCTTCTCCATTGTATATCTTTATTTTATACTTTTTAGTTGCATCATTTAATTCTTCACGCTCAATTATTATTACATCATTTGTAGGGTTTGGGTATATTTTCAAGTGTTTTGTTTCTTTTTCTACATCAACATAATTATCTGGCCAATACCCAATCGTTAAAGAAAGTGCTGAGTAATTAGCATTATTAGCAATATTACTGTGGCATCCGAATGTATTAATTGTACCTATTGGAGTGGTTCCAAAAGTATATGCTCCTATATAAATATCATTATTATACATACTCCCTTTTATGTAGGTAGGAATATCTTGGCATTGTGCGCCAAGTCTTTTTCTATTACTCACATTTCCATTAGCTGTATCAATTACTACTAGCCACAAATCACTTTTATTTCCCCCACCCATTGATTCGCCAATTTCATTATCATCCTTACCAGATACTTGATTTAATATCCATAATTGACCATTTTTCATTACCCCCCCACCCCAATTTTCTTGAATATAACACGAAGCACCTTGGCTTGGATTATTGCCCAATGGTCCATATACTCTGCTCCACTTTTTATTGCCAACACTATCTAATCTCATTACCCAAGTTAATATCGTATTGGCAATTTCAGGATTATTCAGATTTGGAGAAGCGTCCCACATATCACCGTCTTTTGATAATCCTGCACCAACAAGGTAAAAGTCATTGGTTAGACTATCTGGTATCAATACAAAACCTTGCTCACCTTGTGTGCCTCCATATTTTTTTTCCCATATCAAATTTTGAGCTGTATCAATACATTTAATAATTGCCACCGATGGTCCATCTACTATAGTATGTAATGTAAAATCTCCATCATAAGATGCAGCTCCAAAAGAAATAAGTAATTGTTCTTTATTATTTACTATAATTCCGCTTGCGCTTTCTTCATCACTACCCTGAAATATTTTTACCCATTTCTTATTTAGCATTGTGTCTGTTCTAATTACAAATGGGTTATATAAAAAACTTGAAGCTCCATTACCTGCAAAATCTCCAAGCGAAGCCAATGTTTTGCCAAGTATATATACATTACCTTCTTGCGAAACTGTTGCATCGGTTACTATGGTATAGCCCCCATATCCATATTCACTTCCATATATTTTATTTCCTAGTGTGTCTACCACTAATACCCAAATATTCCCAGTAGTCGATTGTGTATATCCATATATAGCCAAGTCCCCGTCAGATGATAGTGTATTGCCAACTATTAATAATCTATTTTCACTAATTTGTCTGATTTTTAAAAACTTATCGGCCTCACTTCCTCCCATATTTTTTTTCCAAAGAATATTATAATCTTTATCAAATTTAATTATACAAGCTTCCGCGTACTCACCCCCTACAGCATATATGCCGTTTGTAATACTGGAAGTAACATCATAAACCATTATTGCAGTGTCACAATAGCGTGCAGTTACACCAATGTTTTGTGCCGCCCCATTTTTATAAACAAATATTAATATGCTAAGAAAAAATAAAATTCGCATGTGCTTTTTCATTTTATTATTTTCTCAATATTACTTATTTTAATTTTATTTAACAAAAAAAAATTGATTTTGTGTTTTTTTATTAGCTTTTATTCTTAATTAGGCGTTTTGTATTTTTATATGGTTCTTCCTCATTTTTATGTGCCTCAAAATATATTCTAATGGCATTATTTGGACCACACTCACGTCCCAACTGAAAACATCGGGCTCCGTCCATGCCAGCGCGGTACCAGCTTTTCATACAATCGTTGCCGCAATACACCGCTTATTAAAAATAATTCGTGCACAGCAATTTAATTTTTTTTCTTCGCAGATGTGTTATCTTCTCTAATCCTGCATATGCATAAAATGGTTGTGAGATACTCTCGATTGTCCAACAAAACCGCAGAGTCCCGAGGCGGAGACTTCTGCGGAGAAAGGAATAAAAAATGATTCTTATTGTCAAACAAAAAAAACGATTTCTCATTACAATTATATTTTGTAGACTTACTGTATTATTTTTAAAGAATGGAAATACAAACTCGCTATCACCATCTTATTGATATTCATAATCGAACTACTTATCCTGCAGAAATAAAAATTCAAGGAGATCGTATTTTATCTATTCAAAAAACAGAGCAAACTTGTACACATTTTATTTTACCAGGCTTCATTGATGCCCATGTGCACATAGAAAGTTCGATGTTGATACCGAGTGAGTTTGCACGATTGGCAGTGCAACATGGCACCGTTGCAACAGTGAGCGACCCGCATGAAATAGCCAATGTATGCGGCATTGCAGGGATAAATTATATGATACAGAATGCAGCTAAAGTGCCCTTCCAATTTTATTTTGGTGCCCCTTCTTGTGTTCCTGCTACTTCATTTGAAACGTCTGGTGCTAGTATTGATTCGAAGGATATTGAAAC
>Ga0114969_10004552_pt1 | contig 10949 bp, 13 predicted proteins | sample M_130807_MF_Meta_FD_87316 | JGI IMG/M metagenome (GOLD analysis project Ga0114969, IMG submission 87316) | Freshwater microbial communities from Lake Montjoie, Canada to study carbon cycling - M_130807_MF_MetaG | ecosystem: Environmental > Aquatic > Freshwater > Lake | place: Lake Montjoie...
AAATATTTCACTTTTTATTTTTTTTGTCTTTTATTCTTTCATAGACATATATCCCCATAAATGCCCAACAAGTTCCAACTAATAATAATTGGATATGGAACCCGTAATCTTCAAGCAACTCTTTCATTAATTGATGGATTTAATTGCGCCTAATTCTTGCAATGTTCTTAATTGAGTAGTAGATACTGCCTTAGCTGAGTCGCTTCTTCTTAAAGCTTCTTGTACTAAGTCTAGTCTATTTTCTACCTTTTCAATTCTGACATCTTGGTTTTTGGCTTGTGATTGAAATGTGCTTCTGATATCTACATATAGATAACCGATAGCTATTAAGACAATGAATAAAGTTCCTACTACAGGATTTTTGGCAAAGTCTTTGAAACTTATGGGTAATGGATTAGCTCCTATGTTTACTTTTTTACTTGTAGCCATTAAAATAATTTTTTATATAAGCCTAAACTTATTTGATTAGTGGTAAAACTAATGGTATAAGCCTCGTTTTGCTTCTTGTAATTTAAACCAACTCCTACTCCTATCTTGTTATCAAAGCGTCTAATATCACCTAATAGACCTATATAAAGTTCGTTCTTTGGCTTGTGGTAGATGTCGTTGGTAATTGTAATTGTTTTTTCACTTAGATTAGCCTTATATGACCTTCCTATGATTTTGTTTTGAGTAATGGTATCTTGGATATATACGCTATTATCCGTATTTATACGCAAAGTATCCGAATAAGCCTTGATTTTATTGTAGTCATTGACAATGTAAGTAGTATCATGCACTTCGTCAATATGGTATAAAGTATCTAAAACGACAAAAGGGATATCATTCCCTTTTTTATATTTCGTAGTCGTTATGTTTTTAGTTATAGTATCTATCTTAGTGATAACTTTAGTACCAACTATTTCTCTAGTAGGCGCTAAAACAAAAAAAAGCACTACAACTATTAGTGCTAATATTAATATATTTTTAGCTATTTTCACGCTGCTTTCTTTCTTTATTCTTGTAGTAATAATGTCTTAGTGCAAATAATCCAGAGCAAATACCAATTAGACTAGCAAGTAAGCTAACATATGGTTGAATTGCAGTTATTGATACCGCCGCGCTTAATAAACTTACAGATGCAGATACGTCAGCTAATGTGTTATTTCCCATGTCAAATTTTTACCAAATATAACTAATATTCAATTATATTTAACTATATTGTCCACTTTTTTTGCTACTCAGTCCATTTTTGCATCGGACAAGCGGAACTTCCCTTTGGGCTAAACACCTTTGCGCTTGTTGTACAGCCACATTTTGAACAATAATCTCTTATCTTAGCTTGTACCCAAAATTCACAATTGGCGCAAATTTCAAGTCTTTTTTCAGCTATTTCTTTTTGCTCTTCTGTTGGGTTTATCTTAGCTGCATAAGATAATAATATTTCTTTTACTTTATTCATAAGGCAAAGATAAATAATATTTTAATTTAATTAATTTAATTTATATCTTTGTTTTTATGAAATTAAATATAGAGAGAATAGAACTGATTAAACAAATAGGAGAGGAATTCCCTAATGGCTATGGAGTAGAGGTTGGTACATTTAAGGGGGAATTTTCAAAACAAATGATGGAAAATTGGGGTGGAACCCTTTTTATGGTGGATGTTTGGCGTGGTCTTGGGGCTGAATATACAGATGCTAGTAACCACAATATACATACAAATGCCTATGCCGAAGCAATGAAAAACATAGAAGGATATGAGGATAGGGCTATCATGGTTAGGGGGACATCGGAAGTAACATCTGAAATGTTTGAAGATGAATCACTAGACTTTGTTTTTATAGATGCAAATCATGCTTATGACTTTGTAGTACAAGATATTGAATTATGGTACCCTAAAGTTAAGCCTAGTGGGTATTTGCTTGGTCATGACTATATCGCTATGGATTGGTATAAAGATCCGAATTTCATGGCTAATGGGAAGGATAAGCATATCTATGCTGCCAATGGCTTTTACTTTGGAGTATTTGGAGTAAATCCAGCTGTGGATGAATTCTGCAAGCAAAATAAATTAGATCCTTGGTTTACAAATGAATGGTTTGGAACTTGGGTTATTAAAAAATAAATATGACACCAAAGGAAAAGGCACAACAATTAGTTGATTTGTTAGGTAGTAAATTAATGGCTTTATCAGCTGTAAATGAAGCTATAAATGATTATAAATCAACTTCAATGTTTTATTTTAGTAAAGTAAAAATATTACCAAAAATATTTTGGCTAGAAGTTAAACAAGAAATAGAATGTATGATACAAAAATAAAGTTCTGTGTATTGGTAAGCTATGATGAAGGTTATAAAAGAATGGCTTCCTATACAGTAGAAAAAAATATAAGAAAATATTGTCAGCTTCATGGCTATGATTTGCATATTGACTACCAAGAAAAGTTTTCTAATGGAAAACCTGCACAATGGCAAAAGATAAGAGCAGCAAGGGGATTGCTTGACACACATAAGTACGATTGGATATTTTATCTAGATACAGATTGTTTAATTATGAATCCCAATATAAAGTTAGAATCATTTATAGATGATGATTGTTCTTTTATAGTACCTAAACATAGCATCAAAGCTGTTGATACGCCTACATCTGAAGGGAATATTATATCCTCTCAATTCTTTGTTAGGAATGATGAATGTGGAATTGATATACTAGATGAAATATGGTTAGCGCAAGACAATGATAAGGTAGAAGAATTTGATTATGAAGGTCGCCAGATAAGAATGATTATCAATGATGGCAAGTATGGTACCCGCATAAAACTGATAGAAGAAAAAAGACTCAATACATTTTGGTATGTCAATAATCCTTTTATGGTATTTAGTTTTAGGGGGATCAATGATAATATATGGCAACAAGGTAATTTTATTGTCCATGTAACCGGATATAAAACAGAAGAAAGAGTAAGAATATTAAGTGACTTAAACTATTTTTCAGGACTAAACTATAACAATGAAATATCCTAAAGCTTATGTACTTTATGCCAACGAAAACTATATAGATATAGTTAATGCTTGTGCGAAATCAATCAAAACTTTTAGCAACTTACCCGTTTTTGTTTATCTTTTAAATTCAGATAGGACTGTCTGGGAAGCTGATAAAACTATTAATTGGGAGTGTGATATAGATGCAGATGAAACAGAAGAATTATATATCAAGCAAGCTGATTCTAATTTTTATGTAAATAGGGCTAGCAAAAGAATTTATAGACTAATTAAAGAACGACCACTTATTGTAAAGCACGCTCTTAAAATGGCTAATAGTGTTTGTTATGTGGATTGCGATTCTGTAGCTACAAAGCATATAGATAGAGCCTTTAGTTTATTTAATGAGCATAGTTTTTATCCATTTGCAACAGAAGGTATTTATGATTTTCTTATGATGAATGGTAGAGGTGGAGCAAATGGCGAAGATTTATCTACCACATTAGAACACCCATTATGCCATTTATTTAATATCAATCAAAAGAATAGAAAGAAATATAGAACATCAAATATATTCGTTGCAGGACAAAATTGTATTGACTTTTTAGACGAATGGTATTGGATGTGTATTAACCCTAAAGTGCTTGCAGACCCTGAATTCTATTGCCCTTTTCAAGAGGAAACAGTAATGAATGTGCTTCTATGGAAATACAATTTTCAAGATGGATTGCCTTATGTTTATACCAATGGCGGGTTAGATAGAATAGATGAAGTGCTTAATATTGGATTTAATGATTCAGTACAATATATTGCACAATGGTTTAAGATTCCTAGCAAAGAAGAAAACCTATTGGTATTTCATGGAGAAAAAAGAGTTGACGAAATGTATAAAATGACAGAAAAATTAAAGAAAATATGAAGATAAAACTATGCTATATTCCTTCACACCTTAGCTGTGGTGGTATGCCCCAATTCCTTTTAAAACGCATTCAAACATTATTAGATTATACAGATACATTTGAGATATTTGTTATTGAATATCATGATTATGGGAAACATTTCCCAACACAAAGGAATCAAATAATAGAATTATTGGGGGATCATTTTTATAGTTCAGATAAAGTATTAGAGATATTAGATGAAATAAAACCTGATATTATTCACTTGGATGAAATGCCAGAGCTAATGGGTAATGATGAATTATTCAAAAAGATATATTCAAATGATAGAAAATGGTATATCGTTGAAACTTGTCATAACAGCTCGTTCCGTCCAGATTCAGATAAAAAATTTCATCCTGATTTATATGTTTTTTGCACCCCTTGGCATGAAGATATTTTTGGTAATATGGATGCGCAATTTGTAACCATTCCATATCCTATTGATAAAAAAGATAGTTCCTCAATTAAGGAAGGCAAGCATGTTCTTAATGTAGGGCTATGGACTTCTGGTAAGAACCAAGCTGAAGGGATTGAGATTGCTCGCAAATATCCTGATATGACATTCCATTTTGTAGGTAACCAAGCTGGCAACTTTCAAGATTATTGGGAACCACTAATGAAAGACTTGCCACCTAATGTTAAGGTATGGGGGGAAAGAAAAGATATAGATACTTTTATGGAAATGGCTGATATATTTATGTTTAATTCTACCTTGGAGCTTAATCCATTGGTTTTGCGCGAGGCGATTGGGCATGGATTACCTATTATAGCTAGAAATCTACCACAATATGCAGGAATGTATGATGATTATATTAATCCTATTGATACTGATTTGAATACTTTGAAATGTAATTACAATGTGCCTACTGATAATAGTTCTTTTAATTTTGCTTTAAGACATGAAGAAGCTTATAAAAAAATACTAGAATTGCCTATTCATAAACAAAAGATTGATATTATACAGCATTTTGCAGACCAACCATTTTTAGAAATTAAGGGTATATCTGATAGTGATTTTGTGGTTATTTTTTATGATGAAAATGGTAATGAGAATTACCGAAATACAATAAAAGCTAACCATTGGGTAAAATTAAACAGACAATATTTTACCCCTTGGCGAACTAAAGTATGGCAAAATGGAGAAGTTTTTTATGACCATATTTTAAACTTAACAGGCAAAAGAGTTTACATAGCCTTTGAAAGCAAGTCTTTGGGCGATACTATTGCGTGGATGCCCTATGTGGAAGAATTTAGAAAGAAACATAATTGTACGGTAATTTGCAGTACATTTTGGAATCATTTATTTGACTACCCTGAAATTGAATTTGTAGAGCCGGGCAATGTTGTTCCTAATTTATATGCCCTTTATCGTATTGGTTATTTTGATAATTTGGATAAGAACCCATGCAAACCTACTCAAATACCCCTCCAAAAGGTCGCCACAGCCATTTTAGGGCTAGATTATGTTGAAATAGTACCAAAGCTAGCCTATACCCCTAAAGTGCCTTCAATGGAGGTATATGTAACAATAGCGACTAATTCCACTTCTGGATGCAAATTCTGGACTAGGGAAGGATGGCAAGCACTGATAAACTGGTTATCACATCAAGGCTATAAGGTTTATAATGTTTCAGCTGAACCAAATCCATTTGACAATTGTATTCAAATAACAACCCCTAGTCTTGAATCTAAAATGGATTGGATAGAACATGGTGAATTCTTTATTGGGCTTTCTAGTGGTTTATCATGGGTGGCGTGGGCTTTAAATAAGCCAGTGGTTATGATAAGTAATTTTACAGAAGATTGGAATGAGTTTTCTTGTATCAGAATTACCAATAAAGATGTTTGTCATGGCTGTTGGAATAACCAAAATTTCTCTTTTAATCCCGGCGATTGGAATTGGTGTCCCGTACATAAAGGCACAGATAAACAATTTATTTGCCATACTTCAATAACTGCTGATATGGTAATAGACGAAATAAAAAAAGCAGGTTTATAACCTGCTTATATTTACTAAAACCACGAACCAACTATTTGTTTAATTCTTTGCTTAATTCTATAATTGTTTTAGAAACCACTCCCCATTTCATTTCCTTGAATAGCTCCTTCAATTTACTGAAATCGCTATCTTCTAATTCTAATGTAGCTGTTCTATCAAGCATAGAATCGTTAAAATCCTCTGGCTTAATTTCAAAAAGACCTTTGTGTGCATCTACTTTATCAAGTAAACGCAATCTTTGCATCATTTCATCTACGCTAAATCCACTTTGGCTAGGATTATTAATTGCACTTTTTAATAGGTCATAACTAGTTAAAAATGTGTCCCTTCCTTGAATGCTTTCTTTAGCTACTTTTAATTCAATTGATTTCATAGTATTATTTTTGACAAAATTATACCAATTAATTTAATTAAAAAAATTAAATTCCGGAAGTTCCGCTACTCCCATCTGTACCTGCTGTACCACTAGTACCATTGGTTCCACTTGTACCGCTAGTTCCAGAAGTATCAGGGCTTGGAGGAGTTGGAACAGGAATCCAAGGTAATGGTAAACTTACGATTGGAGGATTGATTAAATTAGCCAATTGACTATCTAAATTAACATCTAATGCAGGCACATCTAACCCAGCATCTAACCACCCACATACTTGTTCAAAAGTAAGGTCAGGATAAGCTGTAAAGTCTGTTTCGCTAGGTGTAACACAAGTCATTGCTCCATATACATCAGCTACATATGTTTTACCATCTACTTCAGTAGTTGCATTTCTACGCCAATGTACTATTTTTACTACATCTAATAATGAGCCTTCTTGAGGTATTTCATCCATTGAGGATATAACCCAATTATAAACTGTTGCCATTTTTGTTATTTTTACAAATTTACTAAATTATTTTATAATGCTGAGAATGAACTTCCTCCATTTGTAGATAAATATAAATTAGAAACACTCCCAGCTAAAATATAATTTCCATTATCAGAACAAGATAAACTATAATAATATGTAGAACCAGTGCTACTAGTTAAATCACTAACGCTTGAAAGTGAAGAAGTGACTTGTTGAATATATTGTGGTGAATCCCCCACAATAGCATATCCAATAACGGGGGCTTGATTTGCAATAACAGCACTTTTCCATTTTCTAACAGAACTTCCTCCAGTTATAGATGACCAAGAACTACCGCTATTGGTTGATTTTACTAAATAATCACCTGCAAATGTAGTGCTATATTGAGAAGCTATTGCAGTAGTTCCATTAGAAAATATATCTAATCCATTTACAGCTGAACCAGATGTATTAGTATAAACGCTTGACCATGTTGACCCATAATCTGTTGATTTATATATAAATGAAGTACCACCAAGTCCGCCACCAACAAGCATTACACTTGCATCACTACTCATGGTACATGAGCTATAACTAGCTCCAGAACTTGGAGGATGTTGATTACTCCATGAAACGCCATAATTTGAAGAATAATATATTTCACCAGTATACAAAATACTTTGTTGACCATCTGTAGTAATTATTTGATATTGACCATTACTACTTAAACAACAACTTTGAAATGTTTTAATACCAAAATATGTAATTTGAGTCCATGAAGCACCATAATTAGATGAAGAATAAGCATACCCACCAGCTTCTACTGCTAACGCATATTGACCATTTTTAGACATTGAAACAGAAATCCAATACCCATATACACTTGCTTGCGACCAACTAGAGCCATAATTTGAAGAATAATACAAATACCCAGCTGTCCAACCATTAGTACGCAAGTTAGCATTAGATGCTATCATGTATTGACCAGAATCTTTATTAACAGCAACTGATGAAAATGATTTTCCAGAAAAAACAGGCGTAGTTGGCGTAGATGAACAAGTTCCACCATTTATTGATATTTTTATTGTTGATGGCGAACCAACTGTAACAGAAAGATTTAATGTTTTAGTTTGAACACCATTTGCTATATCTTGACAATCTACTTGAACTCCATCTACATACAAAACAACTTTAGCAGGGCTTACAAATAATGTTCCTGTTAAACCAACAGTTATTGTTTGAGCAGCTATTGCGCCATTGTATTGGCTAGTTGTATTGCCTCCTGTTACTGGGTAGGTAAATGCAGGAGTAAATGTTGGGAATCCAACGCTTCCTGACATTGAAGTAAAACTCTTACCATATTGAGCATCTAAAATAAAATTTCCCGGTTGGTAAATATCTTGTTTAACTATTATTGCATTACTTGCTTTTACTGCATAAGGGGGATAATTAGGATTAAACCCACTTACGCTAGCAGCTACAACAGATTTTGTTGATTCTCTATTAGTAGGTGATGGTATAGTTGCTATTAAAGTAAATATCCCATTATTTACAGCATCTTGTAAATTACCATAAGAAACTGCTTGATTATCTGCTAATCCTGTAAAACTCATTATATGGTACTTTTAAGTCTTAATTCTAATTCTTCAACACGCTTTTCTAGTGATGCTATTTTTAATGTGTGAACATCTGAATAGTTTACTGTTAGTTCATCATACCCAAATACTGCATCTGGTATTAATGATTTAACTTGTTGGGCTGAATAACCATATCTTATTTGGCTTTGACCTTTTCTTGTGAACTTTATTACATCTATACCTAAAGCTGAAATGTCTGGATTGGTTTCTAGCACATTTTTAAATCTTATATCTGAACTTTCAAAGAATGAAGATGCTGTCATGCTATATGAAGCTCCTAAATTTACATTAGCATTAGCTCCCGAATATGGTACATAAGTAGAAGATGCAGAGCCTGTAGTTAAATATGTACTATTATCATAACTTATTGTGGTTCCGCTAGCTTTTACAAACCCTGTACCATTTAATTGCGGTTGACCACCTAGCCCAGCTAATGTATATGTTGGTACATTTAAAGTATTTGAAACAAATGTAGAAGAACCTGAATTACCTGTAGTGGTTAATGAAATAGTTGGTTGATATCCTGATAAGCCATTAATAAATATGTTACTTCCATCAGTTGATATATCACCAACATTTGTGCCATTATATCTAAATACAAACATTTGACCTGTTGTTGTTTTTCTATTTGCAAGAAAAGAAACACCAGAATCTGTTACAACAGATACAATAGCAGTTGTTTGTGTATCTGCTATGCTTACGCCTGTTGTTGAATTATCGTATACTGTTTTACCAAAACATACATCACCCCCACTTGTAATACGCATTCTTTCGGTACCGCTAGTAGCAAATATTAATGGAGATGCTGTAACTAAACCAATGCTTAATCCATTAGAAGATACAGCATTATCAAAAATCGCAGTAGAATTTGTAGCTGTATTCCCAAAAATTGTACCTGAGTAATTTAATCCATATCTAACAATAGTTAAAGCATAGCTACCAACATTAACACCAATATCAAGTCTTGCAGATGCACTTGTTCCTGTACTTTGATTATTAATAGAATTATATAACTCAGTATTTACATTATTTACAATTGTAAAACTTGCTGCTTGTACACTACTAGAGAATGTAGCTGCACCTGTTCCTAATGTAATTTGAAAAGGAACTGTAGATGCGGTATCATCAGAAATTCTAAAGTTAGGGTCTGTTGCAATAGACCAACTTTGAGCAGTAGCATTAGTTCTATTAAAATTTATTGAAGCACCTGTACCTTTTGAAAAAATCATATTTTGACCTGAAGAAACTGTAACCCTAGCTGCCCCAGCAACATCTAATGAATAAGTACCCCCTATTGTAACAAGGGTAGTATTATTAGTTCCTAATTGTAAATTACCTGAAGTAAATTGTTGATATAAATAAATATTATTATTTGAATTATCAAACCATAAACCACCATATTTAGTTGTTGCATTACCTACATAAATACCACCTTTTGTAGAGCCTGTGCCACCTCCAAAATAACCAAATCCATCTGCTGATGCACTTCCTATAATATTAAATAAATAAGAACCTAATATTGAATTTACACTAACTTTTGTGCCATCATCATACATTAAACTATCTCCTACAGTTGTTGTATTAGGAGTAAATTTTGCTATTTTATTTAAAGTACCACTTATGGTTCCTGCACCTGATGTCCCCGAAGTTCCATTTACTCCTGATGTTCCCGAAGTTCCGTTAGTCCCTGTTCCTCCATTAATTCCAGATGTTCCACTTGTACCTGAAGTCCCTCTTGTACCACTAGTACCTGATGTTCCATTGATACCACTTGTACCCGATGTGCCTGATGTTCCAGAAGTGCCAGATGCACCTGTTGTACCACTAGTTCCACTAGTTCCTGATGTCCCGTTTGTTCCAGATGTACCGCTAGTGCCATCAATACCAGATGTTCCCGAAGTACCTGTGGTACCACTAGTTCCTGAAGTACCATTATTGCCATTTATTCCAGATGTCCCCGAAGTTCCTGTGGTTCCGCTTGTACCAGATGTACCACTTGTACCCGAACCACTTGTACCTCCTCCTGCATATTGAGGAATGTTTAATGTTGTTCCATTAAAAGTAGCTGCTCCACTATTACCTAGTGTCGTAAGTAAAACAGGGACTTGATAATCTACATTTGCAACTGCAGCCGTAAATCCAGAAGTTCCACTAGTGCTTCCCTTTACAATACCATTTACATTAGGTAGTTCACTTAATATTGTATTCTTAGATGACATTATTTAATTTATTTTTTAATTCTTCTATTTCTATTTGCTGCTCTTGAATTGCAGCACCTAAATAACCTATTATTGCATTATAATCTACTGCTTTATATGATTCTTCATTTGAACCATTAATAACAAAATCTGAAATTTTTGATACTGTTTGCGCTTGTTGAGCTACTATACCTGCGCTTTTTTGTTTGTTTTCTTTATAATTAAATGTTACAAAATCAAGAGCATTTATTGCCTTTAAAGCATTTTTAATTGGTTGAATATTTTCTTTGTATCTAATATCTGATACAGCATTACCACTAAATGTAATGGTTGTACCATTTGTTGATATATCACCAACAGCTCCACCATTATATCTAAATATAAACAT
>Ga0114969_10004553_pt1 | contig 10948 bp, 9 predicted proteins | sample M_130807_MF_Meta_FD_87316 | JGI IMG/M metagenome (GOLD analysis project Ga0114969, IMG submission 87316) | Freshwater microbial communities from Lake Montjoie, Canada to study carbon cycling - M_130807_MF_MetaG | ecosystem: Environmental > Aquatic > Freshwater > Lake | place: Lake Montjoie...
CACGTCATTTATCGGTCAGGGTTATTACAACACCATCACACCTCCAGTCATCAAGAGAAATGTTTTGGAAAATCCAGCGTGGTACACCGCGTACACGCCGTATCAACCCGAGATCAGCCAAGGTCGGCTCGAGGCGCTGCTCAACTTCCAAACCATGGTGTCCGAGCTCACCGGACTGCCGCTAGCCAATGCATCGTTGCTCGATGAGGCAACTGCTGCAGGCGAAGCAATGACGATGATTCGCCGCCAGTCGAAACACACCGGCAACACCTTTTTCGTGCATGAGGACACGCATCCGCAGACCGTCGCGGTGCTGCGCACACGCGCTGAGCCAATCGGTATCGAGCTCATCATCGGACCATCTACCGACTTCGACGAAGAGCGTTGCTTTGGTGCGCTCATCTCGTGGCCCGGCTCGAGCGGTGCGCTTCACGATCACCGCGAACTCATCGCAGCTGCGAACGATTGTGGGGCACTCGTCGCTGCCGCCACGGACCTACTGGCCTGCGTGCTGCTCACTCCTCCAGGGCAATTCGGCGTCGACATTGCGATTGGTTCGGCTCAGAGATTTGGAGTGCCCATGGGCTTCGGCGGCCCACACGCAGCGTTCATCGCGACGCACGAGGTTCATGCACGCGCATTGCCCGGACGTCTTGTGGGCGTCAGCACGGACACCGCCAGTCGACCCGCGTTACGCCTTGCGCTGCAAACGCGTGAGCAACACATTCGCCGCGAGAAGGCCACATCGAATATCTGCACCGCCCAGGCTCTGCTCGCCAACATCGCTGGCATGTACGCGTCGTGGCACGGACCCGAAGGTCTGCGCCGCATTGCCGAACGCGTGCATCGGCTCGCCTCGATCTGCGCCGACGGCCTTCGCACCAACGGCGTCACGCTCGTGAACGACTCATGGTTCGACACGATCCACATCAACGTCGCCTCAGCGCAGCAGACGATCGACTCAGCGAAGGCTGCCGGACTCGCGCTGCGGCTCGTCGATGACACCACCGTTGGCGCCAGCTTCGACGAAACCTCTACGACTACAACGGTCGAAACCCTGTGGCGCGTCATCGGTGTAGCGACGACAATCGACGATCATCACAACGCTCACGACGGTATACCGCTTCACTCCCGGCGCACCGACGCTTTCCTTCCGCAGGCGGTGTTCAACCGGTATCACAGCGAGCACGAAATGCTTCGCTATCTTCGGAACCTTTCCGACAAAGACCTTGCGCTTGATCGCACGATGATCCCGCTTGGCTCGTGCACGATGAAGCTCAATGCCACCGTCGAGATGGTTCCAGTCACATGGCCCCAGTTCGCCGATGTCCATCCCTATGCCGACGACTCCGACACCATCGGATATCGCACGATGATCGAACAACTCGAAACCATGTTGGTGGCCATCACCGGTTACGACGCTGTGAGCCTGCAGCCAAACGCCGGCAGCCAAGGCGAACTCGCTGGGCTGCTCGCCATCCGCGCGTATCACGCAAGCCGCAATCAGCAGCAGCGCACTGTGTGTCTCATTCCGTCGAGTGCGCACGGCACCAACGCCGCCAGTGCCGTGATGGCCGGCATGCAGGTGGTGGTGGTGGCGTGCGACGAGCGCGGCAACATCGACCTCATCGACCTGCGCGCCAAGACCAGTGCTGCGGGCGATCGTCTCGCTGCGATCATGGTTACCTACCCATCTACGCATGGAGTGTTTGAAGAAGCGATTCGCGACATCTGCGAAGTGGTGCACGAGGCTGGCGGCCAGGTGTACGTAGATGGCGCAAATCTGAACGCACTCGTCGGCCTTGCCCAACCCGGCCGATTCGGTGCCGATGTGAGCCACCTCAATCTGCACAAGACGTTCTGCATTCCTCACGGTGGCGGTGGTCCTGGCGTTGGCCCGGTGGCCGTACGTAGCCACCTCACGCCGTTCCTGCCCGGCAATCCGCTGGGCCCACGCGATCAAGTCTGTGGGCCTGTCTCGGCCACCATGTATGGCTCTGCAAGCATCTTGCCGATCTCATGGATGTACATCCGTCTGATGGGCGCCACAGGCCTTCGTGATGCCACCGCTGCCGCAATTCTCAGCGCCAACTATGTGGCCCAACGACTCAATGCAGCGTTTCCTGTGTTGTACCGCGGCGAACGTGGTTACGTAGCGCACGAGTGCATTCTCGATCTGCGTGACATCACCAAGAACACTGGCGTCACTGTCGACGATGTCGCCAAGCGTCTGATGGACTACGGCTTCCATGCGCCCACGATGAGCTTTCCAGTGACCGGCACCTTGATGGTCGAACCCACCGAGAGCGAAACGCTGCACGAGCTCGATCGCTTCTGTAACGCAATGCTGGCTATCCGCTCCGAGATCGATCGGGTCGACAGCGGCGAATGGACCTCTGATGACAATCCACTGCGGCACGCCCCACACACCAGCGAAGATCTGCTCGGCGAATGGACTCGGCCGTACAGCCGCGAGTTCGGGGCCTACCCACTCGACGTGCTGCGCGCCAACAAGTACTTCCCACCGGTGTCGCGAATCGATGCAGCCTTTGGCGATCGACATCTGGTGTGTTCATGCGCACCGCTCGAGGTCTACGCCGCCGCGATGACATAGGTCGGTCACGGCATCTCAACGACGTGCCAACGCAATGGGTTACCGTTGCAACATGGCTGAATCTTCTACACCCGGTCTCGGTGATCTGCTCGCGCTCTTCGGTGGCGCGAATCCGTTCGCCTCGATTGGCAAGACCATTGATCAGTTCAAGCGAGGCGTCAACGATTTCCTCACCGGTGTCGAAACCTTCAACGCGACGATGGAGTCGCTCAACGGTGTCACCGTGCGCATCAACCGTCTGCTCGACGATGTCGAAGAACCGATTCAGGCGCTGATGCCTCAGGTGACGCGCAGCATCAAGACTGCCGACGCAGTGTTTAGCCAACTCAGCGTTCCCGTTGAAAAGATCACACCGGGCCTGCTGCGTCTTGCCGACATGCTCAGCTCGCCGGGACTCATCAACTTGCCGCGCGAGATCGCTGGCTTCGTCGAAACCTTGGGCGACCTCGCCACACGCTTGCAACCGCTGACGCAGATGGCCGAGTCAGCGGGCAGCTTGTTTGGTCTACGCCCACTGTCGGCATTGCGAGGCGGTTCGAACAAGAGCCAGCCCGCCCAGGCCCCCGCTGCTGAGCCAGCAGCGAAGAAGGCCCCGGCAACGAAACCGGCCGCCGCGAAGGCTCCTGCCAAGAAGGCTCCAGCGAAAAAAGCTCCTGCCAAGAAGGCTCCAACAAAGAAGGCTCCTGCAGCAAAAGCTCCTGCTCAGAAGTAGGCGATCGGTTGCCGGTCGACGAATTACTTTCGTTTTGCGACGAAGGGTGCTGTCACCACAGTGCCAGCCAGCGCGCTGCCGCGAACATCGATGGTTACGGCAGTGCCGATGGCGATGTCGGGTGGCAGAAATGCCAACGCGATTCCATGTTGCAGCACCGGTGAAAAGTTGCCGCTGGTGAGCACACCGATGGGCTGATCGTTGAGCAGCACAGCGCAACCCTCGCGAGGCGGACGACGTCCCTCGGTGGCGATTGCCCGCAGCAGGCGGCTCACTCCCCCGGCTTGCTCTGCGGCGAGCGCAGCGCGGCCACGGAAATCTCCCTTGGTCCACGACACGACCCAGCCAAGACCTGCTTGAAGCGAGGTGATGCCAGACCCGAGCTCGTGACCATGCAACGGCAACGCCGCTTCGAGCCGGAGTGTGTCACGGGCTCCAAGTCCGGCAGGCGTGATGCCTGCGCCGAGCAATTGCTGCCACAGCGCCGCAGCAGCATGGGCGGGAATTGCAATCTCTACGCCGTCCTCTCCGGTGTAGCCAGTGCCAGCCACAACGCAGCTCACGCCTTGCCACACAACTGTGGCCACGCAAAACCGTTTCACCGCTGCGGCATCAGGAAACACTGTCGCCAAGCAGGCACGGGCCTCGGGGCCCTGCACCGCAATCACGGCGCGGGTCTGCGTGGTTTCGATACCACCGATTGCATCGCGAACACCGTCGGTATTCGAAGCATTGGGCATCACATCGAAGGTCTCGTGATCGACCCACCACACGATGATGTCGTCGAGCACCGATGCATCGGTTTCGTCGAGCAGATGCGTGTATTGCGCTTTGCCAGGTGCAATCTTGCCGAGGTCGTTCGTGAAGGCCCGTTGCAGTTGTTCGAACGCATCTGGGCCCGTGACGCGAACCGTTCCGAGATGCGAAACGTCGAACATGACAGCGCCACTTCGGCACGCGAGGTGTTCTTCGATGGTTCCGCCGGCATACGACAACGGCATGTCCCATCCGCCGAAGGGCACCATTTTTGCGCCGAGCGCGCGGTGCGCCGCATCGAGCGGCGAATACCTGAGCTCGGTCACCGAGGTCAGATCGCTACGTGCGCTTCGGGAACAGCGTGAGGACCGACAATGCTGATGAGCGACGAATCGATCTCGCTCTTCACTCCGGCCAGCGGCAACACGTTGAGCACTCCTTGGCCCTTCCTGAGCACGTCGATGAGTTCTTCGCCATCACACAGCACCACGTTGGATCCGCTGATCACAATGTGCGCCGAGGCAATGTCTGAGTTCACGTGCTCGCGCAGGTAACTAAATACCTCGCGGACCGAAGCGAGCTTGATGCCAGCGTCCAAGAGGTTCTTGATCACGCGAAGTTCGAGGAGATCTCGATACGAGTACTCGCGACGTGAACCGCTGCCGGCGGCGTCGAGCAACGATGGCCGAACTAAGCCGGTACGTGCCCAATAGTCGAGTTGACGATACGAGATGCCAACAATGCTGGCTGTCTTGGTGCCGCTGAAACCTGCTTCGATCATGGCTGCCTCCGTGATCTAGAGAATATGTCGCTCACACAGCGGTAGTTACGCCCGTGTAAGGAGGATCACAGTACGGTAACCCGCGCGCGCCGTCAAGCTTTCTCGCGCGGAGCGCAAACATAATTTCACGCACAGCGCGAACGCGCCCTCGGTGAGAGACAGCGTCAGCTGCTGAAGTCTTCGGGGCTGATGTTCTCGATGAAGTCGCGGAACTCATCGAGGATCGATTCGGCTTCGCCTTCGCCCAATTCGGCGTGCTCGGCCTCGGGTTCTTGGCCCACCTCGTCGAGCAGCTCGGACGTTGCGTATATCGCCGCTCCTGTGCGTGCGGCGATAGCCATGGCATCAGAGGGCCGACTCGACAGTTCACGAAGCCCAGCGGCCGTCTGCAGATAAATGGTGGCGTAGTAGGTGTGTTCGCGGATCTCGGTGATGACAACACGGTCGACCGTTGCGTCGAGCAGCGCGAGGAACTGCACCAACAGGTCGTGGGTCATCGGTCGCGGAGCGGTGAGGCCCTTGAGCGCAAAGTGAATAGACGACGCCTCGGCGTTGCCAATCATGATCGCTAAGCCGCGCTGACGACCCGCCTGCTCCCGAAGGAATACGACCGGGGTGTTGTCGGGAGGTTCAATTCGAACCTCAACGAGCTCCATTGCGATGTCCACGACGGTGATGGTAACTCGCATTCACGATCGAGTGCGAACGAACGCAACCGAAAGACAAAACTGCTGCGCTGTTTAGGCTCCGTCGAAGTGGTGGCGCAACATCGACTCGATCATCGCTGCGCGTAACTGGTTGCCAAGCTCGGCAAGCTCGCTGAGTGTCTGCAGCGCCTGCTGACGCGACTGCGGGTTGCGCTGACGAAGCAGCGGCATGATGCGCTGCTCAAACAACGCCGATTCGCGCTCGGCAGCCTGACGCCACGAGCGAAGGTGACGAGCGTCGATGCCCTGTTCAAGAAAGCGCGCTGCGATGCGGGCGATCTCGACGGCGTCGGCCTGATACGTAGCATCGGCGCCGGATCCGCGTGAGGGCACAATGGCGAACTCATCGAGTTCGCGTAGCTGCTCTTCGGAAATCTCGGCAGCCAAACGCAATTCGTCGCGGCTGTAGGGCAGGCCGGGAAGATCTACCGCAGGGGCCTTTGCAGCCGCAACCGGCTTGGCCGCAGCTACAGGCTGCGCTGGCTTGGCTGCAGCCTTGGGCGTTGCCTGTGAAGGCTCGGGTGGCACGTTGGCGCCAACCACGGTAAGCATGGGGGCGGCCGACACCACTGGCGCCAATGGAGTAACGGGCACCGAACCGGTGGCAGGCCGAGCCGATGGATGACGCGACGTCTGCGCAGCAATGTCGCCAGGGATCAACGCTTTGCCGCCGGCCCATTCGGGCCCGCCATCGGTTCGACGAAACACGCTGTCACGCTGCGGTACTTCGGGGACGACGGTGTTGCGAATCTCGACATTGCGAATGCCGCGCGGCGGTGTGCGCCCGCCCGTTGGATCGGTTTCGATGGTGCCTGACTCGATGCGATCACGGATGACCTTGAGCGGCAGGAAGTTCTCTTTTTGCTCGTGCAAAATCGCGCGCAGCAGATCTACATCGTGTTCGTAAAACTTGCGATAGCCAGAAGGCGTGCGCTCAGGTTCGATGAGGCCCTGACTCTCGAGGAAACGAATCTTTGAGATCGTTACATCGGGGAAGTCCTCGAGTAACAGCCCAAGCACCTCGCCGATAGACAGGTATTGGTTATCAGACATCGTGGTCACTGCGCCCGCTCGAAAAAGACGAGGCGGAACTTGCCGACCTGAAGTTCGTCGCCCTGACTCAACAAGGCTTCTTCAATACGCTGCTGATTGACATAGGTTCCGTTCAGCGAGCCTGCGTCGCGAGACACGTACCCCGCCGCTGTGCGCTCTACTTCGGCGTGGCGCCGAGAGACCGTGATGTCGTCGAGCATGATTTCGCTATCGGGGTGCCGGCCGAGATGGGTGACCGCAGCGCGAAGCGCAAAGCGCTCGCCCGCCTGTGCACCGCTGCGCACGATGAGCACGCCGCAATCTTCGGGGACCGTGCTGAGATCTACGTGCACGTCGTCGGCTGTGCCCGGGGCGTCGAGCAATGGATCGACATTGGGCAGCGTGATGGTGTGATCAGCGGCGAGATCGAGCGCGGAGCCACATGCCGAGCAGAAGTTTGACTCGGTGCGATTTCGATGTCCGCAATCGTTACAGAACACGTAGGCCACGGCGCAGACCTTAGCTTTCTGTGAGCGCACGATAAGAAACGGCGTCGATCAATTGTGCCGTCTGGCTGGGGTCGGACATTTCGATCACACAAATCCAGCCGCCGCCGTAGGGATCGTTGTTCACTGCGGCGGGATCAGAACCCAACGCAACGTTGACCTCGACTACAACGCCCGAGACCGGGGCATAAATATCGGACACCGACTTGGTGCTCTCGACCTCGCTGAAACTTTGCCCGTTTGCGACGGTGACCCCAATGTCTGGCACCTGCACGTAGACAACGTCTCCTAACGCGTCTTGCGCAAAGTCGGTGATTCCCATGCGAGCTCGGTTGCCCGAGATCTGGATCCACTCATGGTCACTTGAGTACAGCAGCTCGTCAGGCACGTTCATTAGCCCACACGGTACTCAACTTGAGACCCCCCTGTGAACAAACCCAAGACTGACCCTCTGGCTGAGGCTGAGATTGTTCAAACTGCCGGTTCAGCGCAGCAATTGGCGAATGCGCCGGGCGTACTCTTGGCCGAGTCGGCGCGAATCGGCATCGGTGTTCCCTTCGGCCCAGACATGGGTGACGGGCTCCTCGGGATCGGGCAACGCCAAGACCCATCCGTCGTCGTGCATCACCTTGACACCGTCGACCAGCACCACATCGCGTCCGGCCATCTCGACCAAGCTGCGCATGACCAAACCCTTTTGCTCCCAGGGAGTCACCACCGTTTCGTGCACCACATGTGACTTGGGTAGACCCGCGACAACGTCGGCCAAGGTTCGTTCGGTTCGAGCCAACAGATCGAGAATCTTCAGCAATGCACCGGCGGCATCGAACGCTGGCAGGAAGCCCGGCAAGATGTATCCGCCAGCACCATCGGAAGCGAAGCCAACTGCTGGCTCCATCGCCGCCGCCATGAGCGCGGCCATCGAGATCTTTGTGGGAACAACATCGACCCCATGGGCCTCGGCCAAACGAGCCGCCTGCTGGCTGATGTTCACTGGCAACGCAATGGCGTCGCCGAGCAGGTGGTCGCAAACCAAATCGACGAACGCCAAGAGGGCTTTGTCGTGGGTCAACACGCGACCCTCGTTATCGATGAGCGTGAGCCGCTCGCCGTCGGCATCGATGATGGCGCCAAGGTGAGCACCTGAGGCACGCACCAACCCGCCAACACGCTCGCTCGCAACAGCGAGATCGAAGGCAACGCGATCGGACGTAGACACGTACGGGTTCACCGCAAGCACGTCGGCGCCGAGTTTGCCGAGCAACGTAGGCATCACCAACGAAGTGGCGCCAAAGCTGTAATCGACCACGAGCTTGAAATTGCTCTCGCGGATGGCATCGGCCTGCACAGTGGCCTCAAGCGCAACGGTGTATTCCTCGAGTGCGCGCGGCGGAAACTGAATGTCTCCAATCTCTTCGGCGAGCACGCGCCGGAAATCTTCACGCTGGAAGAGGCGCTCGATTTTGCGTTGGCCGTCTTCGCTGATGTCGGTGCCCGACGAATCGAAGAACCGCACGATGACGCGTGACGGGTCGTCTTGATGCAGTCGAACAGTGAGCCCAGCGAACGCTCGTGGCGAACGGGTGAGAAATCGCGTGACCGGCACGCTGGCAACCTCGAGGTCGAGCACATCGACGCCCGACGCATTGAGCCCGGCCATGATGGCTCGTTTGAGCATGCGCGCCGCGCGGCTGGAGTCGCGCGAGATCACGACCGTGGTGCCCTTCTTCAACGACGTGCCGTGGGCCATCGCCAGCTTGACCGCAAGCTCGGGAGTGACATCGACGTTGGCCAGACCAGTGACGCCATCTCGGCCGAACAGGCTGCGCGAACCCTTGCTCTCCCAGACGATGCTGGTATTCACCACGGCGCCATCTTCGATGGTCTTAAACGGGTACACCTTGACATCGCCGTTGAGCACAGCGCCGCTTCCAACGAACACCGAGTCGCCCAACACCACGCCTTCGTCGATGCGAACGTTTGAGCGAATGCTGCAACTGCGACCCACTACTGCCCCGCGTAGACGAACTCCGGAGCCCACGTAGACATTGTCGTGAAGCACTGAGCGTTCGATGTGCACGTCGGTGAGCAGTCGCACGTTTGAGCCAAGCACGGTGTACTCGCCGAGCCAACATCCGGCTTCGACCTTGCATCCCGGCCCGATAACGGCTGGGCCCGTGACGGTGGCCGACGGCGAAATTTCGGCACCCTCGCCGAGCCACACACCATCGCTGATGCGGAATCCGGGGATCTCGAGTTGCACCTTTTGGTCGAGCACATCTTTGTGCGCGTTGAGATAGGCATCGAGGGTGCCGACGTCTTCCCAAAAGCCCTCGGCTACGGCGCCATACAACGGCAACCCTTCGGCGAGCAATTGAGGAAAGACCTCGCCGCTGAAGTCGACCGAGCGACCCTCGGGGATGTAATCGAAGATCGATGGCTCGAGCACGTAGATGCCGGTGTTGATGGTGTCGCTGAACACTTGGCCCCATGTGGGCTTCTCGAGGAACCGTTCGATGGTGCCGTCTTCGCGGGTGATAACGATGCCGAAGTCGAGTGGGTTCTCAACCGGCGTGAGACCGATGGTGGCAATCGCTTTGTGCTCGTCGTGAAAAGCCACCAACGCGCCAAGATCCATGTCGGTCATGACGTCGCCCGAGATCACCAAGAACCGCTCGTTCAACAGATGCCTCGCGTTGCCGACGCTGCCGGCAGTACCTAATGGCACGGCCTCGTGTGCGTAGTGCATCGTGACGCCGAACTCACTGCCGTCGCCGAAGTAGGTCTTGATCGCGTTGGCCAAGAACGCAACGGTGACGACAATCTCGTCGAAGCCGTGTTTGCGCAACAGGTTGATGACGTGCTCCATCATCGGCACATTGGCAATGGGCAGCATGGGCTTCGGAGCGTTTGAGGTGAGCGGACGAAGTCGGGTGCCTTCGCCGCCCGCCATGATGACGGCTTTCATGATTCCTTCGTATTCATTGGGCGAGATCCTTGTGTGCTCGATCGGCCCGGCCGTCGCGCAGGTTGGCGCGAATGACTGGGATGTATGCAAATGCAGTCCAGTAACTGATAATCAGGCCAGGTATGGCGCAGAGCCAACCGGTGATCTGAAACGGCAGCTTGTAACGAAAGTCGGATTGCCCTAAGAGCAGGCCCGGCAGCGCCAGCATCAGCAAGAAGGTGGCCATCTTGCCCCACCACGTGACATCGAATCGCTTCATTCCAAAGGCTGTGGCCAATGCCACGATGCCACCAAAGAGCGTTTCACGAATGAGCACCAGCCAGAAGAACCACAGCGGGCTCACGCCGTACACAATGATGCCCACAAGTCCGACGATGAACATCAAGCGATCGGCGGTCGGATCAAGCACCTTGCCCAGATTGCTCACCTGATTAAAGCGTCGAGCGATGTAGCCGTCGATCCAATCGGTGCCGCCGAGTCCGCCCATGAGCCACGCAGCGCCCGCAAGGTTGTCGCGGCCGAACAAGAGGTACAAGAACAGCGGGATGCACAGCAACCGAACAACAGACATTGCGTTGGGGATCGTGACAATGCGATCGGTGTCGGCTTCGAGTTGCGGGTCTGACGGCCGATTGATCAGGTGAGCAGATTTGCGGTTTGGGCGAGACGAGTCCGACGACACTGACGAAGCGTACAACGACCTACAGTCGCTGCATGACTCCACACGCACTGCAGGGAAAGGTCGCGTTCATTACGGGCGCAGGATCGCGATGACCACCATTTTTACCCGCATCATCAACGGCGACATTCCTGGCACGTTCGTCTACCGCGACGAGCTCTGTGTTGTCTTCATGTCGATCAACCCAATGGCG
>Ga0114969_10004556_pt1 | contig 10945 bp, 3 predicted proteins | sample M_130807_MF_Meta_FD_87316 | JGI IMG/M metagenome (GOLD analysis project Ga0114969, IMG submission 87316) | Freshwater microbial communities from Lake Montjoie, Canada to study carbon cycling - M_130807_MF_MetaG | ecosystem: Environmental > Aquatic > Freshwater > Lake | place: Lake Montjoie...
ATAATAAAAATATAGTTATATAATAAAAATATAGTTATATAATAAAAATATAGTTATATTATAAAAATGATAGAATTTCATTTATGTTGTATTTTACTTATTTTAATTTGTTTATTACTCTTTAAATTTTATTTAGAATCACTTAATAAAACACGTAATACATTACCAAAACAAACAAGAGAAAAAAAGAATGATAGTGATGATTTAAAACTATTGATTAATGAAATGAAACAAAATACAAATAAAAAAATAAATAAGGCAATCGAGCAAGGTATGATAGAAGGTTTTCAAGCAATGAATGGTAATGAAAGTAATTATATAAATAGTAAATTAAATAATAGTGGTAATGATACTAAAAAATTAATGTTATTTTATAAAACCAGTTGTTCTTATTGTAATGATTTTTTACCAGTATGGTATAAAGTAGTTAATGATTTACCTAATAATGTAAAATATGAAGAAATCAATTCTGATAAAGATAATGAAAGTAATAAAAAAACAAATGAATATAAAATTACAAGTGTGCCAACACTTATTTTACTTATGAATAATGAAAAAAAAATGTATATGGGTAATAGAACCTATAATGATATATCAAGATTTTTAAGTCATTATGGTATTAATCTTGTTTCTAAAACATTTGAAGAATTTGATGATTCTGGATATAGTGCTGAACCCGCACCTACACAACTAACCAATCCTAATTGTCCTGCTATTACATTTGATACACAATTAGATATAGCCAATGATGAGTATATGTATCAAATCTTTAATAGTGAAGGGCAATATGGATATGCAACAGGTGGTTTTAAAGAAAATAAGTTATTAACACCTTTTGCTGCTGCGTATTCAGTTGTTGATAGTTATTTAACAAGTCTTACAGATACAAAAAATATGGAAGAATGTTCTACTTTATATTCAAAAGATATTAGAGGGTTTGGATTATGTGATACTGATAAATTAAATGATATTTTAAGTTATCAAGAAAAAATTAAAAATGGTTCTGTAAAAGAAAGAATAGCAGGTACAAATTATAATACAAATAATAATGTTATAAAAGCTATAAAAAAAGCGTGTGAATTGTAAATGTAATTGATTTTTATTTTATTTTAGTATTTTACCATAGATTTTATCATCGATTTAATAATATATTCATTCATATATTCTATATCAATATGTTTAAGTAATTCATTTTCATCAGTCTCCTCAGTTTCTTCAGTATCTTCAGTCTCCTTAGTATCATTTATTTCTTCAGTCTCATCAATCTCTTCAGTATCATTTATTTCTTCAGTCTCATCAATCTCCTCATTATCATTTATTTCATTAGTCTCCTCAGTATCATTTATTTCATTAGTCTCCTCAGTATCTTCAGTCTCCTGAGTCTCCTCAGTTTCCTCAGTATCATTTATTTCATTAGTCTCCTCAGTATCCTCAGTTTCATCAGTTTCATCAGTATCATTTATTTCATTAGTTTCCTCAGTCTCCTCAATCTTAATTAAATATTTATTCATTTTATTATTTATATTTAATTCATATTCATAATCACATAAAAATAATTGATAAAGTAAAAATAAATTACCACTTAGTAAATTTTGTTCATTCATTTCATTTAATATATCATATTTAATATTAGAATTATTCATTAAATAATCATATAATCCAATTGTATATATCCATTGTATAAATCTTAATTGTGCCATAGTTATTGTATATTTATTATTACCTATATTTATACAAATATCTGGTTCTATAGTTTCATCTAAATTAAAATCTTCTTTTGTTAAATTAGTATTTTCTATCATTTTATTATATAATTCATAACTATTATATTCTTTTTCTATTATAGTATTATTAGTAGTATTTTTATTTTGATAATTTGTAGTTTTAAAATCACCTTTTCTTTTAAATATAAAGTATAGAATATAACATCTATTCAGAGAGTTTATAGATAATAAATTATTAAATAATGTTTGTTTATATTCATCATCATGTGAAGGGTTTATACTTTTAAATTGATACTGTGGGTATTCTTTAATAAGATTACAAATAGGTTTAATATTATAATAAGTATCTATTGTTTTTTTACATATATAGCCAAAAAAGCTATAAAATACAATTAAAGATAATGTTGAAAACCAAGATACTTGATTATCATATTCATTATCATATTGAGTATTAGCTTCTCTACAATCAAAAGCACTATAACAATTCATATTATATAATTTATGATTTATGATTTATGATTTATAATTATAATAGTTATAATTTTTAAAATTTTAAATATATCTATTTAATAGTAATATTTTGTAGATTAAACATTTACGCATCATAAATAAATAATTAATTCTAAATAATTAATTCTAAATAACTAATAAAATATAAAAAATAATAAAAAAACTATGGATAACTATAATAAAAAAATAGATGAAAGAAGTGAATATCTAAATAATGTAAAAAATAATAAAAAAATTATTGAACCTTTTGATGGTATTAGAAAAGATAAATCCAGAGTTATTTTTGGAATTTTATTAATAATTATAATTATCGATACCGTAATAGAATGTACTTTATAATAATGTATAATTGATGTATGTTTATATATCATTTATATATCATTTATATATCATTTATATATCATTTATATATCATTTATATATCATTTATATATCATTTATATAGTATTTTTTTTCTTTGTTTTTCTGTGTTTTTTTGATTTATTTTTTTTTGATAATTTATTAGTAAATATAGTTTTCTTTGGAGTAATATATTTTTTATGTAAAGCAAGTTTATGTGATATTTTTTTATTAATATTTATATTAATCTTTGACTGTGTATCAAGTTTTGACTGTGTATCAAGTTTTGACTGTGTATCAATAAGTTGATTATCTGTATTACTTATTAAATTTCTTTCAATATTACTACCTCCAACACTAATTGGCATGTCATTTTCTACTCTTGATAATTTATCAATCATATAATCATAATATTTTAATTTTAACATAATCATTATAAATTCATAAAATTTATATATTATTCCTTTATTTTCAACATTAAGATTAATAAGTCTTAAATAACTTCCTTTTCCAGATTTATTAGGTACAGATTGTTTTTCTAATAATAAATCGACAATATGTTTTGGTTGTAAATTTATATCATTATTTATTATGACCCTTGATTTATTTTGTTTATATATTTCTGGTGTTAATAATATATTTAGTCTTTCTTCTAATTTTTGTGATGCTTTTTTATAAAATGATGAGGCAAATGTCTTTGCTAATGTTTTATAATGTAATTTATTATAATTATTTATATTTTTTAAATCAATACCAGAAATTGTAGTAATATGTTTTGATGGAATTAATAATAATCTAATTGCAACATCCATAACACTAAAATCTAAATTTGGACCATATTTTTCAAATATTGGTAATAATTTAGTAGGACGATAATCTTTTATATATGAAAATTGATTTTCACTGTAATACATATTTTGTCTTTTAGCATCAGTGCTATTAAAATTATTTGTTTTTTGATTTAAAAAAATTTCTATAAAAGATGGATAATTTAATGTATAAAAATCTATCATTTTGTTATATTTTTTATTTTTATTTTTTTTTTTATTAAATAAGATCATACCACTACCACTTGGTAAATCACGAACTCTATATGGACTCATTATTTTTTTATCTTTATCTTTATCAATACTAAAACATCCAAAATCACGTTGAATATATGCTTTTCTTCCTACAGAAAAATGTCTTAAGATCGTATCTAATAATTCAAATGTTTTAGTTAAATCACTTTCATTATACAATGATACTGTAGATGTTGCCCCTTGAATTTTTTTTGTAAAACGATATAATGTTTTTTCTGGAGTAATATAATGAGTTTTAGATGTTAAAGAACCATAATTAAAATAATGTAATAATTTATCATTATTTAAATAATAATCCATATTAAGTGATATAGATGTAAGCGTAATATATCCGTTTGTACCTAAAATAGTTAAAGCATCGGAACGTGCTTGTGATTCAGTAATTGATTCAGCACTTTTTAACTTAGCAAGTTCATTTAGTCTATACATTTTTTTCCAATTAAAATTTTTATCTTTAATTTTATCTATATGTGAATGTGCTGCTTCTAATGCTATTCTTATTGCATCATTTTTTAAAATTGCTGGAGCTATATGTGGACGAGTTGTAGCTAATGCTAAAACGCTTGCGGCTACGACTAATGATGATCCTGTTGCGTTGGCTAAAATAGCTTGAGCTGTATCTGGAGCTGGAGCTGGACCACCTAATATAGTTGTAATCGCATTTTTTGCAGTAATTTTTTTTTCATCAAGAGTAGAAACAACTGCCATCTGAAAAAATACATAATTTATCATTATAATAGCATCAGTAAAAGGTATAGAATTAGTAATATTGTTTTCTTTAAAAAAAGTGAGTGCCCATTCGGCAACAGCTCCAGATACTACTTCTACTATTTCAGCACCATGCATCATTAATCTAATTCCAGCTGTTATTGCTATAGCAGTAATAATAGCAACTTTTTCAACAATAGCTGTACCTTTTTCACAAAATGCCTCAGCCTCAGTTAATACAATTTCAGCTAAATCTTTTCCTTCTGGTGAATTTGGTACTTGCAAACTGGTTAAATTTCCCTTTAAATCTATCATATAATTTGTTAAATTAGAAGGTTTATTATCTGTAAAATTAGTTGTGAAATTTATTCTCATATTAGCTAATTCAGCAGGAGCGGCAGGACCGGCGGCTGCGGGGGCTGCGGGGGCTGCGGGAGTACTTAAATAATATTTATCATTAATTCTATTATCAAGTTCAGGGAAAGTATGTTTATTTTCAAGCATTTTAGATAGAGGATATTTAGGTGTAGGAGGGATAGTATTGTTGTCAATAGTAGTTGTTAATTCTTTTGTTTTAATAATATAATATTCCGCAAAATGTTTTCCAAATTCTAATTTTGTAGTATCGATATCAGGTATACTTTTTAAAGTTAAATATTTAGTATAAAATAATTGTGTAATTGTGTCTAAATTCTCAATAGGAATTATAGGAGAGGATAACCCAGGTAAAGATAAATATTGTGCTGATTTATTAATTATCTCTTGTGTTAATGAATTATTACTCATTATACCTCCTAAATTACCACACAATATATCTGGTTTATATCCAGTATGATGTATCATTTCATTAAATAATGTTCTTAATTGAACATCACGAAGACCATTTACAACTTTAGAATCAGGTATTTCTGATTTATCTGGTTGTTTTATATATCTACGTTGTGTAACGGGTTCTAATATATACATTTCTTTACTATATTTATTAATTTCTTGATAATAGAGAATATCATCTATTTTACTACCTATTAAATCTGTAGAAACAATTGTTATACCTTTTATTGTTTGAGGCAAATCTACACCACCTTTCATCTGATGTAATTGTTGTGTAGTCATTAATAGATTAGTTACAGAATTAGTATCATTTAACTGAAGATTGATATCATTAATGTGGTTGTGATAAGTATTTAAATTACCTCCTTGTAATATTAATAATGGTGTTCTGTTGAGAATTGATGGTTTATTATTAAAATTTATACTTTGATTATTAAATTCATTTATAATTCTTAGGGCTTTTGTTTGATCTAAAACAGGTGGAGCAGGTGGAGCAGGTGGAGCAGGTGCAGGTATAATTATAGTACTAGGTATTATAGCAGCTGCGGTACGAGACATTTTTTTATAGATAGAATCATATATAGTTTTTATTTTTGAAGATACAAATAAACATTGATATTGATTAACAGCAACAGCAACATAATTGTCTATATTTTGATATTGTATAAACTCAACTAATAATTTATAGAATTGATTCATACCTGCTACAGTAATTCTATATTTACCATTATATGGGTTTATTGTGGCTGGAGCTGCGTGTAGAAAAGTATCATCACGTAAATTTGATATACGTTCTGTAGCAATTTTTGGTACACTAGCATCTTCAGTAATAAATTGTAAAGATGCAATAATATTTTCTAAAATATTACCAGTAGAACTTATATCACCATCAGTATAATATCTTATATATCCATTATCTATTTCATAATTAATATTAGTTTTAATTTTATTTATTTCTGTTTTATAAGTTGTAACAGATCCTTCTATTCCAAATAATGAGTCATTATCATTTATTCCATCATTCGGATTTCCTGTTGCTGCTGCTACTGCTGCTGCTACTGGTACTGCTGCTGCTACTGCTGAATTTGTAGATACTTCAATAAAATTTCTATTTGGTACTCCTCTAAAAGTAACTGCTGAAGTTACAGCAGTTGCTATTACAGCTATATCTATTACATTACTATCATATACTATATTCGTATTTGTAAAAAACTGTGTAAAAAATGTTTTTAGTATATCATAATTAGTTTTTCTAAATGTATAATATTTACTATATAATGTTGATAAATGTGTAAGATAATCTTTTACAAAGGCTTGATTTTCATATATTTTATAAGTTAATGAAATATCTTTTAAATCTGCTCCAGGAGCAGCTCCAGGAGCACGAGGAACACCTCCCGCTCTCGGATATACTAAATCTGGATAAGTGTTAACATTTAGACAATAATGTTGTGAGAATTCATTAAATGTAGTTGGAAATATATGTGTAGAACCTAAAATATGCGTATTATAAAATGTTGTAATTAGAGCTGTTTTTGGTATTATAATTTGATATAAAAGATGAAATACGTGATGTGAATATATTTCAAATATACTTAATGCTTTATCTAAGTTTACTGATATAGATATAGTATCTATTGCGTCATCAATTATAGCTTTTTGCGCATCTAAACCATCTTTTATAGTAGTTATTGCTGTTTGCATGGCATCATAATTTGGTATTAGAATACCAGCAGCAGCAGGATCAATATAATGAGTTAAATTATATCCACAAATACCATTAGTATCTAAAAAATCAATAATAGTTTTCGTATTATTATATCTTATTTTAAAAAGCCTCTCTCTATCATTAAATTTTTTTTGTAAATTGTTATACTCTCTTATTCTATTATTAAAATCAGTTAATCTTCTATCCCATTCAAGTGTTCTTAAATTTGTTTTAATAGTTTCATAATTAGTATATAATACGGTAACATTATATTTATCTTTATCATCATTATTATAAAAAAATGTTGCATAATGAAACCATTTTTCACTATTTAATTTTTGTAAGGTTAATTCATTTACTTTTTTTTGATTAACTGAATTTGGAGGATTTGTTGGATTTTTTACATAATCTACCGCAGCAGTATCAGCTGTTGCTTCAGCTATACAAGCAGTTATAATATTATGTGCTATTGCTAATTCTGGTTGGGCTGGTGGGGCTGGTAGTGCTGGTAGTGCTGGTAGTACTCTTTGAAAGGTAGTTAAAACTGTAGCAAGTGTTGGTGGTGGTACTATTGCTGCTGCTGGTGCTGCTACTATTATAGCGGTAACTGCTACTACTTCTGCTGCTACTGCTGCTATTGCTCCTCCTGCTACTGCTGCGGCAGTAGTAACAGCAGCATTCATAATTGTATCTACTATATTAAGACATATAGCAATTATTACTAAAGGTTCTATTGATGGTTGACTATTAATAGAAGTAATAATATATGTTACTATATGATCTATTAAAGCTACTATATTAGTTACAATAGGATTAAGTTCTGCTCCATTTGTATCTGCTACACCAGTTATAGATAATAATCTTTCTGCTGATATTTCTGCTACTATTCCTGCTATTGTAACTCTAAGTTTTTTATTTTCATTATTATTAATTATAACTCCAGCTCCAGCTGTAATAATTTCATGTAATTTCAGTAATGAATATTTACTTCCCATTAGACTTATTTTTAGATTATTTCTTATACTTTGTGATATAATAGGATTTACAGCAGGCGCCCCTAATGTTGTATCTAATTGAGAAATTATACTATTTAATCTGAGTAAATTTGTAGCTACTGCCCCTGCTACTGCCCCTACTGCCCCTGCTGCTATTGTGTCTGCTGCTGCGATTTGTGCATTTATGTAAGTTGTAATAACCCTTTTAGCAGGTTTTTGTATGTCTTTTGGTATTTTAACTAATGGTATAGTATTAAAAGATGTAACATATGAATTCGGATTAGTTGAAGTAATATCCTGATAATATTTTCTTAAATTAGATATATTAATAATTTTTTTTAAATTAGGATTAGTATTTATTTGACTTTCTAAATCTTCAAAAGCATCTTTAAATATTTCTATATTGTTTAACCATGGTTCATATATTTCAGAAAATAAAGAAATAGTATCTAAATAAGTTATTTCATCTTGTAATCGTGTATTTAAGTCTGTAAATGATACTAATGCTGGGGCTCCTGCTGCTCCTGCTGCTCCTAATGTCGTTGCTATTAAATTAACTACCTCATCCCGAGTTGTTCGTATAACTACTCCTCTTGCTGCCATAAAATCAGGTATATTTGTTGTCAAAACATTAATACTATTAATATCACCAACAAGAGCTCCTGATGGTATATAATCATTTAATTGACGTACTCTTTCTAAATAGGTTCTGTTCTTATAATAATCAATTAAATCTTTCATATTTTGTTTGTCATCTTTAGATATTGTTTTCATTGACTGAAGTTCTTTTTCATAATTTTCCAATTCTTTGTTAAATTTATCTTCAATCTCTTTTCTTGATACAGTAATATATGTATTTAGTTTATCTTTATCTTGTAATATATCTTCTGGAACATTCAATTGTTTTGTATCAAAAGTTTCTAATTTATCAAATAATAGTTTATTTTTATCTGTTTCTTTAGTAGTAATCTTTTCTGCTATTTCCCCTTCATTTGGATTTATTATATTTATAGCTACAAAACTTCTTAATAATTCGGAACTTGTATTATCATCTAATGTAGGTAATTTAAAATAATCAGTTTGTTCTATATATTTTTTATTTTTACTATCAACATTATCAGAATCACTACTATATGAAGTAATATTCAAAAAATCATCTTCTTTAGCAAAAATAACATTATATTTTTCATAAGTATAAATATCGTTATTTATTTTTTTACCACATCCAGATATAACAATAGGAATAAATGTAAATGTATTTTGAGGTACTACAGGAGGAACACCAGCAGCAAGAGGTGTAGGGTTAAAAGTTATCTCATAATTTTTTATTTTTTTATTAAAATTTTGAAAACATATTATATTTGTCTTATATAATAATAGATTATTAGCATAAAATGTAGATGGATTTAACATATTGATTATGATTGTTGCGGGTTTTGATGTATCATCAATCATAATATTATTATTAGGAGCAGGTGGTGCTGGTTGTGGATATAAATTCATATCTATATTCATAATATTTACATCACGTGGTTCTTTATTAGTTTCATCAATTTTTTTAATTATAAGTTTAGGTATAATCTCATAACTATAATCTTTTCCTGCGGGTTCTAATATTTCTTTTAAATATTTATCAGCATCAGTTTTAATTGGTCTAACAATACTTTCAAATTTTTCAATAAAAGTAACATCTTTTGATAAATTTTTAACTTGTTTTTTTAAAATTCTATTTTTAGTTTTAGGAAAATTACTTGTATATCTATGTATACCTAATAGTTCAAAATTAGTAAATACTTTATTAAATTTATCAACATCATCTCTAAATTTAAAAAAAACATTTTCAAAACCAGTTTTTACTTCATCAGAAACTGTTTTATAGTTTTCAATTTTTGCTTCTAATTTATTTAATTTTTTACTAGTTTTTGGTTTTTTTTTTGCTTTATTTATATATTTTTGTTTATCTTTATTATATTTATTATTTTTATCTTCAGTTGATGTTAATAATTCTGTATATTCATCAGTTACACTTTTTCTTAAGTCTTCAAAATTTGATTGTAATTTACTATTTATGTCATCATAATTTTCACATAATGTATAGTCAAATCTTTCTGGAAATTCTACTACTGGATTTATTGTATATTTAGAACCATAAGATGATAATTGAAGTTTAGACTTATATGCATCAATTTCAGAACATTTTAAATCCATTGTATTATTAAAATCCATAAAATAAGTCTGAAATTTTTTATAATATTTATTAAATTTTGCCTCAAGATAACGATATCTATTTATATAACAAATAAAAGTATTTTTTTCATATTTACCACGTTCACCTTTAAAGTCAATCCATTTTCTACAGTCTGTAAGGTCATTTACGTTTTTAAACTTTATTTCTTTCATAAGTGTGTTACGAATATAATCTTGTAGGTTTATAATATCTTGTGGTATATTAGAAGTATCTTCACCCATTATTTTTTCCCAAAGTTTTTTAGGTTGTTTTTTTAATTTATCAAAAAAAGTATTTTTATACCATTTTTCTATAGCCTCTAAATCTTTACGAGTTGTTGGTTGACCTATTATTTGGTCTGTAGAAGTTTTATCAGTTGCTTTATAAATAAAATGTAATCTATTTTCTAAATTTAATATATCATTTATCATTCTTTGTATTTTTGATACTCCTGTTGTTTTTTCTACATCAATTAATTTACCTTGAATAATTACCATTTTAGGATAATAATTTGTTTTTAATCTATTTATAGTTTTATTAGCTTTTATTAAAATACGTGTTAATGCTTGTGTTTGTGACCATCCTCCACTTTGCGTGGATTGTTCTTCTTTATTTTCATAGTCTTTTTTATTTTCATAGTCTTCTTTATTTGCTTCATTTTCTATTCTATTATTTTTTATATTTTTAGTATTAATTTGATTATTATTATTTTTTTTTCCACCAAATAATAAATTTTTATTTAATAATAATGATTTTTTTGTTTTTTTTGTTATTAATAATTCATTATTATTATTTTTTTTAGATAATTTATTTATTATATA
>Ga0114969_10004557_pt1 | contig 10945 bp, 12 predicted proteins | sample M_130807_MF_Meta_FD_87316 | JGI IMG/M metagenome (GOLD analysis project Ga0114969, IMG submission 87316) | Freshwater microbial communities from Lake Montjoie, Canada to study carbon cycling - M_130807_MF_MetaG | ecosystem: Environmental > Aquatic > Freshwater > Lake | place: Lake Montjoie...
ACTTGATTAAAATTTATAATTGATATCAACACTTGATTAAAATTTATAATTGATATCAACACTTGATTAAAATTTATAATTGATATCAACACTTGATTAAAATTTATAATTGATATCAACACTACTAGCCCATTCAAATCTTTTAATTAGTACTTTAGTAAATAACTTCTCAGGTGGTATATCAAATTTTTTAATAAATGCAAAAATAATTCTTGGATCAATATAATTATTTTTAGATGTCCCAAGTGATACATTTTTCATTTTATTTTTAGTATCTTTTTTTAATTTTAATTGTTTAATCATTTTTTCTATTTTACGTGCTTTTTCATTATTTTTCTTTTCTAAATATTGTTTCTTTTTTCTTTTCAGTTCTTTTAATTTATTATCTATTTTAGTTAATAAATTATCAAGTGAGGTATTTGTTGATTTTTGATGATTACATAATAATGCAACTGCTGTATTAGCCTGGTTAAACATTGCAATTAAATAATTTAATTTTTCATTTGGTTCCATTTGATTAATATGTTCTTCTTTAATTTTATCTAGTTCTCTTTGAAATAATACACTTGCATTATATGTACGCCATACTTTTGCAGTTAATCCTTTTAAAATAGAACTTAAATAATCATTTAAAATGGGAGATGTTATTAAATTAAATAAATCATCTTTTTTTACTTTATTTAATATAAATTCTTCTAGATTTTTATACACTTGAGAATGTACTGCTATTTTGCGACAATATCTAACTGAATCTTTTCCTAAGAAATCTAATCTAATTATATTATTTTCTAGTAGTGTTATATGTTCTACTCTTAATGATGTCACACCTACTGTATCTGCTTCTTCTTTAGTATCTTTTGACCCCCCAACCCGTAATGCTAAATGATCAATAAAATATAAACATGTTGCTAATTGTTTATTTTTTGGATTATTATCTGATAATTGTAATTCATAATCACTGCGTATAGAACTAACTTTTTTTTTTAATTGTCTGGCTAAATCAAATTTAGATTCATCTGATTTAGATTTGAAAAAAGAATCTAAACTAGTGAAAACATATTTATTTTTCCCAGTAATCTCTTCTTTCCAAGAAGCTAACCATATAACTGTTTGATCATGTATAACATCACCCCATTTATGGTCTGGTATATTAGGAATTGGAACTTTAGCATCTTTTGATATATTAATAGTTACATCTTCAGGCATTATACGTTTTTTAATTCTTCCAATTTTAGGATGGTTGCCTCTACCCAAAAATATACCAGGTGGCTCAATTTTATAATTACCAACTTGTTGTTGTACACCATCTATAATACAAAATTTATATGGTTCTTCTTTTGGGTCAATAACATCTTTTTGTTTTTTAATTAATAATTTTTTTTCTTTTTCCGTAATTAAATAATTTTTAATTAATGTAAAATCAATTTGGTCTAGAGTTAATTGTTTCATATTATCAGGTAATACTACTTTAAGATCTTTCCAAAAATTCTTTTTAAAATTATTATTCTGCATATATGGTGTATCAATAAATCTAGCAAACATTGTAGCATATTCTTCCGCTTGTGGTGGTAATACAACATTATTATTATTTATAATAACAGGTGTATTGTGTGGTATATATGCAGGTGGAAATAATGGTCCATTATGTTGTAATACTGTCCATTGTGGTTTTCCACCACCAAACATATTATTTATTTTCCAATGAATAGAATTACAACATATATTATTAGCAGTACATATAGTAGAACATTTTAATCTATTAGTATATTTATTTTTTAATAATTCTATTTTCATATTATATTAATAGATTACATTTTATATTGATAAATAATATAAATAAAAAACATTATTAATCACAATATATGTTGTGTTTTATCATACTAATTAAATATAAAAAATTGAAATTTATTTCATTTAATTAGTATATTAAAATAATTTAAGAACAGTAGATGAATCCAAACAATTTACCACCTAACGTTGATCAAAATTTTAAGCTTATAACTCTTCCAGAGTTTGATAATTTAAATGATTTTGATCGAGGGAAATATTTTACTGATCTTGTCATTTACTTGAATGAACAAATTAATAGAATGCCTAATGCTCGCGTAACTAATGATATACAAGAACTAATTAATCTAGAAAATACTCTTAATGTAGGAGAATATAAGCATACAGGAATAGGACTCTATTATATTTATCGACAGAGTGACACATTGTGGTATGTATTTCGTCTTAATCTAACTAACTACATAGAATACTTTCATCCAATAATGTTAAATTCATAGTTAGTCGCACAATAAAAATTGATATTTTATTAATTTATAATATTATAAATTAATTACAATAATTTTTCAATTGATGAGTGATCTCACCGCATGTGTGCCGGATAAGATATTATTTTTAATTATTTCATTGTTACCATTTGATAAAATACATTTATTATTACGTGTATCAAAATATATGAAAGAAATAGTTATAAATGCAAAAATGCAAATAATAAATGTTAGCATTGCAGATAAAGAGCTCAAACCTGAGCGTGTAAAATTATTATTAAATAATATTTCACAAATGCCACAACTAACAACTATTAATTTGTATAATAATAGGACAGGACAATGTAGTGATGAATTAATAACTGCACTTTTACATCTACCACAATTAACAAATCTTAATCTAGGATTAAATTATCTTAAATTAGCTAATAAAAGTGTAATTGATACTATAGGAACACTAACTAAATTAACATCACTTAATTTAGGTCAGAATAATTTCGGTTCTGATTCTGGAATATTATTGTATAATATGCTTTTATCATTAACACAGTTAAAATCACTCGATATTAATAATATTTATATTTGTGAATATAATTTTACAAAAATAATACCTGCATTAAATAAGTTGTCAAAATTAGAAAGCCTTAATATCAGTTCAAATGATATTAATAATACATTAATTGATGTATTAGAAAATTTATCACAACTTACAAATCTTAATATTGGATATACTTATTGTAATTACTATGATGTGTGTTTACTTGCACTTATATTAGGTAAAATGACCAAATTAAAATCATTTAATTTTTCTGGAAATCCTATTACATCTGCAGGAATGTTAGAATTAGCACCTGCATTATATAATTTGACTTTAATGGAAGAGTTATCTTTAACACATACTGATATAAATATTGATGGTATAACATTATTAGCACCTGTTCTTGAACGTATGTCCAATCTAACTCTTCTTGGACTAGGTATAAATAATATATCTTCAACAGGTGCAAGAGTATTAGCACCCGTGCTATTACAATTAACACAATTAAAGTCATTAGACCTCAAACAAAATGCACTTTTTACTGATGTAGCATTATCATTAGCACTGCCGCTTAGTAAGATGACACAATTAACTTTCCTTAATTTAGAAGGAAATCACATATGTCCAGACGGAATGGATGCAATAATAACTGCAGTATTAAATATGAAAAAATTACAAACCTTTAAGATTAATTGTAATTATACAGGCAATCCTGATTGTGCTCGTGATAAAAAAATATTACATCAAACTATGTTAAAAACAGCATTACCTATATTAAAATTTATATAACTAAACAATAAAAATTGATATTTAATTAATTTAATCAATTAAATTAATTAATTAATTAAAGATGTTTTCCAAAAGTGATTTGGTACTTTTAGAAGATGACAGACAAGAATTCTTAAATAACAGAATAACACAAATACCTAAAGTAGAACTCTCTAAATTTACTTTGTCGAAAAATATAATTAAAAATGCATTAGATTGTTTTGCAGAAATGCATTGTCCATCACGTTATTCTTATGGTGGATATGCACCGATAGGCGCCGAAGGATATGCTACATATGCATTATATCGTTCTATATATGATATTATATATATGTTTGAAATTAATGAACAAATAGTATCAAGATATGCTATAATAACAGAAGAAATATTACAATGTTCATAAACTTATTAAAATAAATTTTTATTTTATAATATTATTTAAAGATTTCATTTTTTATAATAAATAATGAGTTCTCATATAGTTAAACAATTTAATGAAATCTTAGGTTCTTTTTTAATACAAGTGTCGCCTTTGGTAGGAACAACTTATAATAATCGGTTTGAAATTATTATAAAATTAAATAATAAATTACCTATGGAACAATTTTTAATTTATGCTTTACCACTGCGTGAAAAAATATTAAATAGAGATGAGACTTATTTTTCTGATGAAAATAATATAAAACAAAATGTAGGTGATAATACACATAAAATAAATGAAATTTTAAGATTACAAGATATTTATCATAAATTAGATGAATCCTCAAAATCAAATGTATGGGATATTTTTCAAGCAATGTTAATTTTAGGCGAGGATTATATTAAACAGAATCAAAAAAAATTTACGTAATTTATTTTGTGTAATAAAATAAATTATTATTAATTTCTTTTATAATGAAAATGCCGTAATTTAATAAAATTGAAATTATTATTAATTTTAATATTAGTTTTATAATTATTAAAAATGGAAATGCCATTATTTGGAATTGGAACATATACAATTACTGGTGAAGAATGTTCAGATATTATATTTAATGGACTTAAATTAGGTTATAGATTAATTGACACTGCTGAATTATATGATAATCATAAAGATATTGCATCAGCTATATCTACAGCTCAGCAGCATAATATTGCTACAAGAGAAGATGTATGGATTAGTTCTAAAATACATAATAGAAATCAGAGGAGACTTGAAATAGGTCAAGCTGTGCAAAAAATATTATCAGATTTAAATACAAATTATATAGATTTAGTAATGCTTCATTCTGCACAAAAAACGTATGTTAGTGCATATAAAGAATTATTAACTGTCAAAAACTATTTTAATATTAGGAATATAGGTGTTAGTAATTTTAGACAAGATGAATTAGAAGCAATTATTAAACATACTGATATAACACCATATATAAATCAAGTTGAAATATCTCCTTTTAATCAAAGATTACAATTACGTGAATATATGAAAGAACATAATATACTTACACAAGCATATGGATCATTATTATGTGGGAAAATGTTTGATTCAGAATATTTACAACATGATAGTAATACACCAGACCAATTATTATTAGGATGGGGAAAACATTATAATATAAGACCAATACCAACATCACATACATTAACAGAATTACAAATGAATTATAATACTTTACAATATACACAATTAGATATTCAGACAATTCAACAATTAGATTCAATAGATGAATATGTATGTAATTATAAACATCATGCCGATAAACTAATTTAATTTATAAAAAATTGATATAATATTATATAAAAATATATTATATTATATTATATTATAAAGATGAATAAGATTTCTCCATTAATTAATACTCTTAAGACTACAGCAAGCCGTAGTTGTTTGCATGCACAAATTAGTGCATGTGTATTAAAGAATAATAGATTAGCAACTATTCCATATTGCAATACGGTTAATATATCATGTTGCAATCAAGGAAGCACACATGCTGAGATGAATGCAGTAAGAGGATATTTTGGTGATGCTTGCGAGTTTATGGGTAGACAACGGTATCGACTTAAAGGTGGGACAGACAAAATTGAATAAGAATAAGTTAAGAAAGTTAGATATTGTAGTAATTAGAATAAATGCATTAAATGAATTATGTAATGCAAGACCTTGTTATATGTGTTTAGAATTATTAAAATCATTAAATTTTAGATATGTATATTATTCAGTATCTTCTACAGAAATCATTAGAGAACGTGTAAGAGATATGATTAGTATTGAGGCATCTTCTGTCACAAAACATTTAGATATTATACATAACAAATTATATAATAATAATAATACATATTATAGAGATTTATTAGTTAATTATTTTCCAGAATATACAACATTATATAATTTAAATTGTTTCATAACATATAATTTACAAAATTTATTACCAACATACAAAATAAAAATTATTAATAATTCTGTTATTATATTAGATACAGAAAATAAAATAGTAGTAAAAGCTATAATTATTTAATAGTTTGTGTTTATTATTTTATATAAATATATATAATAATAAATGAATAATTTATTTAATTTTAAATCGATTCAACTATATAATTTATATAATAATTTATTATTTCATAAATACAAGGATAAACTAGATATGATATTAGAACCCTTACAATCTATGATTCAATTAGCAATATTAAGTGTAAAACCAATTGGAACAAAATTAGCAATACATGAAAATATATTATATATTCAAGAACCATCAATTATACAACCAATAAATAGATGGTATAATTCGGATAAAAAGGATGATTTATATTTTTTATTTCAAGTAATAAAAAGATTTATTAAATGGTATAATCCAGAAAATAATAAAATACTTAGTAGTAAATTATATAATTTAATTTGTTCAATGTCATTATTAGGATTAGATAATTTAATTAAAACATATAATAATACTGATAATAATTCAATTATACAAGTATTGCATTTATATAAAAATTTATTAGAAGTTCCTAATATTAAAGAACTTGAAAAACATACAAATGAAAAAATTAATATTGATGAAGTGTTTGAAAATATAATTAGTTTATATGAATATTCTCAATCAAAATTAGATTGCGATCCTGCAGATAAAACAGAAACACCTTCAAAAGTTATTATAGAAAAATCTAAAGACATATCTTCCAATAGTCCATTATTAAATATTATTTATAATATATTAATATTAATTAATACTGAAGAAAATCCAGAATATATTTTAAGTTATATAAAAAGTTTAAATTATATTATGGAAAAAACAAATACAGAAATACAAAACTGGATTAAAGTTAATCTAAATGTTTAACTAATATTATAATTAATCATATTATTTTTAACAATTATTTTTTTTGTAAATAAATCTTTTACTTTTTCATTATGTGTGATATATAATATTATTTTATCTTTAAAAACATCACGTAAATTATTACATATTTCAATAGCTAGTTCATTATTTAAATTTTCATCAATCTCATCAAATAATAATATATTATAATTTGATTTTGTAACATTATAAATAATACGTGAAATAATTAATCTCATGCGTTCGCCACCCGATAATGTTTCAATATCAATAAATTCATTCTTATTTAATTTATCATAAATTTTTGATTTTGTGAGAGCATATTGTATTAAATCATTATCAAAATTATTATCATAATTTGATATAATATCATATAAATTACCACTATATAAACTTTTATGATTTGATAATGTTAAATATGTTTGATGTGTAATATCTTCAATAGGCGGTGTTATATTTAAATTATCTGGTTTAACTATACCTTTTAACATATATAATAATGTAGTTTTTCCACTACCTGATTCACCATTAACTAATATATGGTCATTTTCATTAATAGTTATAAGTTTATCACTTGTTAATAATGGTTTTTTATTATTCATTGAAATTATTTTAATATTTTTTATTTTGGTTTTACTTCCAATTATTTTTACTTGAGGAACAAAACTATTCAAATATTGTAATCGTTCCTCCATTTTAACAAAATATACTTTTGTTTTATAATAATCATTTATCATATTACTAATAAATTCAATATCATATACAATTAAAAAGTAATAGAAAAAGTCAATATGTGTTAGTTCATGAATTTTTAATCGAATAACTATTATAATTAAACAAAACATTAATATATTAATTTTCATATCTAAATCATAATTTAATGTTAAAATATCATTATTAACTTTTTCATAATTTGTAAAATTTTTAATTAAATATTTTTTATTAAATTCATCATTAATCAAAAAGTGTTTTCCATTAATTACATAATTTCTAATTATATTTTCATATTTAAAAAAATCTTTTGTTAATACTGTTTCTTCAGCATTTTTATATTCATTTAATATTTTAACTATTATACAAAATACAATGACTAAACCAATTAATATGGTAAATTTCTTATTTAATGCAATAATAATTAATGTTATAAATTTAATAGGTATATCTATTTTTTTTTTAATATTAACAATATATAGTTCTAGATTTTCATTATAGTGATCTAATATATTAAAATATTCTACCAAATTAAAATTTAACAATTCTTTTTTTGACATATTTATTATTCTGTCATAAAAATAATTATTATTAGCTAGTTTAATTTTTTCAATTAAATCCGTTTTTGCATGATTAAAATGTCGTTCAATAGGTATATTTAAACCTAATATTGTAATTAATGCAATAGATAATTTAGGCAATAATGTTGAATCATTTTTAACTATATCACTAAAATATATTAAAAACCAATAAAAACTTTCTTGTATTGTGGTTGTTAATATTGAAAGAACTATGTATTTTTTATAAATGTAATTTAAATTATATTTATTTATTAAAATATCAAAATGTTCATTTATGTCCATATTATTATAGGATATATATTATTTCATTATAAATATTAAATTTACCCATTTTTAATTTTATTAATGATATCTGTAGTTGATGTTTTTGAATAATAATCTATTTCCATAAAACAATTATGTGTTTTAATTATTTCATAAAATGTTTGCTGATTATTTCGGTCTGTTTCATTTGAAAATCCATGTACAACTATATCTATATTATAATCATTAATAAAATTCATATCAACAATTAATGGACATGGAAAAACAACTTTATCAACAAGTTTAATATATCTAATAATCTCCACACGATCTTGTTCATTAATAATAGGTGTTCTTTTATAGGAAGCACATGTAGCATCAGATACAACACCAACTAATAAGAAAGTATTATCAGGGTCATTAAATATATTTTTAGCTTTGATTAAAGATTCTAAATGACCTCGATGAAACAAGTCAAATACGCCATCTATATATACAATTTTTTGCATTTATTAATTAGATTATAAAATAAATTTATAGAATTAAATATTTATAAATATAAATGATAAATAATTCTCGCTTAAAAGAAATTGATGAATATGTAGATCGTGTTAAACCGGATGATTATATTAATAGTATAATAAATAAATATAATTTAAAAGAGTATAAATATATTGATACTGTAGGAGCATTCTCTTTATTAAAATTAAGAGGAACTATTAAATATGTAAATAAATACGACCAAAAATTGAGACATGGTGGATTGGTTGTTAAAATATATAAACGCGAACAAAATCAAAAATGGTATTGTATTATTATAAAAGAAAATAAAAAATATTATATTTCATATAATTCTAATTATATTTTTTATATGGAATCTAAACAAGATGCTTTATTAGATTGGGCAAATTGTTTTATTTCAGATTATGATAAAGGATTATATGAGACATAATAACATTAATATTTATTAGTTATATATACTAATAAATTTGTAGCGGACTAATTTTGTAAAATAAAAATTTATTTTACTTTTTCTTTAGCTATTAACAATTTAGCATTTATAATTATTTAATATCTAATAAGCTATTATACTAGTGTTAATCTGTTTCTCGCATTACGTAATTTATCAAGGAGATCATTTATTATAATCTCATTAAGAGGAACTTCTTCTATTTGCTTTTTGAGCTCCTCGATATACATTGGAAGTAAAATAAGCAACCTATCTGTAGGTGCTGTAGAGGGAATATTATTCTCAATTAATTTAATATACTCCTATCTCTGCGTTACCCTCCGCTCGCGTTCTTCGCGGCTCATAGTATCATAACGTATTAAATAAATACACTTATAAATATTTTTTATTTCAATTTTTATACTAATAATATATACTCATATATAAACGATAACAATTAATCGTATATGTAAAAAAAAATATCTAAAAGTAATTAAAATATAAAAAAATGATTTCAATAAAAAAAATTCTACTTTTGCTATTATTAATATTCATAATTCATTATTTATCTGACGGTCAGTTATTTAATAAAATTAATAATTATTTTAATAATTGCAAAAATACTATTGAAAATTTTATGGGAGTATCAAATAGGAAAGTATTTAAACCAACTACGCCTGATATCCCATTTCAATTACAAAAAGATTTCCCATATAATAATGAAAGCGATATTAATAATTTAGACGAGGATACCTATAACTTATATAAGTTTTTAAATAGTATAATTACGGTCGGAGTTAATACATATGAATTAACACCGTCTAATAATATTAGGCTTAAAGTATCTAATAATTTTAAAAAAGAAATATATGAACAATTAAATAAACATATTAATTGTAATTGTATAGAATATAAATTTGATAATATTCAAATATTATCTGATATGTATTTTTATGAAAATTCTCGAGGAGCAGAAATTGAACCATTTGAAATATCAGCAAATGTATCATTAAAAGGTGTGCCAATTGGTTCTGTAATAATTTATATAGAATGTTTTATGAAAAAAGATAAATTTTATTATAATTCAACAAATTCTGGATATCTTGCAATATTAAATATTAAATTAATTAAAAGAATGTACAGTGATGGAAAATCAAGAGAACAAATATGGAAATCTGCTTATAAATTAATACCATCAAATCAAGAAATGCAAAGTAATATACGTACAGAGACTAATAGCCGTAATACTATGAGTGAATCTAACACGCGTAATACAAGGGTTGAATTATTTACTAATAATTATAATGTTGATAATGACATGTTTTTTAAACCTAATCAAATTCAAGATGATACAGAAGATAGTTTAATACCAAGTAATATTGAATTATCACCATATGATGATTAAAAAATTTATCTAAAAAATTTATCTAAAAAATTTATATATATATATATATATATATATATATATATATAAAATGAAAAAAATATATATTAATATAAATTATTTAATATATTATTATAATAAAAATAATTATAATAATATTAAATATAAAAAATAAAAATAT
>Ga0114969_10004559_pt1 | contig 10943 bp, 10 predicted proteins | sample M_130807_MF_Meta_FD_87316 | JGI IMG/M metagenome (GOLD analysis project Ga0114969, IMG submission 87316) | Freshwater microbial communities from Lake Montjoie, Canada to study carbon cycling - M_130807_MF_MetaG | ecosystem: Environmental > Aquatic > Freshwater > Lake | place: Lake Montjoie...
TGAATTGCCAGTGCAGCAAGTTGCGTATAATGTAGTACCAGCAGGGCAAGCTGAACCGGCAGGGTCATAACTGAAAGGAGAACCTGTACCGACAATTGTTCCGCCAACAGGTGCATCCCACCAACTCAAGGTATTTGCAGCGCATGTTCCAGAGAGGGTTGAAGTATAATTTTCTACATTTCCTACACAAGTTCGGATCGGGGAACTAGCTACTGGTGCTATAGGAACGATAGTACAAGCATTGGTTGTGATGGTAAAATTGATGGTATGCAACCCATTATCATTCACATTCCAGCAACCAGTTTCTCCATCCGAAGTGCCATGAAAACTAAATACATAAGCAGTACTTGTGATCATGCTATTACAAAACTTTATATCAAATGAAAGGGATAAAGGAGAATTGCAAGTGATACTCACATCACCATAATTATTGCAAGGATATCCATCGTTAACAGGGTTAGTACCGCAGCAACTATTGTTTGCCGTGTTATCAAAATAAAACCCTGGTCCACCATTGGTTCCAGAGCCTGAAGGGCAGTTGCCAACGCAACCTGGATTGTAGGTAATGAACCCAGCTGGCAATACAACGGGGCTTACTGTAAAGCCATTATTCGCAGGTAAATAAAGTCCATGCAACCATTCATTATTTGGCGTTTGGTTCCATTTTATATTCGACATATTTACCCGAATGGTGGAAGAATCGCATGGGTTTGTGCAAGTGAATACACCACCTACTACACTCGCGCCTGGAGAGTTAATTAAGGAGGCTGTTATAACTGGTGTATTCGATCCATTACAAGAAGTAAAACGACCAGTGACATTAATATTTGAAACTGTAATGGCTTGACTATATCCACAATAATGAATACAAGTAAATACAAATAGGATTATACTAATTCTCATTTTTTACTAGCCTCCATATTTAAAATGAATAGTTCTTTTTGTTTGGCAAAAACGTTTACAGGAATCTGATCATCTGTATAATTTAGTAGAACAAAATTGCAGGCATTCACTCGATCTACAATATGCATATTGTCGTTGCATATCATTTTTAATAGAATTTTATATTTGGTATAGGTAGGCTCTGGAATGCCCAGCTTATCTGCCTCCGAGCGATACAGACTATCAACAGAATTTGGAATAATAACAGACTGACTTTCATTCGCCATCCGGGCAATGAACTGCTGACGTTCAGAAGCACTAGCCTGATTGAATTGCGCAATACTTTGGGTGAAAGAGCTTGAATTTTTTATTTGTGCAAACCCAAAAACTGGTGTGAACGTAAACAAGAAAACCCACAATACGATTCCTGTATACATTGGTTTCGATATTGTTTTGGGAATAAAAAAAAGACTATCATTCATGGATTATAGATTAAGTGAAGACGTCTGCAAAATTAAAGCTATTTGCTGTTTTAATGTGAATTATTAAATACGAAGCTTTGAAGCCATTGCAGTTTTCAGCTATTTCTTATGGTATTGAAAGTTAAGGTCAAAACGAAAGTGATGAATAGAATACTTCGTGATATTATTTTGTATTTTGCAAATTGGTTTTATGTAAGAAAAAATGAATAGTGATGGGAAGATTTATTTATCAAGGCGTGAGAAAGAAAATGAAGGAGGCATTGCAATATTTTTCTATCAACTGGAAATTAATAAAATAGATTGATTTAAATGAAGTATCTAGTTTTAGATGGTTACATAAGTGGAACTGGCATTCGAGATACAATGCAACAATTATATATTCCTATATCTGAATTGAATTTAGGAGAAGAATTAACTTCAGCTATTAAAAGTTGGAAATCTAAATATTACAATGCAACTGTTAACAAAGAGGGTGAAACATCATATCAGGATTTTTGCAATTTGGATAAACAAGGAATTGAATTAAGTAAAATAATTTTGGAATTAAAGATAGATTATAAAATTGACTACTATTTTTCAGATTATCTGAGTAAAAGAGTATACCCTTTTGAATGGAATGATTTTTTATTAAATAGGTTTGACTAGGATTATCTTTTCTGAGAATTTTTAGAAACAACCTGACTAGTTTTTCGAGGCATGAAAAAAAAATAATGTTATCCATTCTTATGGAACAATATTACACAATTAAGTAAATGATAAGGCTAAAATATCGGCTATTTTAAAAATAGAATAATACATTTACATCTGAATAAAGTTATGCGAAATGAACAAAAATAGTATGTTGCAAGATGAAATTATAGTAAACAAAATTTATACTATACGAGGACAGAAAGTAATGCTAGATAGGGATTTGGCAGAAATGTATAGTGTAGAAACAAGGCGTTTAAATGAACAAGTAAAACGTAACGAAAAGCGATTTCCTATAGATTTTATGTTTCAGTTAACGGAGCAAGAGTTGGAAAATTGGAAGTCGCAATTTGCGACTTCCAATAAGGAAAGAATGGGGCTAAGGAAATTGCCTAATGTTTTTACAGAGCAAGGTGTAGCCATGTTATCCAGTATTTTAAATAGTGAAACTGCAATCACTGTAAACATCCAAATCATTCGCATTTTTACAAGGCTCAGAGAAATGCTACTCAATCATAAAGATGTATTATTGAAATTCGAGCAAATGGATAAGAAGATATTAGGTATCGGGTACGATTTAAAAATGCATGATGGAGAAATAGAATCCATCTTTAGTTTAATAGATGAATGGCGTAAGGAAAGAGAAGATGAAAAAGCAAAACTTATGGCACCAAAAAATCCGATTGGGTTTAAAACAAAATCATCCAAAAAATAAATGGAAAGAGAGTACTGCTTTCTTGGTTTCGACTGGTGGACATTGAAGCGTTGTCGTAACAACAACTTCAGCCATTTTAGTATTTCCAAAAGTAAAAGAGAAGTCAATCTTAAGGTCGCAATTTGCGACCTTAAGAATTTGAAAATATATACTATTCAGAATTTATCTTTACCATAGCCAATTTGAGTCACGAATTATTTGGATGAACTGATTCAACGGAATAAGCAACTCTTCCATAAAAAATTTCATCGCAAATTATTTTACCTATACATCTTGCCACAATCTGCGACATCAACAAAATCTGCTTGCATTTGCGGTTCAGATATTTGCAACCCTAAATACCCTCCTTTTTCCCTTCCAAAACTACAATTAGAAAAATATCAAATCAACGATTACATTTGCACCACAAAAAAATAACAGATAAACTATGGGTGTATTAGTGAACAAAGCAAGTAAAGTAATTGTACAAGGATTTACTGGAACAGAAGGAACTTTCCATGCTACGCAAATGATTGAATATGGAACCAATGTTGTAGGTGGTGTTACACCGGGTAAAGGTGGAACTTCTCATTTAGACAAGCCTGTATTCAATACCGTTGCCGACGCGGTAACACAAGTTGGTGCGAATGTGTCTATTATTTTTGTACCACCAGCTTTCGCAGCCGATGCCATTATGGAGGCTGCTGATGCAGGTATTCAAACCATTATTTGTATTACCGAAGGTGTACCAGTGCAAGATATGGTTATCGCTAAAGATTATATTAAAGATAAAAATTGTCGTTTGGTAGGACCTAATTGTCCTGGTGTTATTACCACAGACGAAGCTAAAGTCGGTATCATGCCTGGCTTTATTTTTAAGAAAGGAAGTATTGGTATCGTTTCTAAATCAGGAACTTTAACCTATGAAGCAGCTGACCAAGTGGTTAAAGCTGGACTTGGCATTACTACTGCTATTGGTATTGGTGGTGATCCTATCATTGGTACTACTACAAAAGAAGCAGTAGAATTATTGATGAATGATCCAGAAACGAAAGGCATCATTATGATTGGTGAAATTGGTGGTGGCATGGAAGCGGAAGCTGCTATGTGGTTGAAAGACAATATGCGCAAACCTGTAGTGGGCTTTATTGCTGGACAAACTGCACCTCCGGGTAGAAGAATGGGACATGCTGGTGCTATAGTTGGTGGAGCAGATGATACTGCAGCTGCTAAAATAAAAATCATGCGAGCTTGTGGTATTCATGTATCCGAAAGCCCAGCCGATATTGGTAAAACCATGGCTGAGGCAATGAGTGCTTTATAAGCAATACCTACCTTAATCAGCAAGTGAATGCAACCGAAATTGTTTATATTAATTTTTCAATAGTTTTTTTACATTTGTACAATCATGAGTGGAATAATAAATGAAATAGAACATGTAGTTATCAAATTTGCTGGCGATAGCGGCGATGGTATACAATTAACAGGTTCTCAATTTACAACGAATACAGCTTTACGTGGAAATGACCTTTCTACTTTCCCTGACTTTCCAGCCGAAATACGTGCCCCATTAGGTACATTGCCCGGTGTGAGCGGGTTTCAACTGCACTTCTCGTCCAACTCGGTGTATACACCTGGTGATGATTGTGATGTATTGGTAGCCATGAATGCTGCGGCATTAAAAGTAAATTTGAAGTCTATTAAAAAAGGTGGAACCATCATTGTGAATACAGATGGTTTTGATTCCAAAAATTTACGACTAGCTAATTACGCCGATGACGACAATCCATTAAATAATAACTCATTGGAGTCATACACAGTACACAAAATTGATGTTACAAAATTGACTCGTGAAGCATTGGCAGAAAGCACTTTGGGTGTAAAAGAAAAAGATAGAGCCAAAAATATGTTTGTACTTGGCTTCTTATATTGGATGTACGACAGAGATTTAGAAAGCACCAAACGATTTTTAGAAGAAAAATTTGGTAAGAAACCAGAAGTATTTGATAGCAATATAAAAGCTTTACAAGCTGGTTATAATTTTGGCGACACCACCGAATTATTTTCTACAAGATATACTGTTGCTAAAGCGGTTGTAAAAGCGGGTGTATATAGAAGTATCACGGGTAATAGCGCTATTTCATTGGGTTTGGTGACCGCAGCACAAAAATCAGGATTGCAATTATTTTTAGGATCCTATCCAATTACGCCTGCATCTGATATATTGCACGATTTAAGTAAATATAAAAATTTCAATGTTATAACCTTTCAAGCGGAAGATGAAATTGCAGCAATCACATCTAGTATTGGTGCCTCTTATGGAGGTTCGCTTGGTATTACTACCACTTCAGGTCCAGGTATGGCGTTGAAAGCAGAAGCAATGGGTTTGGCAATGATGTTAGAAATTCCTTTAGTGATTATTAATATTCAACGTGGAGGTCCTTCAACTGGATTACCAACGAAGACCGAACAAAGTGATTTGATGCAAGCTTATTATGGTAGAAATGGGGAATGTCCAATACCAATTATTTCAGCAAGCAGTCCTAGCGATTGTTTTTATGTAGCCATTGAAGCTTGTCGTATTTCTATTGAACACATGACACCAGTGATATTATTAAGTGATGGTTTTATTGCCAATGGTGCCGAGCCTTGGAAGTTTCCATCTGCAAGTGACATACCAGAAATTACAGTAAATTTTAAAAAGTTTTTGAATGAAGGCGAAGAGAAATTTATGCCTTATGCAAGAGATGAAAAATTAGCACGTCCATGGTCTATCCCTGGCTATGCTGGTATGGAACATCGTATAGGTGGACTTGAAAAGCAAGACATTACAGGTAATGTTAGCTATGATGCAGATAACCATGAACACATGGTGAAAACACGTCAAGCTAAAGTGAATATGATTGCCAATTATATACCTGAACAAGAAATAAATTTAGGTGCTGACTCTGGCGATATTCTTATATTAGGTTGGGGCTCAACATCTGGTGTAATCACTACAGTAGTTCAAAAATTAATTAAAGAAGGTCATTCTATTTCTCATTGTCATCTTCGTTATATACGTCCTTTCCCTAAAAATCTTGGTGATATTTTTAAACGATTTAAAAAAGTAATTATCCCTGAAATCAATAATGGTCAATTGGTAAAAATCATTCGTGATTTATATTTGGTAGATGCCATTGCTTATAATAAAATCAAAGGAAATCCCATCACACAAGCTGAGTTGGAAGATTTTATTATGATGCATACTGGGTAATAGTTATTCGCCTAGACAAGTTTATATTCCCTTGGTTTGTGCCCTTCTCAAACTATAATCTTTAGTTCAGACAATTTATATTTTGTCTGAACTATTTTTTTGATAGCTGTAATTGCTATGGTTTTTCATTCATACTGCAAATCATAGTAATCTTGTAATCACATGAATCATAGTTCAGACAATCTCCTTCAAATGCCCATTCCATAATACTTTGAAAGCAAATCTGCATCACTGAAAAGGAGGATAAAGAAGATTTCCCTATCGGTTGGTGTCGCACCAACCGAAATTTTGTTTGAAATATGATGGCTAACCTAAAAATGTAATGAAAGGAATTATCTTTAGAATTACTGTATTGCGGCAACGATAGAACGGAAAGCCCGGATTCCGCTGCTTTGAGCGGAAACGGACTTGGAGTGATAGCGTGTTTGCCGCCCAAAATATTCTGGTTACAAATTTTGTATTACCAATATAATGTTGAATTCCTACCTCAAAAAAAAACTGCCTCCTTTCGGAAGCAGCTTTCTTTTTTACAAACAAAAAGCGAGTTTTAATTCGATCTCTTAGCTCTGAAAGTGCCGATAGCAGTGTATGTATCACCACTAGGAACACCTATCAAATTGATCGAGAAATTACCTTGACAGTCGCCAGGGAATAATGGGAAACTGGTATAAGTAAGTGTAGATGAAGGAACAATTGTATACATGCTATCTGCAAAGGTACCAATGCCATAAGTATAGACAGCAGTTGGAAGGAATGAACCAATTGTGGTATCTGAACAACCCATATAAAAATAAGATGTAGTACCAGCTGAAGGTGAGGTTGCAGTAACTGAACTTCCAATTCCTTGCGTAGTAATATCCATTGTAATATTATCTGCAGGAGCAAGGAAATTTTTTGTAACAGACACACTCGAAACAGTATTGGTTAAAACTAAATTTAAGAATGGAGAAATATTGCCACATGCACTTAATACGCCAATATTATTAACACCTGCAACAATTGTAGCTGTAGAAGTACCATATACATTTGAACCTAAATCGTAAGCATAAAAAGTAAGTGGTGATGAAGGTATACATGGGAAGCTATACGTAAATTGTCCAGCAGCATTTGGTGTTATAAGTATACCGAAAGGTTGTACAACCACCGTAGAATTTGCTAAAGGATTTCCTAAACAATCTTCAACAGAACCATTTATTGTAGAAGTACCAGCAGCTATAGTAACAACGATAGTGCCTAAGTTTTGTGCAACCGCACCAGTAGTTATAGTTTGCGTATAAATTGGAACACTACTACTACCACAAAGAGTATACGAATATACATTCATCGCAAGTGTAGCATTTGGATATACTAGTCCACCTACCCAACCAGCAGAATTGGTTGTGCCTGAACGTGTATTATTATTGGCAGTATTTGTCAATGAAACTTCATATCCACTCAATGGATTTCCGAATTGATCTTCTAAAGTCATTTCTAATTGAATAGCAGCAGCAGGTGTATCACAATTCCAAAAACTAAAATGTTTTACTTTTCCAACATACTTGCCACCTTGTAATGTAGCACTACCTTCTTCAACCCAAATTCCTTTTACTTCATCAAAATACCAAAGTGGAATTGATGGAGCAGCTTGTCCCAATAAAGTAGTAGGAACATCCACACTAATTGTTGCTTCTCTACCAGGAATTAATTGTAAAGGATTACCTGCAGCATCTATAATTTCTGCAACTAGCATACCAAAACTTTGTAATAATCTTTCTTCACCACCAGCAGCAGTTAAACCGCGTAAATCGCCAGGCATAGTGCTTAATCCTAAAGTAGTAGTAGGGTCAATTTTTTTCATGTACACATAAGCTTGTCCAGAAAAAGCAACACTAGAAGATTTTACCATTAAGGCATTGCTTGGAAAAGTAATACTGATGCCATTGTTGGTTGTTACTGTGCCTCCATTATCGGCATTGAATTGTTGTACATTTTCTTTTTTCATTAAAGACACATAAACAGTATGTTTTTTTCCTGCTTGAATAGATAAGGTTTTATATCCATTGAAATAAGTGGCTTTACTAATTTTTACAGTGGTAGCATGTTCTGGTGTAGTAATGTCTTTGAGCATAAATAGACCATTGGCATCTGTCATGTCCGTTGCACCTCCAGCAGTAACGCTAGCATTTTCAACAGGCATTCCAGATTCGTCTTTTACAATACCCATGATGGTTGCAACTACTGTTTTGCCATTGTTGTACTCGTTATTCCCGTAAGTAGTGGGGTTCGTTTTTTTACATGCATTGAACAAGCTCGCACCCAATAATATCAGGGCAAAAAGGCAAGCGATTTTAATCGTGTTTCTCATTTTTATACTTTTTTAATTTAAAAATTTTGTGAATATACTCTAGACGAACCAACATTATAGTCCGTTAGCTGAATAAATTATATTTTCAGAAATGACTAAGGTGTGACAAAGGCATTTTGTTTTTTACAAATAGACTGTGCATTAAATAATCCCATTCATTGTATATTTACGACCAATAAAAAAAGTAAAATGAATCCATCGGTTCCTATCACACTCAAAATTTGCAATAGGCAATATCGTATTAAAGTAGAACCAGAAAATGAAGAGGTGGTTCGTAAAATTTATGGCGGGATGCTGGAAAAAATAAATACTTTTCGAGAGTTATTTAAAGGTAGAGATGATCAAGATATTATGGCGATGGTTCTCATCGATCATTTGACTTCTTCGGCAGCCTTACCTGATGCATCTCAAAATCCTACAAGCGAAATGCTATCTGAAATTGAAAGTATACATACTCTTTTGCACACATGACGAATGCCGAAATATCAGACTTCTTTTCCCTATTGTCTAAACTCATGGATATACATGGTGAAAATGCATTTAAGTCTAAAACATACAGTATTGCTGCCTTTCAGCTTGATAAACTACCGATAGTATTATCCGAAATTTCTAGAACAGAAATTGCGTGTATTCCAGGAATCGGAGCAAGCGTTTCAGTAAAAATCATTGAAATTTTAGATACTGGACATTTAAAAGTTCTAGACGAATTACTCGCTAAAACGCCAGAAGGTGTTTTGGATTTACTCAAGATAAAAGGGATTGGTCCAAAAAAAATTGCAGTAATCTGGCATGAACTTGGCGTTGAATCGCCTGGCGAACTTTTATATGCTTGCGAAGAAAATAGATTGATTGCGTATAAAGGATTTGGTGTGAAGACCCAACAATCTATTCAAGAAGCAATTACTTTTTATTTGAGCAATCAGCAACGTTATTTATATGCACAAATCGAACCCATTGCCATTAGTATTCAAAAATTTTTAGACGCAAGGTTCTCGTTTACTTCTGTTTTTATTAGCGGTAGTTTTCGTAGACAATGTAATATCATTGACGAATTAGAATATGTAATTGCAACAGATACTGAAACGATACAAGAAGAAATGTCGAGGGAACCTGCATTCACTTTTAGTAAAGAAGAAGATGGTTCTGTGTATTATTTATTTCAAGAACATATACAAGTTATCCTGCATTCTACAGATGAAGAAAATACGGATGCGACATTATTTTTTACCACCGGAACACCAGCCTTTAATGATGCATTTCAAGAAGCATTTCCGGAAGTTTCTTTTGCTGGAAGTGGTGGTGAAGAGGATTTGATTTTTGAAGAAGCTGGTATACCATTTATAGAACCTTGTCTTCGTGAAAGTAAAGCTAGCATTGACTTAGCGCAAGAAAATAATTTACCTTCTTTGATTCAACTTAAACACATAAAAGGAATCATTCATAACCACAGTACATGGAGTGATGGCGGTTTTAGTATTGCGCAAATGGCACAAGCTTGTATAGAAAAAGGATTTGAATATTTGGTGATGAGTGACCATTCTGTAAGTTCATTTTATGCGAATGGGTTGAGTATAGAACGTATCAAACAACAACAAGAGGAAATTGATATATTGAATGAAAAATTAAAACCCTTTAAGATTTTTAAAAGTATAGAATGTGATATTTTAAATGATGGACGTCTGGATTATCCTGATGATATTTTATCTTCTTTTGATTTGGTGATAGCATCGGTTCATCAAAATTTAAAAATGACGGAAGAGAAAGCCATGATGCGATTAATGGGTGCCATCGAAAATAAATATACACGTATTTTAGGCCACCTCACCGGCAGACTTTTATTAAGCCGTAAAGAATATCCTGTTAATCACCAGGCTATAATTGATGCTTGTAAACTACATGATGTAGTGATTGAAATTAATGCGAATCCACGACGCCTTGATATGGACTGGCAATGGATTTCGTATGCTATTGATCAAGGTGTTTTATTGTCTATCAACCCTGATGCACATAGTATTCGAGGGATTGATGATATTCGTTATGGTGTTCTATCCGCACAAAAAGGAATGTTGACAGCAAAGCAAAATTTAAGTTCGTTTTCTTTACATGAATTTGAAAATTTTCTTGCTACTAAAAAGTAACAAGACATAAAAAATAATGAAGAGAGATCTTCATGTTTTTTTATTGATTTTTTCGATCCTTATTTTTTAGCTGGCGCTGCTTTAGCTGGCGCTGCTTTTGCTGGCGCTGCTTTAGCAGGAGCGTCTGCTTTCATTTCTGTTTTAGTAGGTTCTGCTTTTTTAGAATGTTTGCCTTTAGCGAAAGACATTACTGGAGCTAGTGCGATTGTTAGAGCGATAGCTCCGATCATTACTTTTTTATTTGTTTAGGTTTTAATTGTTTGTGTTAATCATTTAACAGCACAAATATATAAGTGCTCAACTGGCCTATTTTTTAGAATTAGATGAATACTTTGTACTTATCGTTCAAAAGTTCATTTCCTTCGATGAAGGGTTTGCTTATAGAAATAAATTCCCTTCCCTTGGTTTTTGTCCCCACAAACTTCACTAAAATGCTGGTAATGGTTTGGGAGGACACAAA
>Ga0114969_10004563_pt1 | contig 10937 bp, 10 predicted proteins | sample M_130807_MF_Meta_FD_87316 | JGI IMG/M metagenome (GOLD analysis project Ga0114969, IMG submission 87316) | Freshwater microbial communities from Lake Montjoie, Canada to study carbon cycling - M_130807_MF_MetaG | ecosystem: Environmental > Aquatic > Freshwater > Lake | place: Lake Montjoie...
CGCCTTAACCGGGGCTTGCGTTTGTCTTTCATCATTCTGACGGTCGCCTAGTCCAAAGCGGCTAGGCTCGGTGCAGCGCACTATTGTCTGCGATTTCGCAATGCGAACGCAGAAAAGAAAAGGGCGCCGAAGCGCCCTTTCCCAGATTTGGCTCGCGCGCCTGGGCGCGCGAACTTCGTCGCGGACGAATTACATGTCCATGCCGCCCATGCCACCCATCCCGCCCATCCCACCCATGCCACCACCCATGCCACCGCCCATGTCGCCGCCCTTCTTGTCGTCGACGAGTTCGGCAATCATTGCATCGGTCGTGAGCATCAGGCCGGCCACGGAGGCTGCATTCTGCAGCGCGGTGCGGGCCACCTTGGTCGGATCGATCACGCCCATCTCGACCATGTCGCCGTACTCGCCGGTCTGCGCGTTATAGCCGTAGTTGCCCTTGCCTTCGTACACCTTGTTCATCACGACCGAGGGCTCGGCGCCCGCGTTCGCAACGATCTGGCGCAGCGGCTCTTCCAGGGCGCGCAGCACGATCTTGATGCCGGCTTCCTGGTCGTGGTTGTCGCCCTTCAGCTTGCCGAGCGACGCGCGGGCGCGGATCAGCGCAACACCGCCGCCGGGGACCACGCCTTCTTCCACCGCAGCGCGGGTGGCGTGCAGCGCGTCTTCAACGCGGGCCTTCTTCTCTTTCATCTCGACTTCGGTCGCGGCGCCAACCTTGATCACCGCAACGCCGCCGGCCAGCTTGGCAACGCGTTCCTGCAGCTTCTCGCGGTCGTAGTCGCTGGTCGCTTCCTCGATCTGCACGCGGATCTGCTTGACGCGGGCTTCGATGGACTTCTTGTCGCCGGCGCCGTCGATGATCGTGGTGTTTTCCTTGCCGCACTCGACCTTCTTGGCGTGGCCGAGGTCCTTCAGCGTGGCGTTCTCGAGCTTGAGGCCGAGTTCCTCGCTGATCACCGTGCCGCCCGTGAGGATGGCCATGTCTTCCAGCATCGCCTTGCGACGGTCGCCGAAGCCCGGGGCCTTGACGGCGCAGGTCTTGAGGATCCCGCGGATGTTGTTGACCACCAGCGTGGCAAGCGCCTCGCCTTCGAGCTCTTCCGCAATGATCAAGAGCGGGCGGCCGGCCTTGGCAACCTGCTCCAGCAGCGGCAGCAGCTCGCGGATCGACGAGATTTTCTTGTCGTACAGCAGGATGAACGGGTCATCGAGCAGCGCGACCTGCTTTTCCGGGTTGTTGATGAAGTAGGGCGAGAGGTAGCCGCGGTCGAACTGCATGCCTTCGACGACGTCGAGCTCATTGTTGAGCGACTTGCCGTCTTCGACGGTGATCACGCCTTCCTTGCCGACCTTGTCCATCGCGTCGGCGATGTTCTTGCCGATGTCGAAGTCGGAGTTGGCCGAGATCGAGCCGACCTGGGCGATTTCCTTGGACGTCGTGCAGGGCTTCGAGACCTTCTTGAGTTCCTCGACCACCGCCGTCACAGCCTTGTCGATGCCGCGCTTGAGGTCCATCGGGTTCATGCCGGCGGCTACGTACTTCATGCCTTCGCGGACGATGGCCTGGGCCAGCACGGTTGCCGTCGTCGTGCCGTCACCGGCGACGTCCGAGGTCTTGGAGGCGACTTCCTTGCACATCTGCGCGCCCATGTTCTCGAACTTGTCCTTCAGTTCGATTTCCTTGGCGACCGACACGCCGTCCTTGGTGATCGTCGGGGCGCCGTAGGAGCGCTCGAGGACCACGTTGCGGCCCTTGGGGCCGAGGGTGACTTTGACCGCGTCGGCCAGGATGTTCAGTCCGTGGACCATCTTGACGCGGGCGCTTTCGTGGAAGCGGACTTCTTTAGCAGCCATTGATAATTCTCCTAAATGCAATAGTGAGAGGACCGGGTCAGTGCGCGGACTACGCGCCCTCGACCACGCCCATGATGTCTTCCTCGCGCATCACGAGGAGCTCGTCGCCTTTGACCTTGACTGTCTGGCCGCTGTACTTGCCGAACAGCACGCGGTCGCCGACCTTGACGTCGAGCGGCGTGATCTTGCCGTCGTCGTTCTTCTTGCCTTTGCCGACGGCGACGATCTCGCCCTGATCCGGCTTTTCGGTTGCGGTGTCCGGAATGACGATGCCGGAAGCGGTTTTACGCTCTTCTTCGATACGCTTGACGATCACACGATCGTGCAGGGGACGAATTTTCATTCGAGTCTCCAATCCTATTAAGTCAACGAGGTAAAGGGTGGCTGGGGGGCGCTAGACCTTGCGGCGCCTGGACAACCTGCCCGACTGAGCGGGGATGAGGGTGCTGTTAGCACTCATCTCCTGCGAGTGCTAATAATAGGGGCAATTCAGTCGAATTTCAACCCCTTAAAGCACCGTAGAATCCACATCCATGCAGATTCAATGGCTTATCCGGGCATTCCTGGCCTTCCCGCTCTCGGTTCTCGCCGCAGAGGCCCCGCCGCCGCCAGTAGCCCAGGCGCTGCGAGCGGCCGGCATTCCGACCAGCGCCGTGGGCATTTCCATACAGGAAGTCGGAGCGCCCCGCCCCGCACTGTCGGTCAACCCGACGCTGCCGCTGAACCCAGCATCTTCAATGAAGTTAGTGACCACTTTCGCCGGACTCGAGTTGCTTGGACCTGCGTATCGCTGGCGCACGGAGGCCTTTCTCGGCGGCGCCCTGCGGGAAGGCACCCTTGAGGGCGACCTGATCCTCAAGGGGACCGGGGACCCGAAACTGAATCTCGAGGCTTTCTGGATGCTGCTGCGGGACCTCCGCAGCCGCGGCCTCAAGGACATCCGCGGTGACCTCGTGCTGGACCGGAGCCACTACGCGACCGTGGACTACGACGCCGCCCGCTTCGACGGCGAGTCCTTGCGACCCTACAACGTCGGCCCGGACCCCTTGCTGCTGAACTTCAAGTCGATCCGGCTCCTCTTTTCCCCGGACCCGGAGCGGGGGGCCGTGCGTGTAACCGCAGAACCGCGCATCGTCGACACCGTCAGCGTCGTGCGCCTGGCGGAGGGGGTCTGCGGCGACTGGCGCGAGCGCCTGAAGGCGGATTTCCAGCCGCAGGCCTCGCCTCCCCGCGCCCTGTTTACGGGGACCTATCCGGCCTCCTGTGGCGAGCGCGATTGGTACGTCGCGCTGCTGTCGCCGAACCAGTACGCACACAACCTGTTCCGCCTGCTTTGGGGGGAACTGGGCGGCACCCTCAGTGGCGGCACCCGGGACGGCCCGGCCCCGGCGCAGGCAAAAGCGTTCGCTTCGGTCGAGTCCCCGGCGCTGTCCGAGGTCGTCAGGGACATCAACAAATTCAGCAATAACGTGATGGCGCGCCAGCTTTACCTGGCCATTGCCGCCGACCAGGCGGGGCTTCCGGCCACCACCGAGAACGGGCAGCGCGCGATCAAGGCCTGGCTCGCAAAAAAGGGGCTCGACTTCCCGGAACTGGTCATCGAGAACGGTGCCGGGCTCTCGCGCATCGAGCGCATCAGCGCGCAGAACCTCACCACGCTGCTGGTCGCCGCGTACCGGAGCCCGCTGATGCCGGAACTGGTGGCCTCCCTCCCCCTCGTTTCCGTGGACGGGACCATGCGCCGGCGCATGAAGAGCGAGGCTATCGCCGGCCAGGCGCATATCAAGACCGGTTCCTTGTCAGACGTACGGTCCATCGCGGGCTATGTGCTCGACCGCAGCGGTCGGCGCCACGCGGTGACGATGATCGTGAACCACCCCAACGCGGCGCAATCCCAGGCCGCACAGGACGCGCTGCTGAACTGGGTTTACGCGCGCTAGTCCCCTAGGCCGGCACCGGCATGGGCTGGTCTTTCAGCAGGGCCAGCCAGCCGCGGATCACCCGGTAGGCGACCCAGATGCCGGTCCCGATCCAGAGACCGATTGCAATGGGAATCCCGATCAGGGTCACCCAGAGGACCGCGCCGACCGCGCACCACAACGCCGCAAACCAGAACGTGCGGATCTGCCAGCGGAAGTGCGACTCGAGGAACGTCCCGGCCGCCTCCGGGCGCTTGATGTAGTTCAGGATGACCGCAATGATCGACGGCCACCCGAGCAGGAACGCTGTGATGATGAACGCCGGCGTGACTATGCCCGCAAGCACCGAGAACGCGTGCAGGCCATAGGTCGCATGGGTCCAGGACTTGAGACCGTCGTGCGGATCAACGCTCATAGCCCCAGCTCCTTCCAGAGCCCATCGACGCGCTTCTTCACCGCCGGGTCCATCGAGATCGGGGTGCCCCACTGGCGCGTGGTTTCGCCAGGCCACTTGTTGGTCGCATCGATCCCCATCTTCGAGCCCAGCCCGGCCACCGGGCTGGCGAAGTCGAGGGAATCGATCGGCGTATTCTCGGCAAGCAGCGTGTCGCGCGCCGGATCGACACGCGTGGTGATCGCCCAGATCACCTCCTTCCAGTCCCGCACGTTCACGTCGTCGTCAGTGACCACGATGAACTTCGTGTACATGAACTGGCGCAGGAAGCTCCAGACCCCGAACATCACCCGCTTGGCGTGCCCGGGGTACTGTTTTTTCATGCTGACGATCGCCATCCGGTACGAGCAGCCCTCGGGCGGCAGGTAGAAGTCGGTGATCTCGGGGAATTGCTTGACCAGCAGCGGCACGAACACCTCATTGAGGGCGACCCCGAGCATGGCCGGTTCATCCGGGGGCTTGCCCGTGTAGGTGCTGTGGTAGATCGGCGAGCGGCGCATCGTCATGCGCTCGATCGTGAACACCGGGAAGGTATCGACCTCGTTGTAGTACCCCGTGTGGTCGCCAAACGGCCCTTCAGGCGCAACATCGCCCGGATGGATCGCGCCCTCGAGCACGATCTCGGCCCTTGCCGGCACCTGCAGGTCGTTGCCGATGCATTTCACGAGTTCGGTGCGCGCCCCGCGCAGCAACCCGGCAAACTGGTATTCACCGAGCGAGTCGGGAACCGGCGTCACGGCGGCGAGCAGCGTGGCTGGATCCGCCCCCAACGCGACGGCTATCGGGAAGGGCTTGCCAGGATTGGCAAGCTGGAAATCGCGAAAGTCGAGCGCGCCACCACGATGCGCGAGCCAGCGCATGATCACGCGATTCGGGGCGATCACCTGCTGGCGGTAGATCCCGAGGTTCTGCCGGGTCTTGGAGTGCGGCAGGCCCTGCGGGCCACGCGTTACGGTCAACCCCCAGGTGATCAGCGGACCGGCATCCCCGGGCCAACAGGTCTGCACCGGCAGGCGGGACAGGTCCACATCACGGGACTCCACCACCACTTCCTGGCACGGCGCGGACGAGACCACCCGCGGCGCCATGTCGAGCACCTTGGAGGCGAGCTGGCGGAGCTCAGGGAGCCTGTCCCACAGGTCCTTGATGCCCTTGGGCGGGGCCGGCTCCTTCAGGGCGGCAAGCAAGCGACCTATGTCGCGCAACGAAGCCGCATCCTCCGCCCCCATGGCGAGGGCAACGCGACGAACGGTGCCGAACAGGTTGCACAACACCGGCACCGAGTGCCCGGCAGGATGCTCGAACAGGACCGCTGGACCGCCGTTGCGCAGCACCCGGTCGCAGATTTCGGTCATCTCGAAGCGGGGAGACACCTCGTTGCCAACGCGCTTGAGCTCACCCTGGGATTCAAGCTGCGCGACAAAATCGCGGAGATCGGCGTACTTCATCCACGGCCTGGCATGGGGTATGAAAACGCGACGCCCGCGAACACGGCTGCTCCGACCCAGTTGTTGTGCATGAACGCCTTGAAGCAGCCCTCGCGCGTGCGGCTGCGAATCAAAAACCAATGATAGCCCATGAGTCCGGCGGCCACGGCGAGTCCGGCGAAGTACGGGGCGGCGAGGCCGGCCATCGAACCCACCCATGCAAGCACGGCCAGCGTAGCGGCATAGAAGAACATCACACCGGCCACGTCGTAGTGACCGAAGGCCACGGCTGAAGTGCGTATCCCTACTCGCAAATCATCCTCCCGGTCGACCATTGCGTACTCGGTGTCGTAGGCGAGCGCCCAGAAGATATTGGCCAGCAGCAGCCACCAGCACACGGGCGGCAGCGTGTTGAGCACCGCGCCGAAGGCCATCGGGATCCCGAAACCGAAAGCGATGCCGAGATAGGCCTGCGGAAACCAGAAGAACCGCTTCGTGAACGGGTAGCTGGCCGCGAGGAACAGCGCGACAAAAGACAACCCGATCGCGAGCGGCGACAGCAGCAGCACCAATCCGAACGCGGCCAGGGACAACACGGCCGCAACCGCCAGCGCCTCCCAGGGCTGGATCTCGCCTGAGACGATCGGGCGGTTGCGCGTGCGCTCCACATGCCCGTCGAACTTCCTGTCGATATAGTCATTGATCGCGCACCCGGCCGAACGCATCAGCAGCGTTCCCGCGGCGAAAACCACCACGACGAGGGCATCCGGGCGCCCCCCAGAAGCGATCCAGACGGCCCATAGCGTCGGCCAGAGCAGCAGCAGGGTGCCGATCGGCTTGTCGAGGCGGACAAGCCGCACATAGGCATCGAGGCGTGCCAGGATTCGGGCCCGTGTCATCGGCCGATTATCGCATCCGGTGCCCGGGTCAGACCCGGGCAAACTCCTGCCGGCTCCCGAGCCAGCGCTCGACGTGGGCGCGCGCCTCGGCAGGAAACTCCCTGAGCATCGCTTCGGCCGCCTCGCGCGCCTCGGCGATCATCGGCTCGTCCTTTTCGAGGTCGGCGAACCGGAGCAGCGGCGCGCCGCTCTGCCGCTCGCCAAGGTACTCGCCCGGACCACGCAGGTGCAGGTCGGCGCGGGCGACTTCAAAGCCATCGGCATTTTCGTAAATCACCTTCAGTCGCGCGCGAGCCATCTGTGAAAGGGGATTGGCATAGAGCAGGATGCAGTGGCTTTCGCGCCGGCCGCGCCCGACCCGGCCGCGCAACTGGTGCAACTGGGCGAGCCCGAACCGCTCCGCGTGCTCTATGACCATCAGCGAGGCGTTCGGCACATCCACGCCCACTTCGATCACCGTAGTGCAGACCACAAGTTGCAGCCGGTTGTCATTGAAAGCCTGCATGGTCGCGGCCTTCTCCACGGGTGGCAGGCGACCATGCAGCAGGCCCACCTTCAGTTCCGGGAACTCCGCCTGCATCTCGCTGTAGGTATCGAGCGCGGTCTGCAGGTCCAGCGTTTCAGACTCCTCGATCAGCGGGCACACCCAGTACGCCTGCTCACCGGCGGCGCACGCGGCGCGTATGCGCGACAGCACCTCGTCGCGCCGGGCGTTTGACACCAGGCGGGTCATGACCGGCGTGCGGCCCGGCGGCAGTTCGTCGATCACGGAGACGTCGAGGTCGGCGTAGTAACTCATCGACAAGGTGCGGGGTATGGGCGTTGCGCTCATCATGAGCTGGTGCGGAACCACGCCTTCCGCATCCGCCTTCCGGCGCAGCGCCAGCCTCTGCTGCACGCCAAACCGGTGCTGCTCGTCGACCACCGCCAGCGCCAAACGCGAGAATTCGACCCCCTGCTGGAACAGGGCATGGGTCCCGACAACGACCCCGGGGCCCTCCTCCGCAACAGCCGCAAGTGCAGCACGCTTGTCCCGCGTCGCCAGCCCCCCATGCAGCCAGGTGACCTTGACGCCCAATGGACCGAGCCACTCGGAAAATTTGCGGTAGTGCTGCTCGGCCAGGAGTTCCGTAGGGGCCATGACGGCTGCCTGCCATCCCGTATCGACTGCGGCGAGTGCCGCCAGCGCCGCAAGGATCGTCTTGCCGCTGCCGACATCCCCCTGCAACAGCCTTTGCATCGGATGGGCCTGCCCGACGTCGGCGGTGATCTCCGCCAGGCAGCGCTGCTGGGCGCGGGTCAGGCGAAACGGCAGGGCGCCCATGAAGCCGGCGAGCAGCGGCCCGTTGGTTCGCAGCACCGGGGCCGACCGGCTGCGCCGGGCGAGATAGTGCATGCGCATCGACAACTGCTGCGCCAGCAACTCATCGAATTTCACGCGATGCCATGCCGGGTGCGTGCGCTCGGCCAGCGCCAGCGAATCCACGCCGGGCGGCGGCAAGTGCAAAAAGCGGACCGCGCCCGCAAAGTCCTGCAGCTGATGGCGCTCCCGGATCGAAGGCGGGACGGAGTCGGCGAGCGGCTCGGTGGCCAGCGCGTCGAGCACTGCCGCCCGGAGCGCCGGCTGGGTCACGCCAGCGGTCGCCGGGTACACGGGCGTGAGCGAGTCAGGAAGGGGCGTCCCGGGGTGGACCAGGCGGGTCCGGGGATGGAGCAACTCCAACCCTGCGTGCCCATGCCTGACCTCGCCGAAGGCCCGGACACGCAGGCCATCCTCGATCGCCCGCTCGAACTGCTTCAGCTGGCTGGGATAGAAGTTGAAATACCGCAGCACGAGCGGCACCTCTCCCGACACCAGATGCACAACCAATTGGCGACGCGGCCGATACGCGACCTCGGCCCGCAGCACCTCGCCCTCGACAAGGACAGGCGTATCACGGGGGGCCTCATCCGCCGGCGTCAGGGTGGTTTCGTCCTCGTAGCGCATCGGCAGGTGGAGGACGAGGTCCAACCGCGACCGGATGCCGAGTTTTTCGAGCTTTTTTGCAAACCCCGCCGCAGCCTTCCCAGCGGGCTTCGGAGCTTTCACCCTGCGAAGAGGATCGCGTCGATCTCGACCAGTGCCCCGCGCGGCAGGCTCGCCACGCCGATCGCTACGCGCGCGGGATACGGCTCGCGCAGGTAACGGGCCATGACCTCGTTGACGCGCGCAAAATGCGCAAGGTCCGTGAGGTAGACCGTCATGCGCACTGCGCGCTCGAGACTGAGATCGGCCGCCAGCGCGATCGCCGAGAGATTGCGGAACACCCGGTCGATCTGCGCATCAATGCCCTCGACGAGCTGCATCGTCGCGGGATCAAAACCGATCTGCCCGGAGATATAGACCGTATCGCCGGCGCGGATCGCCTGCGAATAGGTGCCGATGGCGGCCGGCGCCTCTTTCGAATGGATGGCAGTTTTCGCTGTGGTCATGATGCGGCGGTTAGAATCGATCCATGGTGACCGAGGTATCTTAGCCCAAGTGAATGCCGCACTGATCGACCGCCTCGAGAAACTCCTCGGCACGCCGCGCGACGGGGCCCTGCTGCGGTACTCCCTCGGGAACGAGCACCTGAAAGGCGGGGAGGCCGGGCCAGCCGCGATTCGCTTTCGCGAAGCGGTGGACAGAGATCCTGGCTTTTCGGCCGCCTGGAAGCTGCTGGGCAAGGCGCTGGCGGACTCCGGGCAGCCCGCCGAAGCCCTGGCGGCTTGGAGGAGCGGCATCGAAGCCGCGGAAAGAAAAGGCGACAAGCAGGCCGGCAAGGAAATGGCCGTGTTCGCCCGTCGCATCGAAAAAGCGCTCGGCGGCGACTAGTCCCGGATCGTCTCGAAGATATCGCGGAAATCGGCGACACCAGACCGGAACGCGGCGAGCATGCCCGGATCGAAGTGCGAAGGCATCGACTTGCTGTCCCCCAGCAGCATGGTCGATGCTGCCGCAGCGTGGTCCATGGCAGGCTTGTAAGGTCGTCGGCTGCGCAGCGTGTCGTAGATGTCGCACAGCTTGGTAATGCGTGCCGCCAACGGGATCGCCTCCCCCGTCAGGCCGCCCGGGTATCCGCTCCCGTCCCAGTGCTCATGGTGTGCACGGGCTATGTCGGCCGCCATGGCGAGGTAAGGCGAAGAATTCAGCGCCAGCATCCGGCCGCCGATTTCGGTGTGCGTCTTCATGATGTCCCACTCTTCGTGGCCCAGCGCCTCGGGCTTTTCGAGGATGCGGTCGGGAATGCCGATCTTGCCGATGTCGTGCAGCTGGCTGGCAAACCCGATGATCACCCGGAAGCCTGCATCCAGGCCCAGCCGCTGCGAAAGGAGCGTTGCGTACAAACCCATCCGCTTCACGTGGGCGCCGGATTCGTCGTCACGGTGGGCGGCCGCGCGGATCAGCGTGTGGATGGTTTCACGGTTGCTGCGCTCGAGTTCCTCGGTACGCAACTCGACCTTGCGCTCGAGCACGGCGTTCTGCCCTGCGAGCTCGTCCTGGAAGCGCTTCATTCGCAGCAGGTTCTGCAGGCGGATCTTGAGCTCCAGGCGATCGACCGGCCGGGCAAGAAAGTCATCCGCCCCCTCGGCCAGCCCCTTGATCCGGGACTCCTTGTCCTCCAGCGCCGAAACGATGACGATCGGCAGCGTCCGCGTGCGCTCCTCGGCGCGGAGCCTGCGGGCCACCTCGAAGCCGTCCATGCCTGGCATCACCACGTCGAGGATGACGAGATCCACAGGCCGCTTGGCAGCGATCGCCAGGGCCTCCTCGCCATTGGTGGCCACGAGGGTCTTGTAACCCTGAGCCTGCACGATCAGCGTCATCAGCTCGCGTGTCAGCGGCTGATCGTCGACGATCAGGATCCGTGCTTGGGTGGCTTCTTCTGCGGGCTGCATGCAACCCGGATTCTGCACTGGAATCGGTTCCCTTTCCTTACGCCGCACCCCATCTGGTCAAATCGGCGCCGGCGGCAACACAAGGAGGGTTTCCCGTGAATGCTCACCGTTCGAAGGTTGTTCCGCCCTTACTAGCCTCTGCGTTTGGGTACCAATAGGGCACTAATTACACGAACCCGGCCTTCTGATTATATTTAACTATTTTATTTAATTGGTGCCGGCTAGAGGAATCGAACCCCCGACCTTCTGATTACAAATCAGCTGCTCTACCAACTGAGCTAAGCCGGCGTCGAAATCGAGTCCGGTAGTATAGCGAATTGGATTCGAGGATCGGGCATGACACCGCGTTCGCTGACACGTGCAGGGCTGGCCCTCGGGGCAGCGGGCTGCGCCGCCCTGCTGGGCTACGGCTTCTATCTCCAGTATTTCGATGGCCAGGACCCCTGTCCGCTGTGCCTCGTGC
>Ga0114969_10004565_pt1 | contig 10936 bp, 11 predicted proteins | sample M_130807_MF_Meta_FD_87316 | JGI IMG/M metagenome (GOLD analysis project Ga0114969, IMG submission 87316) | Freshwater microbial communities from Lake Montjoie, Canada to study carbon cycling - M_130807_MF_MetaG | ecosystem: Environmental > Aquatic > Freshwater > Lake | place: Lake Montjoie...
CCGGCTGTCAAAGGCCAAATTGCGACGATTCCGAGCGCAATCCACACGCCAGGTTTTGGATTGAGTTGGGCCAACCAGGCTAAGGATTTATCTGCGACGCCTAAAGTGATGACAGCCAACACAACGACGCCCAACAGAATTGGGCCTTTGATTAAAACTCCCGCGCCAAGCGAAGCCCAAAAAATAATGGTCCCAGCAGCCGATATTTTTTTGGCGCTATAGGCCTGAAGCAAGCCGCCCATTACCGCAGCACTGGCGCCCAGCAGCAACGCATCTGCTTTTGCTAAGTGTGCTTCGGCAATCACAAGCACGCTGGTGGCCAATATGGCGCCGGCAGCAAAGCCAGTTGCGGGCCCCAGCAAGCGTGTTGCGGCCCACGCGGTTGACATCACGGCAAGCCAAGCGCCTAGGGCTGATGGCAATCGATAGGGCCATGTCTGAAAGATGTCTTGCGCTGAGAACGCGTTGACGGCGGCAGCTTGGACCCAATGCGCGCCGACAGGCTTTTTGTCGCGAGGCTCGGCCTGAAATCGAATGCGGCCGTAGTCGCCGCTTTCAATCATCTGCTTTGTTGATTGCATGAACCGCGCTTCATCGCGGTCAATGGGCGGCAGGACAGTGATTCCCGGAATGTACAAAGCTGCACAGAGAATCGTCAAAAGCCAGAAACGACGAACGCCCGACGTAAAGTCGAGCGTTCGAATATTCATCGCCGCAATCTGGAAGAGTTAGCGCGTTGGAACGGGCTCAGCGCCGCTGTAATCGTAGAAGCCCTTGCCAGATTTACGGCCCAGCCAGCCTGCTTCCACATACTTCACCAGCAGCGGGCAGGGACGATATTTGGAATCGGCCAAACCATCGTGAAGCACGCTCATGATCGCCAAGCACGTATCCAGGCCAATAAAGTCGGCCAGTTCTAACGGGCCCATCGGGTGATTGGCGCCTAACTTCAGCGCCATATCGATGGCTTTCACCGTGCCGACGCCTTCGTACAATGTATAGACAGCTTCGTTAATCATCGGAATCAAAACGCGATTGACGATGAATGCCGGGAAGTCTTCCGACGAAACGGTTTGCTTGCCCAACTTCACGGCAAATTCACGCACGCCCGAGAAGGTCGCTTCTTCGGTGGCAATGCCGCGAATCAGTTCCACGAGCTTCATGACGGGAACAGGGTTCATAAAGTGCAAACCCATGAACCGCTCTGGGCGGTCGCTGACAGCGCCAAGGCGCGTGATCGAGATCGACGAGGTGTTAGAGCACAATATGGCTTCGGGCTTCAGCACCGGGCAGATCGTCTTGAAAATTTTCTTCTTTACTTCTTCGTCTTCGGTCGCCGCTTCGATCACCAGATCGCGATCTTTCATAATGTCCATCGATGACGACGTCTTGATGCGGGCCAAGGCCGCGATTTTATCGGCTTCAGTGAGCGTGCCTTTGCTGACCTGGCGGCTCATGCCTTTGTCGATGGCCGCTATGGCGCGTTTCAACTGGTCTTCGTTGATGTCGCAAATGGCGACGTCAAAACCTGCCATGGCCGAGACGTGGGCAATCCCAGAGCCCATTTGACCGGCGCCGACCACGCCCACGGTTTTAATGTCGACGGGCGTTTTGGATTGTTTTGTAGACGCGTTCATGGGTGCACGTCCTGCATTGTCGTTCATGGGCTGTCAGATCCTTTGGTGTTGACGTTCTGTCGCAATGCCGAGGCGGGCCTTTAGCCCAGACCCTTGGTCATTTCCGGAATAAGTTGGAACAGGTCACCCACGACGCCGTAATCGGCGACTTGGAAGATCGGCGCTTCCGGGTCCTTATTGATTGCAACGATAACTTTCGAGTCTTTCATTCCAGCCAGATGCTGAATCGCGCCTGAAATGCCAACCGCGATATAGAGGTCAGGGGCAACAATCTTGCCGGTCTGGCCAACTTGGTAGTCGTTGGGCACGAACCCCGCATCGACCGCGGCGCGCGATGCGCCAACGCCAGCGCCGATCTTGTCGGCTAAAGCTTCGATAATTTTGAAATTCTCGCCCGAGCCCATGCCGCGTCCGCCCGAGACAACAATTTTGGCAGATGTTAGTTCGGGGCGCTCAGACTTGGACAATTCTTGACCCACAAACGTTGACACGCCGGGATCGGCGGTCGTCGCAATATTCTCGATAGCGGCTGAGCCACCATCGGCGGCTGCTTTGTCGAACGTGGATGTGCGAACCGTGATGACCTTTTTTGCGTCTTTCGATTGCACGGTTGCTAGTGCGTTTCCGGCATAGATGGGGCGGATAAAAGTGTCGGCCGATACGACAGCCGAGATGTCTGATATTTGCGCCACATCCAACAGGGCCGCAACGCGCGGCAGAACGTTTTTGCCGGTTGTCGTCGCCGCCGCGAGAATGTGCGTGTAATCGCCAGCAACGCTGACAATCAGGTTGGCCATGGGTTCGGCCAAGTTATGCGCAAACGAATCGCCGTCCGCGACCTTCACTTTGCTAACGCCACCAATTTTGGCGGCGGCGGCAGCCGCGCCGGCGCAGCCTTTGCCGATGACGAGTACATGGATATCGCCACCGATTTGCTTGGCGGCCGTAATGGCACAAAGCGTGGCGGGTCGGACTTCAGCGTTATCGTGTTCAGCAATGACCAGACAAGACATCACAGCACCTTCGCTTCATTGCGAAGCTTATCGATTAAAGTGGGAATGTCGGGCAGTTTGATACCGCCTTTGCGTTTGGCAGGCTCTTCAACTTTCAAGGTTACCAAGCGCGGCGCCACATCAACGCCCAGGGCGTCGGGTGCCATGGTTTCAATGGGCTTCTTTTTCGCCTTCATAATGTTGGGCAGTGACGCATAGCGTGGCTCGTTCAAGCGCAAATCTGTTGTCACAATGCACGGCAATTTCAGGCTGACCGTTTCAAGCCCGCCGTCGACTTCGCGGGTGACAGCGGCTTTGTCTCCTTCAATTACAACTTTCGAAGCGAACGTGCCCTGCGACCAGCCCAGCAAGGCTGCCAGCATTTGGCCGGTTTGATTCGAATCATCGTCGATGGCTTGTTTGCCAAGAACGACCATTTGGGGGTTTTCTTTAGCGACAATCGCCTTGAGCAGCTTGGCTACGGCCAAAGGCTGCAACTCGGCATCGGTTTGCACCAAAATGCCGCGATCAGCGCCCATGGCAAGTGCGGTGCGGATGGTTTCTTGGGCCGCGAGAGGGCCCATGCTGACGGCCACGATTTCGGTGACCTTGCCGGCCTCTTTCATGCGCACGGCCTCTTCGACGGCGATCTCGTCGAAGGGATTCATGGACATCTTAACATTGGCAAGTTCAACGCCGCTTTGGTCCGCTTTGACGCGAACTTTGACGTTGTAATCGACCACGCGCTTAACGGCGACAAGAACCTTCATCGGCTCATTTCCGCAATTGATGGAAGTTAAAGTACTCAGTCTTGCCCCAATCAGCACCATTTTCCAGGCGTTCTTGAGTCGGCGGTAGAACTAGTCCGTTGCCCCTGGGGTGTCAAACGAATTGATATTGCGGTGCAGCATGAATTTAAGAAAGTTCGTTCTGCGAATGGGGTTCTGGTCCATCGCAGCGCAATATCTGGTGTCTACCGATTTTGACCTGGTACCCAAAGCACATCGCCATGGCCGGCGGCATGGTTCGCCGCCCTGGCAATAACGAAAAGGTGGTCCGATAATCGATTGATGTAGGCAATGGATAGCGGGTTGATGATTTGGCTTTCGGCCAGCAGCGTGATCTCGCGCTCAGCCCGCCGGGTGATGGTTCTTGCCACATGGAGGTACGCTGCCAACGGCGTGCCGCCAGGCAATATAAAGGAGTTCAATGGGGCTAAGTGGGCATTGAAATCGTCGATTTCGCGCTCCAGGCGATCAATCTGGGCCTGCACAATGCGTAACGCGCTGCCGGGTTTTTCGTTATTCGAAAGTGGCGTGCATAAATCTGCGCCGAGATCGAACAGGTCGTTTTGAATGCGGCCCAAGCATTGATCGAACACGGGCTGCAATCCACTTATGCTTAGGCGCGCGACACCAATGGCGGAATTGGCTTCATCAACGGTGCCGTAAGCAACTACGCGGATATCGTGTTTTTTCAGGCGCGACCCATCGCCAAGGGAGGTCTCGCCGCTATCGCCGCCGCGCGTGTAAATTTTCGTCAGTTTGACCATGATGCTGTTTGCCGTGCTGAGGGATGTTGATCTTACGTCGCTCCGATGATTGCCGCTACAGGTCGTGCAGTCGATTTGCAGGCAACGCTTCATAGCTTATGCTGTCGCCGTGCCTTAGACACCGTCCATGTAACATTGATTGGTGCGCCTGCTCGTGACCCGTTTGGCTTCTCAGCTCTCGATCTATCTTGGGCGGCAGTTTTTGGCCGCACTCGGAGGCGTGTTAGCTGTGTTTCTGGGGTTGATCCTGCTCTTCGATACAATCGAGCTTTTGCGCCGGACAACTCGTGCGGGAGGGGCCGACCTCATCACGCTTTTTGGCTTGGCAATGTTGAAAGCTCCATACACCATCCAAAACACTTTGCCTTTCGCGGTGATGATTGCCGTGATGTTCGCGCTGTTTCGTCTGGCGCGCAATCATGAGCTGGTGGTGATGCGCTCGGTGGGCGTTTCGGTCTGGCAAGCTTTGGCACCTTGCGTGGCGTTAGCCGCATTCATCGGCGTTTTTGTACTGACGGTCTTTAATCCACTGGCGGCGGGGTTTCTGAGCACCTACGAGCGCAAGGCCGACACGTTGGCGGGCAACGGCAGTGCGACACTTGATATCGGCGAGACCGGCTTTTGGCTGCGTGAAGTCAAAGACGGCCAAGCATCAATCGTTCACGCTAACGGCGTGCGTCAGCAAGACACGGGCCTTGCGCTTAGCGGCATTACCATTCTGATCACCAACTCAAAGAATGAATTGCAACGGCGGGTCGAGGCGGAACACGGCGAGCTACGCGGCGGCGTGCTTACGCTTGAGAAGACGTGGGAGCTTGAGCCCGGCCGCCCATCTGTGCGCCACGACACGTTTACACAAGCCACTACGATCACCTTGGCGCAGATCCAAGATAGTTTCGCCGACCCCGAGACGTTGTCGGTGTGGGACTTGCCCGAGTTCATAGCTGTCTCCCAAGCCGCCGGTTTTTCCGCCTTGCCCCATCGGATGTATCTTCAATCGCTATTGGCCAAGCCGATGATGTTGTGCGCCATGGTACTGTTGGCTGCATCATTCTTTCTCACGTCTGAAACACGCATGGCGGGATGGACGCTGCGCGGCGCCGCAGGTGTTGGCGCAGGCTTCCTGTTGTATTTCTTTAATCAGTTCACTTATCAGCTAGGCGCAAACACGACACTGCCGATTGGTTTGGCGGCTTGGGCGCCAGCGGCCATCGCCATGTTGCTCAGCTTGGCATTTCTATTTTATCGCGAAGATGGCTGAGAGTCATGCTCACCAATCTGCGGGCATGAACTCACGCACGTTCACGCTAGCAGCCATTGCCGTTATTGCGGTGAGCGCTGTGCGCCTTGCTCTGTTGGCTGCGCAACCTGTTCCTTTGTCAATGGATGAGGCGCAGTATTGGTTTTGGTCGCGTGACTTGGGGTGGGGCTATTTTTCCAAGCCGCCGCTATTGGCCTGGCTGATCGCAGCTACAACTTCGGTTTGTGGGGATGGTGAGTCCTGTGTTCGCCTGAGTTCTCCCGTGCTTCATGCGGCGACATCGCTCGTAATTTTTGGAATTGGCCAACAGTTCTATAGCACGCGCGTCGGGCTGTGGAGTTCCGTCACATATACCTTGCTGCCCGGCGTTAGTTTTTCGGCCGTGCTTGCGTCAACGGATGTGCCGTTGCTGTTTTGCTGGGCAGTGGCACTGTATTCCATCGCGCGATTGCTAACGGAAAATCAAACGCGATGGTGGGTATTGCTTGGCGTTGGTCTCGGCGTGGGCTTGCTCAGTAAATATGCCATGCTGTTCTTTTTGGTGTGCATCGCTTTGGCCGCGCTGATGGATCTCCATTTTCGCAGGCTGCTGACGAGCACTAAGGCCGGACTGATGATGGCGTTCGCCTTGCTGATCGCCTCACCCAATATTATTTGGAACGTCACGAATAGTTTTGTGAGCTATCGCCATACGATCGGGACCATGAATCTGGGTGATGATCTTTTTCACCCGACGAAAGTTGCTGAGTTTATCGGCTCTCAGTTTGGGGTCTTCGGTCCAATTTTGTTTGCAGTTCTGCTGTGGGTCGTGTGGCGGAACTTGTCGTCACTGCAGGCCGCCTCGCGCGCAGATAAAATTTTGGTCGCCTTCACTCTGCCTATGATCGTGATTATGGCGGGTCAGGCGCTATTATCGCGGGCTAACGCCAACTGGGCGGCAACGTCTTACGTGGCAGCGACAGTTTTGGTGTGCGCCTGGTGTGTTCGCCACAGCAAGACGTGGCTGCTCCAGGCGACGATGCTTTTGCATTTGCTACTTGCGGGGGTGTTGTACGGCTATAACGATCTTGCAAATGCATTCGGCATTACGCTGACGCGCAAGACCGATCCGTTGTTGCAGTCGCGTGGCTGGGATCGTGCTGGGAATTGGTCGACACAATTGGTCACAAGTCATCCAGGCGTGCGTATGCTTTTTGAAGATCGCCGCACGATGGCTGAACTCATGTATTACACCTTGCCGCATCCGTTAAACGCCGAGATGTGGAACCCAGAGCGAAAGCGCAATAACCACTTTGAAATGAACAGCCGCATGGACTCGGCCATGGGTGAAGACTTTATTTATGTCACCCGATTTCAACCAAGTCAGGCCGTCATGGCCGCCTTCGAGGATGCCCGACCCCTCAGCGGTTGGCAGTTTTCAGCCTATCCAGGCCACGAGATTGCGTTGAATGCCTTTCTTCTGCACCGGTTTCGTGGATACAGTAGCCAAGACGTATCGCCCGACCGGACATCGCCACCCGAATGATTCCATTTCTCGAACGTGCCTGGAATGATCTCAAGGCCCAGCCTAGTCGCTGGATCTTGTGCCTTGTGGTGTTCTTTATGTTCTTTCCAGGTTTTGACATCTGGATCAGCCGCCAATTTTATCAGCCCGGCATCGGCTTTGTTTGGGACGAAGGCGGATTGCTGGAGTTTGTGCGCGCCGCCATCCCCGTGATCATTCTCGGTGCCTTTGTGTTTGCCATTGCCTTGTGGGTTGCAGGTATTTGGTACGAACAATGGTTCTGGGGCATGACCACCAACCGTGCGATCTATTTGATGGCGACATTGATCGTCGGGCCAGGATTGATCGTTGAATCGATCTTAAAGCCCAATTGGGGACGGGCGCGACCCAAAGACCTGACGATCTTTGGTGGGCAAGCCGATTATACACCGCCCTTGTGGATTGCCGATGAATGCCAGCGCAATTGCTCGTTTGTCTCGGGCCACGCCGCCATCGCGTTTTGGGTGTCGGCCTTTGGGTTCATACTGCCCCAAAAATGGCGCATGCTCGGCGTTGGCCTAGGCCTAACGTTTGGCGCGCTTGTCGGCTGGGTGCGCATCATTCAGGGCGGGCATTTCTTCAGCGATGTCGTATATGCCGGAATCATCGTCATTATTGTAAACGCGTTTTTTTATCGCCTCATCATTTTGCGTGAGGCGGCCAAAGAACATCTTCCATAAGCGACGCGCAGCATGGCCATCGGCAAACGACTGAAGTCGCTGGTTGATCGCATGCGGCCCATTGACCAGCCACCATCGCCGTGGCGGCCATTCGATGCGCCCTATCCGTTGTTGCCCTCGTTCGATCCCGCATCAGGCGGTGTGGCCCCGAGCCAAGGATTGTTAGCGATTTGGCATTTGGGTGTGCGGCCGCAATGGCTGAAGGTTGCCCCCGTGAGCAATTTGCAACTCGCCATTCGCGGCGCTGCTCAATCAGAAAGCATTCTATTTTTCAGGCCCAACGGCGGCGTTTATCTGGCCTGGGCAGCCGTGCAATCCTCAGCATTGATCGTCAATGCCCTTTTTTTAGTCCAAAAGCTAAGGCCGGCGTTGCAGGCGGTGCCTTTGGCAGGCGAAATAGAACTGCCCGACAACTTAAAGCCGTTAGAGTTTTCATTGCCGCCGGGTACTGTGGAATAGGCGCGGTCTTACGATCGTCTGCGAGAACCTTCAATTGAAAGTTGGGAGATAAAATGCGCAAAGGTTATGTCGATACGCCTATGGGCCAAGTTCATTATCGGGAACATGGCACCGGCCAGCCGCTGGTGCTGCTGCATCAAACCGCATGGGCTTCAGTTCAATTCAAGAACGCAATCCCGGTGCTGGCCGAGCGAGGCTTGCGTGTGATTGCACTCGACACGCCGGGCTATGGTATGTCCGATGGTCCCGCCTCACCGCCGCGAATTGAAGATTATGCTGACAATCTTCGCCATGCATTCGATGGATTAGGCTTAAAGAGCGCTCATGTCGCCGCCCATCATACCGGCGTTTCGATAGGACTATCCTTTGCGGCCCGTTACGCTGATCGTGTGGATCGACTGGCCTTGCATGGGGTGCCGCTCTACACGCCCGAGGAGCGCGCGGTGAGATTGTCGCGGCCTCATTTTGATCAAACACCGCTTGCCGATGGTGGGCACTTGCAGCAGCGCTTTGTGAAAAGCCGCGAGATGTCGCCTGGCGCCAGCCTTGAGGCAATTCATTGGTCTACCGTACTGTTTTTTACGGCCGGGCCGCTCGAGTGGTATGGACACCACGCGGCATTCACCTACGACAGTGGCGCCGACTTGCTCAAACTCAGGCCGCCGACACTCATTATGTCGAATACGGGTGACTCTCTCCATAATGTGGTCGAACGCATTCAAAAAATACGACCGGATTTTTCATACGCGATTATGGATGGCGGCACGTATCACTTGGTCTACGACGAAGGTGCGGCCTGGGCGAAGATCGTTGCTGATTTCGTTCTTGAGAGTAAAGCGTGAGCCCACGGCGCAGTTATATCGACGGACCCTTCGGCCAGCTTCATTTGCGAACGCTGGGCGAGGGGGTTCCGCTGATTCTCTCGCACCAGTCGCCGAGTTCGTCAGATATGTTTCGCGCCGCGTATGAGTTTTTAGCCGCGGCGGGCATAAAAGCCATTGGCATCGACACCCCTGGCTACGGCGGTTCTGACGTTCCGCCGCCGCGTCCGTCCATTGGCGACTATGCCAAGATGTTCGCGCCCGTTCTGGATCACTTCCATTTGGCAAGTGCTTGCTTTTTGGGACATCACACAGGCGCGGCCAACGTGACCGAGTTTGCTGTTCACCACCCCGACTGCGTCACAAAGCTGATCTTAAATGGCCCACCCTTGTTCACGGGCGAAGAGCGGGCCGAACGCAATGCAAAACCTGCGGGGCCCATTCCGCCAGTGGCGGATGGCAGCCACTTAAGCAAGCGATTTCAAGGGCGCGTTGCTGCCACGGTTGGCTGGACGAGGCTCGATGCCATGCAAAAGAACTTCGTACAAACGTTGTCGGCTGGTGATACATTTTGGTACGGCCATAAGGCTGCATACGAATACGACTTTGCCCTCGCTTTTATGGGCCTGAAAGTTCCGACTTTGATTCTCACTAACACCGGAGATGATATTTATCATCTGGCGCAACGGGCACGCGCGGCGCGGCCCGATATGTCGTATATCGAATTGACGGGCGGCACCCATGATATTGTCGACGAGCAGCCAGAAATCTGGGCTGCAGCGGTTGCGAAGTTCGTCAGGGGTGACTGATCTGCCCATTCCTGCCACGCGCGCGCCTTCGGTTCATCTGCACAGCGTGGCGACGGCCTATCCGCCGTTCTGCTTCGGCCAAGACGAGATTATGGCCAAGGCATCGCAAGTCTTCGGTCACAAGCCTGAGCTCATGCAGCGGATGATCAAAAGTTACGGCAACGCCGGCGTCAACACGCGCTATTCGTGTGTACCCTTGGAATGGTACGCCACCGATCATGGCTGGCCCGAGCGCATGCGGCTGTTTGAGCAGCACGCGTTGGCGCTGCTGACCAGCGCGGGCAATCGTGCATTAGAACTGGCAGGCGTCGCGTCGACCGAAGTTGCCGCGACGGTCACAGTCTCCTCGACTGGCATTTCGACGCCGAGTTTGGATTCTCTGCTTCAAGAACCATTAGGCTTGCGCCCCACAGTACAGCGTTTGCCGGTGTTTGGCTTGGGGTGCGCAGGCGGCGTGATTGGATTATCGCGGGCCGCCGCTTTGGCGCGGTCAATGCCGGGCGAGTGGGTGTTGTTCATGTGCGCCGAGCTTTGCGGCCTTACGTTTCGCCGCTCTGACGACAGCAAGGCCAACATTATCGGCACAACCATTTTTGGCGACGGCGCTGCAGCAATTTTGCTGCGCGCTGACGCTGCGGGGATGGAGCAGGCCGACGCGCCTCGCGCCTCGCTTGACTGTTGGGGTGAGCATACATGGCCCGGCACGCGCGATGTCATGGGCTGGAGCGTTGAAGACAACGGGCTGGGCGTAATTTTTTCACGCCACATCCCGACGCTGGTACGCAATGAAATGCGTGGTGCGAGTGATGAGTTTCTGGCGCGTGTGAAATTGACCATGGCCGACATCGACGGCTTGATCGTTCATCCCGGGGGTGAAAAAGTTATCTCAGCCATCGAACAGGCTTATGGCCTTGAGGCTGGAGCACTGATTGAAGCCCGAGATGTTTTGGCCGAGCGCGGCAATATGTCGGCAGTCACCGTTCTGGCTGTGCTGGAAAAAATGCTAGCCCATGGCAAAACCGGACGCCACCTGATGACCGCGCTTGGCCCGGGCTTCTCAGCGGGGTTTGCCGTCATGACTTTGCAATGAACTACGCACTTGGTGTTCTACTGCTCGTGACCTTGTCGCGGCTTGTGGAACTGCTTGTATCGGCGCGCAATACGAGGCTGCTAATGGCCGAA
>Ga0114969_10004568_pt1 | contig 10930 bp, 12 predicted proteins | sample M_130807_MF_Meta_FD_87316 | JGI IMG/M metagenome (GOLD analysis project Ga0114969, IMG submission 87316) | Freshwater microbial communities from Lake Montjoie, Canada to study carbon cycling - M_130807_MF_MetaG | ecosystem: Environmental > Aquatic > Freshwater > Lake | place: Lake Montjoie...
GTATCTGGTCTTGTAGTAAATACAGAAATCTCCTCTTTTGAATCCTTAATTTTAAAAGTTAATTCAGATCCCTCACTGCGACCAATCCAGTTTTTCTGAGATTCCTTGATTGAATTCGGCCAATTTAAGGCATCGATATCTTTTAATAATCGATCCGCATAATCAGTAATTCTAATCACCCATTGTCGAATTGGTTTTTTCTCGACAATTGAACCACATCGTTCACATTTACCATTATCCAAATCTTCATTTGCCAATCCAGTTTTACACGAAGGACACCAATTAATTGGTTCGTGTGATTCAAAAGTTAAACCCTTTTTGTGCATCTGTAAAAACGTCCACTGCGTCCATTTATAATATTCAGGATCTGTTGTGTTTACTTCTCGATCCCAGTCATAACAAAAACCGAGAACTGAAAGTTGCTCTTTATACCTTTTTACATTCTTTTTAACTGCAATCGAAGGGTGAATTTTATTCTTTAAAGCAAATTCCTCTGCAGGTAGCCCAAATGCATCCCATCCCATCGGATGAAGGACATTAAAGCCGGACATTCTCTTAAATCTTGCCAGTACATCAGTGGCGATATAACCCTTTGGGTGTCCAACATGGAGTCCAGAACCAGATGGGTATGGAAACATGTCTAGGATGTAAGATTTTGGCTTTTTAGAGCCCTCTGTAGTCTTGTATATGCCAGATTTCTTCCATGCAGATTGCCACTTTTTCTCAAGTTTTAAGTGATCATACGGAGTGGGCTTTTTCATGGAAATATAGTAACAAAAAAGAGATGTTGTGGCTAATTTAAGTATAGAAATAAATAACCCCTCTGCACGCGATATGTGCAGAGGGGGCAGATTTTGAGGGGGGGGTTACCACCTCATGCGGTAGCCGGGCGGAGGACACCCATTGAACTGAGGTGGCGGTGGGCATCCTTGCTGGATGTACCGAAACTGCGGTGGGGGGCATCTCTGCTCAACATAACGAAACCGTGGCGGAGGGCACGGACTGAGTTCTATAGGTGGGGGGCATCCTCCTTCCCGAATGTAAACGGTCCGGTATTCAGGCTCCGCAACGTGAACCCGGCGGATAATTCTCCGTGGTGGTTCATATACATCTTCAACGCACGGAGGCTGTTGAGGTACTGCGACACCCTTGCCGTCATAGTACCTGTGGGGGCTGCCTACGCAGCCGGTGATGAACAGAGCCGCGATAAGCGACAGGATCAAGGTCTTCATGGTATGTTTTTCTTGGTTGAGGTTAGCCAGTTTGGCTAACCAATGTTGACGAACAGCAGACCCAATAATGCCAGATTTATTAGGTTTGTCAACTATATTTTAAACTCCACCACATCCCCATCCTTCACCACATACTCCTTCCCCTCAGTCCTCATCAAACCCTTCTCTCTCGCCACAGCAAAACTCCCCGCTTCCAACAAATCCTTCCAAAAAATAATTTCCGCTCTGATAAACTTTTCCTTAAAATCAGTATGAATGGCCATTCCAGCAACAGGAGCAGTTGAGCCCTTCGCAATTGTCCAAGCCCTAGTCTCTGCCTTTCCAGTTGTAAAATACGTTTCTAAATTAAGTAATTCATACCCTTTCTTAATTAGTGCATTTACACCATCGTCTTTTGCTCCTAATTCCTTTCTAAACATTTCCTTTTCATCTCCTGCTAGATCCTTCAGTTCATGTTCTACTCCTGCATCTACTATTGTCCACATCGCATTCTTTTCCTTGAAAAAATCCATTAATTTCTGATATCTTTCATCATTCACATCGTCCAAGTTTGTACTTCCCGCCTTTTTATTCAAAATATACATGATTGGCTTCATGGTAAGGAGTGTCAAACTTTTGATCGCGTCAATTTCTTCTGGAATTAATTCGACTTCCCTAGCCATTTTTTCAACTTCAAGTCCTGCCAAGATCTTTGTAAGGGCTTCTTTTTCTCGAATAGCTAACTTGTCACCCTTTTTTACATCCTTCTCTAAACTTCCCAATCTTTTAGTAACGGTCGAGGTGTCAGCCAAGATCAATTCAAGATTAATTACCCCAATGTCATTCAGAGGATCAATTTTCCCATGTACGTGAATTACATTTCCGTCTTCAAAAATTCTCACTACTTCTGCAATTGCGTCAGTTTCTCTAATGTGTGACAAAAATTGGTTTCCCAAGCCTTCTCCTTCAGATGCACCTTTAACAAGTCCTGCAATGTCTACGAATTCGATAACAGCGGGGACAGTTTTATCAGTTTGTGAGAAATCGGAGAGTTTATAAAGTCTTTCATCAGGAACAGGGACAATTCCAACGGATGGATCAATCGTACAGAATGGATAGTTTTCTGCAGGGACTGATTTTTTAGTTAATGCGTTAAAAAGCGTAGATTTTCCTACGTTTGGGAGACCGACGATGCCGATTGCTAGTTTTGTACCCGACATAAGGTGATGATGTTGTTACTGGTATATAACCATTTACTATTAATTCTTGAGGAGTTCCGACAACTCTGTCTACAATGGATAGTACTATCTCGCGTTTTTGGATAAAAGACAAGCTTTTCAATTTTTCTGTTGCAATTTCTGCATATGAAGTAATCTCTTTTTCATCTGGTATCTTCATAACTTCTACTTGCCCGCTCATTTCCTCTGCTTTAGATATTTGGATTTGGAGTACAGATATTTTTTCTTTAATTGGAATGACATATTCCTTTAGCCTGTCTATTTCTAATAAGCCAGCCCCGTATGCTTTATTATATCGTTCCTCCTGGTTTTTTAAATTTTCCAACTCTTTCTTAAGTGGTAGAATATCACCAACCCATTTACATTCCCTTTTTTTATTATTCATCCAACGTGACAATTGGTTTTGCATAAGCTCCGGGGAACTCATAAGAGAGGATATTTCCTTCCAAACTAAGTTATCTGCAATTTTAGCGTTTACACCCTTTAGAAGGCACTCTGGTTGCAGCGGCCAACTTTGCACACGAGCATTACATCTGTAATAAAGATGCTTGCCTTTATTTACACCCCCCCCGGTTCTCTTAGCGCCACAGTTGCAAAATATTTTACTTCCGAGTAAATATTCATTCTTTTTGTTTCTCTTACATAGTTTAAAGTTCTCAGTTAACTGATGTCCGGCTTTTTCAAACAAGCCCTTATCAATTATTACTGGAATCGAAATCTTATACCATTCTGATTCTGGCTTAATTCTCCGACTAGATTTTTTAATCGATTTTGCACTACAGACGTCTTTGAATCTTCGTCCTCTGGCGTTACCTTTAAAGCTCGTTTAGGCTTAGTTACTTCATCTTTCATTTAATAAACTATAACTCTTGTTATCCCATATTACAATATAGAATTATACATATAATCCAAAATCCCTTAATCATCATTTACTAGCCGTATGGACACGTATAGGAGGTTGTAGGGGTAAAGAAAGTTTAACTTTAAACTCAAATGGTATCGATTTAGAATCTATCGAGTGTTGGTTAGTGTCCCAACCATACCCATGACCTGATTAAAGGCCTCTTCATCAGACAAATCCTCACCTGTCTTCTTTTGATATATAGCCTTATATCTTTTAACTAAATCTTCTTTTGTCATATCTTAGAATTTATAAACTTTTGGACATGTTGGGTAGTATCCATGTAAGGGAGACTTTGCTTTGCTCAATCTAAAACACTTAAAAATTCTTTACCGAAAACTTGTTGGAAATCATTAGCATGCAAAGATAGGGGGAAATCCTTATTCGACATTTGTGTTTTGTGTATCGCTAAAGCCTTTCTCTTTATTTTTAATTGGTTGATGTTTAAAGTATGGAAATGAGTAATCTTATTTTTACTCAATCCAAAGCTTTTAGACCAATATTCTATTTTTGGTAATAATAGTGGTGACATCAGTTTTGCTTTCTGTTTTTTTATCCATGTTTTTATTTTATCCCTACATATAGTTACTTCATATACTGAGGTACCGAAATCCTTTTTTATTTTTTCTCCTAACTTGTGTATTGCTTTGTGATCTATATGACCATAGCCACCATTTTTATCATAAGAAATTAATATGAAAGGTTCTGTAATTTCTATTAAATTCAATGTTGCTATTAAATTACTGGACATTCTTTTTAAAGAATAATTCAATATGCCTTTTTTATTTTGTTTTGTAAATTTGATATCACAAAAATCAAGAAACAAGACTTTGTGGGCTTTTAGTAAATTCCCGACTCTCCTTGCCTCTTTTTGACGCAAAATGGTTATCGGCTTATCTATTGAAATTCCAGCAGCTGTATATACAATAATAACCTTTCTTCCTTTTGATACTAATTCTTGTATTAGTCCAGCTGATAAAAAAGATTCATCATCTGGATGGGCATGGAGAAAGATAACAGGTTTTTTTATAGGAAACAGGGAGTCAAAAGACTTTTGTATATCACGCATTTTTTTGATTTAAAATTTCTTTATATATAATAGTATCTTGAAAAATGGCGTCTTTAACATCATTAAATGAATTAGTGAATTTCAAAGCTTGGGACGAATACCTGCCTTTATTAATAAGCATTCTTACGGAAGCCGTGGCAAATTTTTTTATATCAAACAACTGGACGCGTGACACCGCCTTAGTCGCAGTATAATTAATTTTGGTGAATGGTATATCCCAAGTTACACAAGGTAAACCATAAGAAAGTGCTTCCTGCAGGACAACAGCAAATGTATCATAACAAGATGGGTAGAGAAAAACACCAGAACTTTTCAATATTTGTTGTTTTAAAACATGATCTGCCCATCCAAGATATTCAATCTTAAAAAATGTGCTGGTTTTTGCACTGTGAAGTAATTTTTTCAAATGTATCTTACTCAACGAATCATCAGTCCTGCCGAGAATCACCAGACTAATCTTGCGAGAAAGTTTTTTGGATATACATGTGAGTATATCACCTAGATACTCAACACCCTTGCCCGCTTCCATACGGGACATATATACAAAATCATATCTTCTATTAATAAGACGGGGGGTCGAATCTTCTGTATTCAATCGTATAGCAGACGAGTACTTCCATATTCTTTTATTTGGAAAATAGTTTTTGAAAAGTTGAGCCACTGTTTCATTATGTGCGATTATTGAGAGCCGACTAAAAACCTTCCGCGCCTCTTTATAATGTTTAAAAATATATTCACTGTGAGACTTTTCTATATTTGATTGCGCTGTTAATATTGCATCTTTTTCAAAGTTTTTTGAGGAAGAAATTGGAGAACCAACAAATGGAATGCCGTGGAGAACCGATACCAGTCGTGTTTTTGTTTTTAACTTTTTTGAAAGCTCTCTCATCAAATCCCATACCTCCATCATAATTATGGTTAAATCTGGTTTAGTTTTCTCAATAGCAACAATTATTTTAGAAACTACATCATTTATATTTTTAACCTTCCAACCTCGGAATTCTATTGGGATGTTAACAAAAGACACATTTGGATATTTACTGATTAAATCTCTCTTGCTTTTTTTATTAAGAATAATAATAGTTACTTGGTGGATTGACGAAAGATAATCCAATTCTGGCAAAATACGAGACGTGTGACCTGAATTTAATGATAACGGAGAAAATATTATAAACATTAATTTCATATAGTTTTTATTTATGAAGATTTTCTATAATATTAAAAATCTTTTTAACTAATACGTGAGGATCGTATTTATTAGAGCCGATTTCATACACATCTTTTCGGTTAAGTTTCAAAGATTTTTGTATTGCATCCGCTAAATAAAAAGGCACTTGATCATCGGGGATATTTTTAACATTCACAACAACTCCTAATTTTTCATTATCTACAGCCTCACATATAGCGTCATTACCACTCCATGTCATACCGGCTATAGGTACTCCGCATGATAATACCTCTCCTAATACCCCTGCGCCTGATTCCAGATACTCCTTATCAATGGTGTAAAGCACACAAGAGGCATTCGCTATTATTTTCATCTTTTCATATCCAAATTTTACCCCTAACATCTTTACATGGGCAGCTTCAAAATTTTTTATATTTGCTTCAAAATATTCAGGCTGATATATAGTTTTACCAAGTATATACAACGGTATTCCCAGCATTTTTGCCGCACTTATGGCATAATGGGGCGCCTTATCTTTATCTAGACGCCCAATCCATAAAAGATAATTCTCTGGGTTGTCTACAAAATAAGGTTCTTCAGATACACCACTATGGAATAGCAGGGCTTTAATGGGTTTTTGTTCTTTATATATTTGAACCATCTGGTCTGAATAGCAAAAAAGAAACTTATTTTTAGCGTTAAAACTAATTTTTTTGTAACTGTATGGGTGAAGCTGATAACTAATTAATATATCAGCGCATTTTTCAAAGGGATTTACCCATTCATCTTTATCAAAATATTCATGACCTGCAAATAAATAATCAAACTTACCAAACTGTTTTACAAACTCATCACATGTCGAGGAATCTAATCTTTTTGGAAAATGCTTAGCTTTTGGTATATATTCAGGCAACCAAAGAGGGCCGGTTATTACAACTTCGAACCCTTCTAATTCTGAAGCTGTCTTTGCAAAATGCCATAATCGTTTTTCAGAACTTCCAAAACCAAAACTGGGAAATGTATACCCCTTAGGATTATCATAATCGCATACGACAAGGCGTTTCTTTATCATGGTAAATTAATCATTAGTTCTGGGGTTAAATAACGCTTCCCATTTTTATCAAATATGAAAACTTCCCCTACTATTTCAATATCATTTGGCCCAAGTATTATCCCAGCATTTTCAGGTAAAGCAATTATAGGGGAATTAAGGTTATTAGCAGACTTAGTTATTCTTTCATCTAGGGACGCCTCATAATGACAGATTAACGATAAACCTCTTATAAGGTTCAACCCATTAATATATTTGTAATTTTTATCATTTTCTTCATCAACAGTTCTAATATCTTTACCCATGACGATTGCTCCCGCACTGCCACCGTACACTATTCCACCCTGTTCAATATATTTTATGATTTTCTGAGATAAGTCTTTTCTGACCATATAATCAAGCAATTTGAATGTGTTTCCACCTCCGATGTAGAGGGCCTCGTATTTTACCAAATCAGGAATCTCATCATCTTCCAGAATCATAGAAAAATCTATATCCTTGTCTCCCGCATGGCTTGATACTACATTGGAAAACCAATCATAACACGCTTCAAACCCAATTCGATCCCGATTCAGAGCAATAGGAATATACAGAATTCTTGAATTACTTTTTAACATGGAAAAAAACTTTTCATCGAGTTGGAAAGTGTCCTTTATATCACCACCACCTGAAAATATTACGTGTCCTTTTTTCATTTTATTTTATTTTATTTACTATTTTAGTAATTACATCTTGGGACAGTGAAAATTTTACTTGATCTAAAAATGAATCTGTACGCTGATTTACATCTATATATAGATCTACGTGTTCATCTTGTAATAAAATATTCAAAAATAAACAGTTGAAATTTCTTTCATTTTCAGCGGATATCACTTCCACAACCTCATCTTCAGTTAGTACCGGATTGTATCCCCACTTTTTCCACTCCTGATAAGCAATGCCTATCAATCTATTAATATTAAAATCAGCCAACCTGTTTCTTTTTACAAATCTTTTAGAAAATTGTCTTAATCTATACCCTTGATTACTGTTAGACGGGAGGATATCCTCTCCCGCTATCAGTACCATACTTTTTACGCAATCTATGATAGATGTTGCATGATCACTATCTTCAATTTGTTCATAGAAATCTTCAAAACCAAGCATGTATGGTTTTGAATTGTCCAATCCCCACAGTAATCTCTCAACACCTAAACCGAGGTCTGTAATTGAAATCTTTTCATCACCTATGGGATAATCAAGAATGTATACACACTCTCCAAGTTCTATACCATTAAAATATAAAGTCAGAGCAACATTATTAAATCGTTTACTTCCCCATTTTACAGAAGAGCTTTCTGTGGTGAATCTTAAATCATCAATTGATATTCCTTGTTTTACTACTAGTTCTATTAGCTTTTTACATGTATTAATAAACTCATCAGGCGAGCTCCTAATGATTTCGGCTGACATATTAACAAATGAGGTGGATGTACCATCACAAACCTTATCCATAAACTGACTCCTTATAACTGGTTGGCAAACGATAAATGATTCCCTGTCGACAGATTTTGCTGTTTTAAGCATACTCTCTATTCGTTGAACACCTGCAGTTGTAAATATTGTTGTGTCTCCACTAGGACGACAAACTTTCTCTGGTTCGACTAAATTGAATCCTTCAAAATTACAAAGAAATGATTCAGGATCATTCAATTTTGGAATAGTTAAAACGATTGGGTCAGTAGATGTAGGTAAATATTCACTATCAATCTTAAGAAAAGACGATGGAGATTGAGGATCGACAACTAATTTGAGTTGTTTCTCAATAAATTCTATATCACAAGACGGATTTTCCATATTTTTTGATTCAGGATTTTTCATAATTAAAAAATTTCTATATCACGGTTAATAAGAGCTTCTGTAATTTTTGGTATTGACTTTATTTCCCTTTCAATAATCTGTATTATTTTTTCATCTAAAGAAAAATCATATGGCACATGCACTAATATGATCCAAGGATCTAGTAGGTCTCGGCCGCTCTGGCTCAAAAGTGTTACCTCATTTTGAATCTTTAATTCTTCAAATATTATTTCACTTATTTTTTGTGCCGCCACATAATAAATCTTTCCAATATGATAGACTGGGTTTTTTCCTGCAACACCCTCCATGCTCATTGGCCGTGTTGAAGAAATAATTCCTTGTATTCTGTTTCCTCTTCCTACTAGCCCCTCATCACCACTTTCTATTGATGAACCTATAGCTGTAAGATATATCTCCCCCTTATCATAATCATCACGAGTATTTATATTTAACTCTAGATTAATAACACCGTGTTTTTTTGTTATTTCCTTGATAACAGAATGGGATTTATCTATATTTAGACTATATTCATTTAATGAGTGTACATTTTTTCCGATTTGAGGTATGCACATAGTTATTTTAAACTCATCGTTATGCCTAAATCCCATTATTTTTATATCAGAACCAATCCAATTATTTGCATCCTTAAAATCTTTACCTGTAAGTGTTTTCTCAATATCTAAAACCAGAAGCTCTAATTTTGAAAATGGAGCGAAACCTACCCCCATTGATGTATCATTCGAGAATAAACGTTTTAGCTCAGGAATATCCTCTACTCCTCGTGGTTCAAACCAGTACTTTCTAGCACTTTTCTTTTTATTAGATTCTTCTTCTGTTTTCCCAGGGCTACTTTGATTGCTCAAATTGTAGTGAAATTCCAAGTCGCGAGATGTTTCCGAAATAGGTAGCTCTTTGGTCAAAAATTTAGTAGCCCAGCCAATCAATAGTTCACGGACTGGTATTTCTTGGTCCCCAAACTTAGTCGAAGCACGACCATTAATCAAAACTCTGATCGGCTTGGTAAGTTCACCGTACCCAAAACCAACATCAGAAGCTCCGCCTAGTAATCCTACTTTATCAAAATTATGATGTAGTACGACACCATATTTTTGTTGAGTATATTTTGAATATTCTGATGATAGAAATTCCGCAAGACCATCAGAAAGAGTGTCGGGGTGACCCTTACCCTTTCTTTCAACAAATTCATACGGTAGAATAACAAAATCTTTTTTAATTAATTGAATATTCATGATAATGATTTAGATATTAATAAAATCTTCAAAAACTTTCTTGGCTTGATCGTCACGAATCTGTGAGGCAGGTGATTTGAATGCGTAAGCTGAGATTTCATTTATATTACCAGAAAGACCCCTATCCTTGGCAATCTTTAGAGATCTAATGATTTCCGTCATTACACCTGCACTATTAGGACTATCCTCCACGCTCAATTTCAAGTCTAATTCAAATGGTACCCCACCAAATTGAGTTCCTTTCACGTTGATATAACAAACCTTATTATCCTTAAGGTGTGGGATGTAATCACTTGGACCAATCCTGACTCCTATATCTTTATTATCTAAAATTGAAGTTACTGCGTTCGTTTTTGAAATTCTCTTTGAAACAATTCTACTTTCATCCTTCATGTTCAAAAAGTCAGTGTTTCCCCCAATGTTTAACTGGTATGTATTATCAATCTTATGTCCACGATCCTCTATTAACCTTGTAACCATTCTGTGCAATATGGTTGCCCCAACTTGAGATTTAATATCATCTCCAGCACAAGGTATTTTCTTTTCCGAAAACTTTTTACTCCATTCAACATCAGAACAAATAAATTCTGGTATCGCGTTAATAAAAGCAACCCCCGCATCAATACAGGCTTGGGCGTAAAAACGAACTGCTTTTGAACTACCTACTGGCAAATAACATATACAAATATCGGCACCACTTTTCTTTAATTCATCGACGATATCAATTGAAGATTGACTCAAATCGACCTTGATTAAATCCTTCATGTGATCAGCTACTCCATCTAGGACATTTCCCATTTTTACAATTACACCTTTACGAGGAACATTTGAAAAACGTTTAGTACAGTTTGGTTCAGAAAAAATTGCTTCTGAAACATCTTTACCAACCTTTCTAGAATCGACATCAATAGCCAGAACTACCTCTATATCTTCTATCTTGTATTGCCCTATCTTCTTATACATCAAACCGCTAGCATTAGGATTATCTGTGTAATATTCAATACCCTGAACGAGTGAACTGGCACAATTTCCAACTCCAATTATGGCAATTCTGATTTTTGACATTGGAAAAATAATAACATACTTATGTAATAACATCAACGTTCGTGTAAATATACTTAATATTATTTAAAATATGCTATATAAATCAAAAAACAAAAAATCTCTTTTTATTGTGATATGTTAATTGAAGTTTTTAATTGA
>Ga0114969_10004569_pt1 | contig 10929 bp, 9 predicted proteins | sample M_130807_MF_Meta_FD_87316 | JGI IMG/M metagenome (GOLD analysis project Ga0114969, IMG submission 87316) | Freshwater microbial communities from Lake Montjoie, Canada to study carbon cycling - M_130807_MF_MetaG | ecosystem: Environmental > Aquatic > Freshwater > Lake | place: Lake Montjoie...
ACGGGGTCCCAATCCATGTAGATGGACATGCAGGAGAGTCTACTGCTGGGCTTCATAATTAGAGCCCACGCACATCTGCCCAGTCCTTAAAGATATGGACCGGGTCGCAAAGGCTGCGCATAGATGACATTCCGTATGAGCCATGGTAGCCGTTCGAGACCAGTAGGCCGTGGACGCGTAGGCCATGCTTTTTCTTGGCCTCCTCGAGGGCGTGCTGTGTTTCACTAGGTACGTCGAACTCACCATCGGAGACCATGATGATATCGGCGCGCTTCCACTTCGCCGCATCTAGTTTCCGGGTAGCGGCACTGATTGGACCGGAGACATCGGTGCCGCCATGGAAGGACATGCACAGGAACGTGCAGAGGCTCTTGATGCCGGCCGGGCTAAGATCTAGGTCGTGTTCGGTCACATCGCCGACTCCGCTGAAGGCATAGAGCAGGCAATCACGACCCTCGGCATGGGCGAGCCGCATGGCCTCCAGCGTAATCGCCTTAGCCACCGTCTCGGGAACGCCGCACATGGATCCGGAAGTGTCCAAGCAGACGATAATCGGGCCTCTCTCCAGCTTCTTGCGCACCACCTGCTCTTCCTCGACCCACTCTTCTGAGATTATGCGGCGCTGGGCGATACCTTTGACCTGATAGCAGGCCAAAGAGCGCTCGATGAACTTGGCCTTCCAGAGTTTACGGAAGACCGGGTGCAGGTACAGCGAACCTTCCATCGGAAGCATCCGCGGGATATCATCGGACTTATGAATGCCGTCCGTGTGGGTTCTTGCGTCGGGAGCGTCCACCCAAAGCAGCTCTTCCCTGACGCGCGAAACCTTAGCCATGATTCGCTCCTCTGGCCCGACTTCTTTCTCGGACGCTTTCGCCCGACCTAGGGCCTTGGCGATCTCCGCGATCTGCGGGAGTGATTTTAAGAGCTTGTTCATCGCCTCCACCTTCGACCAGCCGACGTGCTTTAGGATGCCCTTAGAGAGGTCCCACCCGAAGGAAGTCTCCGCCTGTAGTTGCCCGAAGACCTCTGAGACCGAAGTCCAGCCGGCTAGCCTCTCGCCCCAGGCGCCTTCCATGCGCGCCTTAGCCCAGCCCCCCAGCATACCCTCCAAGTCCGCCTTGGCCTCCTCGTACTTCTCCCCTCTTTCCTTGCCCGTGATAGGCTTGGCTTCGATAGGCTTTACCTCTTGTCCCTCTTCAGGCTGACGTCGGGCTTCTTCCTCCCTTGCAGCTTTCTGCCGTCGCTCTTGCTCCGCTCTAAGCCAATCCGCGAGATCATCCGCAGCTTTATTTTCCCAGTCAGATCGCAGTCCGTCCGCAATCTGTAGAAGATTCTCCACTGTGGCATCGGCCACGTCCTGATTACCCTTGGTGAACCGAAGCAGGCCTTTCGGGAATGATTCCCGGATAGCCTGACCGATCGGACCAGCGGGCCAGAGACTTGAGGTGGCCGGCATGGCCCCTTTCAGTAAGGCGTCCCGCCAGCCAGCTGCGCCCTCAATCGTCTGCCGAAGCCCGTCGATGCGACAAGACGCCGCAGCGGCGATAAGCGTCGCCGGGAGACGCCCCATGAGGTTAGAGCTATACGCGTCCAAGCCCCTAAGTGAATTGCTCATGCCGTCGGGTCGGTGAGCTTTTCGGTATCACTCGTGGTCAGGAGTTTGTCGTAGTCAGCGATGACGCCTTGGAGGGTGTTCTGGCACTTCCCAAGCTGCTCGAGGTTCACGTTGAGTCCCGCAAGGTAGCTCTCCTGATACTCCTTGGGGGTCCAAGGTGATGCGTCCAAGGACAAGGCTAGCTTTTCAATCTGCGCCTTGATTTCGGCCCTCTTGGCCGTGAGCTGTTTGAGGACATCAGCCGAGCTCTCCTTGAATCGCTCCTGCTGTTTGACGGTGTAGACCCCGTTTTCAAACTTAGGCTTGTGCGCTATTTTTTTAACTTTTCCAGCGTAGTTTTTCTTGAAATACTCTTCCAACTCAACCCAATTAGAAGCAACAACGATGCAGTCTCCGTTACCATACCGGTAGCTAGTCTTAAGTTTTTGTTTTATTTCGTCTGCTGAATAAAACAGGCCACCGTTATCATCTTTGTTACCATTCTCATCATAGATGTAGCCTGTTAATGTAGCCTTAGTGGTCTCAGCCCCACTGGAATCAATGTAGACGGGGGTACTTTTGCTGTCCTTCTTATGAACCTTTGACTTGGCCTCACAGGCTTTCACTTCTGCGTCAACTAACGCGAGCAGTCCGGAGAGGTTGTGTTGCTGCTTGTCGATACGGCTGTCCAGCCACTCGGCAAGTTTCTCGGCCTGTTCGGAGGTAAAATCGTCCCATGCGCAGTGGCGAATCACCCAGGAGTCGGAGAGGCTAGTCGATTCTCGGCCGGAAGTTACAGCAGCCACCTGGAGGAGGCGCTTTATCTTAATTAAGCGGCGATCTGAGACCTTGATACCCTTTCCGTGGCACCACTCGCGAAGCTCAATCAAGAGTTCGATGACTGGCTCCTCTACGGGGAGGGCTTTGGCGTTATTGGCGATGACTTCCAGCTCGGCCTTGGACAGACGCAGTTCGGCCTCGGGCGCAACATACTCGACTGTGTTGGTCAGGAACTGGGTCAGCTGCTCCTCGTCCTGCAGGCGGTCGACCCGCATGCGGATGATGAAACGGTCGTAGAGCGCCTCGAGTTCGGACTCCTTGGGCATCTCATTACTCGCCCCTACCACGCAACGAAGGGGAACCTTGATACGTTCGTTCCCAGTGTCGAATTCGCGTTCGTTGAGAATTGTGAGCATCGAGTTCAGGATGGCACTGTTAGCCTTGAAAGTCTCGTCGATGAAGGCGACTCCGGCCCCCGGCATGTAGCGATCGTAGACGCGGCGGAAGATATCCTGCTCAAGGCCCCTGAGGGAGACCGGGCCGAAGACCTCTTCGGGCATACTGAACTTCGTTAGCAGGCACTCAAAGTAGCGGATGTCATCGGCGAAGCAGTCCTTCAGCCGGCGGGCTAGGAGACTTTTAGCGGTGCCGGGGGGGCCGAAGAGGATGGCGTTCTCGCCAGCCACCGCGGCGAGGAGGAGCATGCGGGCGTGATCGCGACGGCCGACGAGGCCACCTTCGAGGTGATTGCCGAGCTTCTTGAGTTTTTCGTGGATTTTCATAATGGTTACTTTTGAGGGGTGTATCGTAGATACTTTTGCCCAATCGCCAAGGCGGCTCAAGTCTTCCCAATCGCCCTCGCAGACTTACTTGAGGCACGTTAGGGTACACCCGGTTATGCGTGTCGAATCCCTAGGAAAACCTCATTCAGAACCCTTGATGCTTTAGGGGCGGCGCGCCAATAACCCGACAGTATGGTCAAGTTAATATATTACTTTACGGATAATGACGAAACGTCACAAATACTACCGTGACTAAGACAACCCCAAGTGCCGCACTTGACCCTCATTGGAGGGAGATGACTTTGCCGCATTACCTAAAAGAGCTGCGGCTCGCGATTCAGGAGGGATGGGAAAAGGACCCGACAACGTCGAAAGGGGATATAAAGAATTACGAGGACTTTCGGAAGAAGCAGGGGAAAAAGGGTGCTGGTGCTAATGTCTCGGACGCTAAGAAATTCCTGCAAGATTCCGTAGGCGTGATTGTCCGGCTGCTACGCCGTGAATCGGTCGGCAGAGAAGCCAAGGTGCTGGGCGACGCCAGTCAAGTCGCCCTAGCTATCCGCAATGAGGAGGAATTACTCCGCCTGATCGCCCCAGATTTCTCGATTAACCCGACTGGCCGCTGGCCTGGTCCGGTCGGATATCGGTCTGCGCTTAATCATCTGATTGCCGTCAGCATTCGCGTGCACTCGATGTATCCGGAGACGAAGTTTGACATCATCCTCCGGGCCTCCGCCCGCCGCATTCTGGTCCCTGCCTTGGCTCATAATCTGACATTCCTACGAAGGAGCGCCCCCGCGGCCTTTAATTATCTACTCAAGTCTGATGCCGGTATCGATCGTCTAAGTAGCGGCCATCTCATCCTCAACCCAGCCGCCGGCAAGTTGACGGACGAAGAAGTCGGCTCCGCGGAAGCCTGGATTAGGCTCTTGAACGGCACCTTTCATTTCGCCCGCCTGTCCGTCGTCGATGCCGGCGATCTCTTTACCGAGGTCAAGCGGCTGACGTTGGAGCACGAGATTAATCCGGCGGGCAGCACGCTGTGGAACGAGTTGAGCCTCATCGCTTCGGGCGATCTCTCGATTGACGAAATGCTGGTCTCGCGCGTGACGACCGACCTGCAAGACAAGCTGGGCGCGGCGCCTCCCCGCCCCATCGTCTTCTGCGCTCGGGCCCGCTTCGGATTACTTCGCTACTCCTATGCGATGACCGAGGAGCGTGAACTCGTGGCTAAACAGCCCGCCAAAGCCCTCGCCGCAGCCCATGAATTTTTTAAAGGCCTGCAGGCCGAGACGGAGAAGAAAGAGAAGCTGACGGACGAAGTCTGCATCCGCGCCTTTGGCTGGGCGTATCTGTGGTCTCGCCACCTTCTACTCGGACGGTCCGAAGATAAGCGCGTAGAGCAGGCCGACTTCAAACAGACGCAAGACCCTGCCGGGATACTCCTCGAAGATTTGCTTTATCAAGTCTATCGCTCTGCCGAGAAGCTGGAATACCGACAATTAGCACTGCGATATGTGGCGGGCTTCCTGACGAACGCTCGCTTCGTCCGGCCACTGGCCTTACGGGCTAATGGCCACGCCAAGGCTAAAAATTACGTGGAGCTCATGCGCAAGGAGTCTCTCCCGGGTGGCCTCATCTCCATGATGGAGGCACGCCTTATGCTCCATCAGGCGCATACCTTAATCGGCAAGCCGGGCTTCGCCGAGGCGCTCCATGCTGCGCTAGATACTTATGCCGAGACCCTGGAGTCGATCAGCGCCGCGGAGCATTCGGACAATATGATGGATGGCGAGGTCGCCGCCTGGTCGATTCCCGAGATGCGTTTCGCGGTTGAACTGCTGAAGCAGACCGTGATCGAGAAAGGTAACGCTAAGAAATCCAAGCTAAGCGAACTCGACCGCATCCAGAAGGCCTTGGACATGGTGGGTGAAATGCAGTTCGGCGTTTTCTTCAACCAAGAGGAAGAATCGGGACGGCTGGAAAAGGGGCTGAAGTTGGGTTGTGCCAATTTAGGGTAGACCGAAGTATCCTAAGCGAATAACCCAATTAGAGGGCACTTATGGCCTCTAATCGGGGGTAACGTGAGCCCACCCTAAGGGTATTACTGATAGTCCTTAGGGGGCCCCTCGGGGGCATTGGAGGCCTCTGTATGCGGGTCATTTTGGAGGCATGGAAACACCCATACCCAGTCCAAACGTCACCACCGTCAACTTTCACCTAGTCAAGCACTGCCAGATGGCGTGCAACTTCTGCTACGCGCGCTTCGACGACGTCATCCGCGACACGAAGGTCAGCAAGCTCGGCCTGCCAACCGAACAGGCCCGGGCTGTCGTCGCCGAACTCGCTAGGCTTGGCTTTAAGAAGATTAACTTCGCCGGCGGTGAGCCCTTATTGCGGAAAGATTTGTCGGAGCTGATACGCTACGCCAAGTCGCTGGGCCTCGTCACGAGCATCATCTCAAACGGTCAACTGATTACCGCGGACTGGATCGAGTCCGTTTCCGGCCACCTCGACCAAATCGGTATCAGCGTCGATAGCGCACTGCCTGAGCGCCGGGTCCTGATGGGTCGGGCCATCAAAGGTCGTCCGCTCTCGAACGACGACTACCTGCACCGGGCAAACCTCATCCGTCGCGCGAACATCTCGCTCAAAATCAATAGCGTCGTAACCGCCCAGAACTGCACCGAAGACATGACCGCCTTCATCGCCCAGCTGGCGCCGCGTCGCTGGAAGGTCTTCCAGGCGCTACAGATCGACGGCCAGAACGACCTCGACGCAGCTCTCATCCGCTGCCCTGACCAGGCCTTCGCGGTCTTTCGCCAGACCCATGCTGGACTGACCACCCGGGGCATCCGGACGGTCTTCGAGGGCAACGAGGATATGACCGCCAGCTACGCCATGGTGGATCCTTTCGGACGTTTCTATGACAACGCCGCGGGTACCTACCGCTACAGCCAACCCATCTGGCAGGTCGGTGGGGTGGTTGCGCTCGGCCAGGTCGTGGTCGACGCAGGCAAATTCATCGCCCGGGGCGGAATCTACAAGGTCTGACCCGCCAAGCATAGCCCACACGATTATGAAATACCTACTCCTGAAATCGGCCGACAAGCTGATGGGGAAAATCCACATCTGGGCCCGCGATCATCGCGACCGCCTACACCTCGTCGCTGACTATCGCTCCAGCCAAGAAGTCCGCCTCGTGACTAAGACACCTGGGTCCGTCGGCGACATAGATAACGTGCCCGGCTGCACCCTAAGCATCAGACAGAATGCGCTCATTGTCGCCTGCTCCCAGGCCTGCTTTAAGATTGAACGGAAAATCGTCTCCTTCCTGCAAAAGCAGAAACTGATTGGGGCCGGCTGCCCGCTGGAGGCGATCGCCCCCTTCCAACGAAAAAATATCCGGCATGACCACGAAATGGGACGACCCATCTCTGAAGACGCCAAGGCGAAGCGGCGGGAGAAGCGCGAAAAGTTGGAGAACGCGCGCCCTGACTCTCGCTTCAATTCGGTCATCGAAGCCGCCTTAGCAGCCGAGCAGGAGGCGGGGCTGTGGGTGGTGATGACCGAACGCGCCAAGGAGACGGCCCGGGAGTCCTGCTATGTTGATCCGGACTATGTGCACCGAGCTCTGATGGACCTAGCGCACGCCGCCAGACATAATGCCGACCAGCACGGGCTGGGCATGTCCTGGGCCGATTTCCTAGGTCAACACGGGGGGCACGACTTCGTCCCCAACACCTCGCCGAACACGATTAAGCAATACTACTCCGCCTATCACATTACATACCGCGGCGAATCCCTCAGTATTCAGGCGCACATCCGACAGGGAACTGGCTCCGCCCGGGATTGCCTGCGCATCTACGTCGTCCAGCCGCGCAAGCCGGGCGACCCAATCATCATCGCTCAAATCGGCGCCCATCTACCCACCGACGAGCGCGCGCACTGAAACCCACCAATCACCAGCACGTGCAGCTACAACCCTATTTCCTTCATTGGTAGGGGCGGGGCCCGCGAAAGAGGCAGGTGAAACGTCGCTGGGCGGCGGGCACAAGCGGCCGAAGGCCGCAGCACAATCAGGCGAGGCTAGGTTGGCACGCAGTGCCAACCCTACCCGAGGCATGGAGACGAACGAATGGTCAAGGTGGAGGCCGGCGTGGTGGCATGGCGAACGGACGCGACGCAGTCGCGTCCCTACCCGATACAGCTAGGGCAGCACGCGGTGCTGCCCCTACCTAGCTCTGGACTTTCTGGACGGGGCTTTCTATTGCTTGGTTAATGAAAGCCTTCCGGCAGTTCGTGCGGTCGGTGGCCCACCAGGGGCTGCGCTGGTTCGTGCGTCTACGGATGACGATAGCAGTGGGCTTTGTGGTGCTGTTCATGGTCTATGAGGCCTGTCGTTACTACCGGACAGGGCTCGGCGGCCTGCCGCACGCGATTCGGCAGGATGCCGCCGATGGGTGGGACGACCTCCAAGGCTTAAGCGACCTGCAACGCGATCCCAAGGAGTTGAAGGCCAAGGCCGACGGGGGCCACGCGTTCGCGCAGTTCGTCTACGCCTTGCGCCGGACCGACCGCTTGCCCACGGAATACCGCATCGCGCCAGTCGACCTCCAGGTGGCCAAGGCGTACTTCCAGAAAGCGGCCGAGGGCGACTTGGTCCGCGCCAAGGCGGTACTGGCTTCCTTCTGGCTGCGGGACCTCGCGGCTAACCCGCAGGCGCCGGTCGACCGCGCACTGCTTGAAAGGTACGCGCAGGAAGCGGCCGACCAACAAGACCCGCTGGGGCGACGCGTCTGGGGAGACATCCTGCTGGAGCGTGCCCGATCCACCCAGCCGGCCAACCGTGAACTCGAGCAGAAAGGCTACCGCCTGCTGCTCAGTGCTGCCGACCGCGGGACGCGCACCGCGCTGCGCAAGGTCGGCGAGCTTTACCTCGAGGGACGTCATGGGTTCACCGATGACGCCGGCGCGCCGATCTTAGTGCAGAACTTCGCCCGTGGGATCGCCAGCTTCGAGCAGGCCGCCCTCTCCCGCGACTTCGAGTCGTGCTGCCGTCTCGCGGAGATCTACGAGGGCAACCAGTACGCCCCCGTCGACGCCTCCAAAGCCTACGCTTGGTCGTTAGTGGCGATGCAGGTGGCTCCCCGGAACGTGGAACTGTCGCAGCAGCCCGACGCCGCACAGCGCAAACGCCTGCAGGATGAGGCGGCGAAGCGGACCGCGGTCGAGGAGCGCCTCAAGACGTTGCAAGAGCGCATGGCCCCTGCCGAGCTGGCCGCAGGCCAGGACCTCGCCCGTTCAATCCTCATCCGCATGCCCACCGAGAAGGAATTCGTCGAAAGTATCCTCCTGAAGGCGAAGTAGCGCGAACGAAGGAAGGCCCAATGGGGTCAAGGCCCAATTGGGTCAGGCCGTACCCACACGCAGCCTGAACCAAAAACCGCATCGTTTAGGCGAATTTCGGTTCAGTGATTCAAAGGTGCGGCCGACCCCGTGTTCGGCCCCGCACGTGGTGCGGTCCCTACCCGAGGCAAGAAAAAGCAAGGGCAGCACGCGGTGCTGCCCCTACCTCAAGGCAGGTGCGGTCGCTATAAACGGAAAGAGCCCGGCCTTGCGGCCGGGCTCAGGTATGAAGCTATCCGTGAAGCTTAGAAGCTGTAACCAGCCGAGAGGCCGAGGGCGTCGCCACCCGCAGACGAGCCAGTGAAGGCGTAGGTCAGCGAGAGGTCGAAGTTCTTGGTGAGGTTATAGCGGAGACCAACACTGAAGATATTTTCGTTGGCGGAAGCCGAGCCGAGGTAGACATTCCCGAAGCCGTCGACAAGGAGCTCACCGATGTTGGTGCGGACGCGCTGGTAGCCGACGGAGAACTCCGCGGAGCTACCAAGTGCTTGGCGATACTGAATGCCGAGGGAGGTCTGCTCAGCGACAGCAAAGCCGCCGACGGCACCAAACTGACCCTGCTGGTAACCCAAGCCGACGGCGAGATCACCAGGACCAACGGAGAACTTATACGCGCCACCGAAACCGGTCATGTAACCGCTGAAACCAGCGATAGAGCCCTTACCTTTGACGTCAGCGTACGTGCCAGAGATGAGGACGCCGGAATTAGCGAGCTCCGCGGTGGCGCTGACATCGAAGCCCTTGAGGGCGTCGCTGGATACGTAGCCAACGGCGACGCGGTTATAGTTGAGACCCGAACCGCTGACAGGAGCGGCAGAGGCCGCCGCAGCAACGAGGGTGAGGAGGAGGATGGGGGTATGTTTCATAGCACCATTGAACGAAACCCCGCACGGAGGACTAGCAACCGCTATCTTCTATTAGGCTTTTAATATAATATTACTATATGAAAAGGGCGCGGCTGATGCCGCGCCCGGTAAGGCCAAGGGCGCGGCCCTTTTAGTCGACGTTCTGAGCGGTCAAGAACATGCTCTTCGACAGCGAACTGAAGAAGGCCTGGTAGGGAGCCGGGTCGGTGACCGCAGCCTCTTGGAACTGGGCATTGGCACGCACCAGCAACTGCTTGGCGTTGCGCGGGCGGACGGTCACAGACATGCGTAGGGCGTAACCATCGAGCTTCGTCGCGGTGATTGAGCCCAACTCAAGGTCGGCCTTATCGATGACGAAACCGAGATCCTGCAGGGTCGAAATGACCGTGCGGAGGGTCTTGGTCTTGTCGGTCGTGTCGAAGGCACGGCTCTGAATCTGGCGGATTTGCACCTGATTAGCACCCACTTCCAGGGCGGATTCGGTGGCGTTATGCACACAGCCAGACAAAGCGATGGCGGCGGCGAGAAGAGAGAGGCGGAGGATCATAGTTTAGATTTTCTGGGCTTCGAGGAAGACGGACTTCGAGAGCTTCTCGAAGAACTGCTGGTACAACTCGGGTTCGCTCAGGCCCTCGAGGCGAGTGAGCTGGCCGTAGCTGTTCCAGACCATGCGCTGGAAAGTAGCACGGACGACCCATTCTTGGCCTTCCTTGCCAGCGACTGGCTTCACGACGATGCAGAGGCGAATCTTCTGCGACTTGTCCATCGAGTTAGCGGCGTTGCCGCCAACGAGCAGCGCCATGGCGAAACGGGAGCCAGCATTGCTGGCCTCGCGGGTCTTGGAGGCCACGAGCACGCCGAGCTTGGTCTCGGACTCATCGGTGGTGAAGCCCATGTCTTGGCTGACGCCGGAGCAGGCGGCCAAAATATCGACTTCCTTGCCGCCGGCGAAGCGGCGAGATTCGAGCTGGCGGCGCTCAAGGGAGTCAGGCTTTAGGGCGAGGGCATCCTCGGGGATACCGGTCTGGCAGCCGACGACGAGGAGGGCCAAGCCACAGAGAGAAAGTAGGCGCATCGCTTAGAACTTGGAGGTGTGGTAGGCGAGGTCGCGGACCTTGCCGGCCTTGTCGAACTTCACGATGATCGTGAGCGTGCTCTGGGAGCGCTCAGCGGCGGCGGCGGATCCGCCCACGAGGAGGGTCAGAGGGCCGCTGGCGGAGGTGGCGCGGACGGAAGAGGTGACGCGGTCGTAGATCCAGACCTCGCGGCCTTCTTCATCGGTGGAAAGAATGTTCGGCGAGCCGAGGGCTTCGGCGACGGCGGCGTTGGCCATGCCAACCTTGATGCTGCGCTGGGCGGCACCGACGGAGATGGTGGCCTTATCGTCACCCTTAACGCTGTTATGGACGTCCTGGGGATTGAGGCAGCCGACAAGGAGGAGCGGGCTCAATAAGAGCAGGCGAGCGGGGTTCATGACGGCCGACTGTGAACAGTG
>Ga0114969_10004570_pt1 | contig 10926 bp, 12 predicted proteins | sample M_130807_MF_Meta_FD_87316 | JGI IMG/M metagenome (GOLD analysis project Ga0114969, IMG submission 87316) | Freshwater microbial communities from Lake Montjoie, Canada to study carbon cycling - M_130807_MF_MetaG | ecosystem: Environmental > Aquatic > Freshwater > Lake | place: Lake Montjoie...
ACCCTTGAGGTCTGCATCCCAGAGGCCAGAATTTCTGAGGTCAGCACCTGCTGCGATAGTGTATCCGCGGACGATCATCTTATTAAATACCTCACTTGATCAGTATAGCAAATGGGCTATCCCGCGTCAACCATTAGTTTTTCCTGTGTTTTCAACACTTTACAACGGCTAGCTTGAACAGGGGTGATCTGCCCAGATAAAGTCAACCACATCAACTGGTCTGCTGTGACCTTGGTTTCCCAGAACCAAGCAATTCTGAGGTCTGCACCCCTGAGGTCTGCACCCCTGAGGCTAGAATTTCTGAGGTCTGCACCACTGAGGTCTGCACCCCTGAGGCTAGAATTTCTGAGGCTAGAATTTCTGAGGTCTGCACCACTGAGGTCTGCACCCCTGAGGTCTGCACCAGTGAGGTAAGCACCAGTGAGGTCTGCACCCCTGAGGTCTGCACCCCTGAGGTCTGCACCCCTGAGGTTTGTACCACTGAGGTCTGCATCCCAGAGGCCAGAATTTCTGAGGTCAGCACCTGCTGCGATAGTGTATCCGCGGACGATCATCTTATTAAATACCTCACTTGATCAGTATAGCAAACGGTCTATGCCGCGTCAACCATTAGTTTTTCCTGTGTGTTCAACACTTTACAACCAGCAGCTTGAACAGGGGTGATCTGCCCAGATAAAGTCAACCACATCAACTGGTCTGCTGTGACCTTGGTTTCATTGAACCAAGCAATTCTGAGGTCTGCACCCCTGAGGTCTGCACCCCTGAGGTCTGCACCCCTGAGGTCTGCACCCCTGAGGTCTGCACCCCTGAGGTCTGCACCCCTGAGGTCTGCAACACCGAGTTCTGCACCCCTGAGTTCTGCACCAGTGAGGTCTGCACCAGTGAGGTCAGTGCCACTGAGGTCTGCACCCCTGAGGTCTGCACCAGTGAGTTCTGCACCAGTGAGGTCAGTGCCACTGAGGTCTGCACCCCTGAGGTCTGCACCCCTGAGGTCTGCACCCCTGAGGTCTGCACCCCTGAGGTCTGCACATATGAGGAGAGCACCTGCTGCGATAGTGTATCCGCGGACGATCATCTTATTAAATACCTCACTTGATCAGTATAGCAAATGGTCTAATCAGTGTCTGTCAGTTGTGAATTCAACTGCGCCACTTGTTTTTCCAGTGCCAGTATCTGCTGGCGCATGACTTCGATTTGATCACAATTCTTGCGAATCATGCTGTGCATGACTCTGTTCATATCATATACCACTTCAACAGTAAGACTGTCCAAACTAGTAGTCCTCACGTTTCTTGTGTTTAGCTTTACGTGGCAGAGATTCACGGGTTTTCTGATGATCGATCACACGAGTGGCACGAACTCCGCTGCGGACTTTACTGTGATCTGTGGCTGGGATCGTGAAAGACATGGGTTTCTTCATCATAATACTTATGATAACACGCTGATATCATAATGTCAACCACCCTCGCTAGATGGTCAATTTGTGAGGACGACGCTGATCCGACTTCACTGCCACCAGCCAAGCATCCACCACCGCGACATTTTCCTCCCACCACCGAGTCTCCAGTCTGAATTCTTGAAAACGAATGTCAGTGTTACGAATATATCTGGCACGGTCTGTGCGAGTATAATAGCCAAAGCTGTTCTGATTCCAGTAGCTGACATGTGTGGGATCCTGCCACGCACCACGACCATCAGTGCTGGGCACTTCAATGAAAGCCCAGCCGCCATCAGCCAGTACACGATGAATTTCTCGCATACTAAACAGTGGATCTCGCAGATGTTCCAGCACATGACTGGCATTGATCACGCCCACACTGTTATCCGGAAGTGGAATACCAGCATTGAGATCAGCAATGATATCAGCATCTGCGGTGTCAATAGTCACACAGCCAGCCTTGGCGTCAATGCCACCACCCAGATCCACTATCATAAGCTCACGCAGCTCAGCATCTCTCACAGCCAGTTGCCATGCATACTGACGAAATATTGCTTGACTCAGTGTTTGTATCTGTTCATTGCGAGCCAGCCAGGTGTTGTCGCCAGTGATGCGATAGATGTACAGTACTTGTGGAATATAAACAAATCTGGTTTGTAAGTAGGTGCGGATTATCAGATCCTGATCATCACACACGCTGAGCTCGGGATTATGCCCACCCACTTGCTGATACACTGTGGTTCTCCAGGCTCTGACATGATCTGGTGCGTAATAGATCTGCCCCACACTGTGGCTGCTGGCCACAAAGCTGTCCATTACATACAGGCTATGGTCCTGCCACTGATGTTTGTGATGTGTCCACCCCCAGTAAGCTCCATAGGGTTCAAACTCAGCCTGAGTGTGATACTTGGCATTATCACTGTACACAAAGCCTACATCAGGATCCTGAAATGCCGTATTCAGCTCAGCCAAGCAATCTGGTGTCAGCAGATCATCGTGATCCATTTCCACCAGTACATCACCAGTGCCCAGCTGAAATGCTGCTCGCTTGATGTGTCCCACATTGCTGTTGGTGTCAGTGGTGATGTGAATCTCTGTTCTGGCATCAGCTCTGATTTCAGCAGGTACTTGGTCAATGACCGCACCACCGTTGAGGAGGATAACCCAATGCCAATTGGTATAAGTCTGCGCCAGTATACTGAGATACAGCTCAGATAAGAAACTATTACGAATGTGGGTGGGAGTGATGATGCTGAATTTCAAGTTGATCATGCAGTACGCATACTTATCGCTGGGGTTAACATGTGCTTATTATTAGTATGGTCGTAAGATAAATATTACCGAGGATATCTAAATGGAAGAAATATTCAAGCTGATCGGCGAAGTGGGTTTTCCCATCGCTGCCGCCTTGGCTGCTGGATATTTTGTATTCCTCACACTAAAATTTATCCTAGCAGGAGTCAAAAGCAGTGTTCGAGGGCTCAGCGGATTAATCACCGCGCTGGACAATCGTGTAAAAACCATCAACCATGACGTAATAAAAATCGACACCCTAATGAGCAGTGCTCTGGGGGTAACACCTGATCTGGATCGTATTGCCCGTTCTGACGGAAAATCCGATGCCAGGAAAGACTAGATTTTACTGAATCAGATTGACGGGGGTACACTATGGATATTCAAGATATTTCGGAATTAGTTGGCAAATATGGATTTCCTATCATTGCGGCCATGGGCGTAGGCTACATGATTTTCCATGTATGGCGTTGGGCTACTGAAGACATTGAGCCTGCACTCACTGCGGCCAACAAAGTTACCATTGGATTAATTGACCGTATCAGAATGTTGGATAATGATCTGCTGCGGCTCAATATGAAACTCAAGACAGTATTGATGATGCGAGAGCTACACAACCGAAAATCATCTAAACCTGATCAATTTTCAGATACTGAATAAACATACGCACAGGGCAAACACCGTGTGAAAGATCAAAACAATCTACAACCAACAATATACAATCAGCAACAATAAGTAACTCAGGGAGATCTGGCCAGCCAATCTGCAAAAAGTTTTGCTGCCATTTAGTCCTGGGTTATTATTAACCATGTAAGTAAAGATCTTCACTCAGCGTTTGCCCTGTGGCATGTATTAGACCAGCCCCAGATTCTGGAGCACAGTCCAATCTGTGTCATTGATATCGATATAGGTGTTGGTATTAATGGCCAACAACTGATCACTGATGATATTTCGTTCACGGCGTAAATTAGCCATGGTCTTGGTCAATCGCTCACGATCATCAGTGCTAAGCACACTAACATTGATCTGGTCAGTATGACCATACAAGCTGTCGGCTTTCTTCATGCGTTCCACTGTGATGTCATAAGTGCTGACCCATTCTGCGGTGTTGGGACAATCATCACGCTGAGATAAAATCTTGGCAATCAGTGTCATCTGTGCTTTGATCCCAGCATCCCGCGAAAGCAGTCCAGCTACGCCTGTGGCGGTATTGGCATTGGCCACCGATTCACGAACGGCATACTGAATCTTGATGAGATTCAGAGCTTGCTGAAACTTGACTTCAAAGTCCTTTACTGCGCCAGTCAGCACAGACTCAGGATTAGCTGCTGCATTAACTTTGATCACTGCGACGGCGGTCAAGTCTGATTCGGTGTTCTCTCTGGACAGTTCGCCCTGTAACTGTGCCGCCCTGCGTAAGGTAATTGTCTTCATTTCACTAGTATACACTGGATTTGTGCTGGGCGTCACTGTATGGTCAACTTATTCAGCTGATCACAATGACAGAGTCGTCACTTAGGGGTCTGGGTTGCAGTACATCCTGGATCAGTTGTGGCCGATAATCCATGACCTCCACACTGCAATTACGGTACCAACGATCACCCACACTGGTCCAGCCTGGATCTCGTTGATGAATATGACCATACAGACAAACATCATAATCCAGGTTGGGTGCAACACACTTATACTCTGGCTGATGAATAGGATGATGAATCAACAGTACTCTGAGTCCGCCCGCGTCCAGTAACTGATGTGGCTGTCTGCTGGCAAATTCAAAGGTCCCCCAGGTACGATGGTTGTCATGATTGCCCTGGATCAAATGTATGTGGCCATTGAGCCGGTGACGAAATTCAGTTAGATCACCAAATCCCATATCTCCCAGATGCCATACATTGTCATCTGGTGCCACTGTGGCATTCCAGTTGTATATCAGCATCTCGTTCATTGCAGATACTGAGCTGAACGGCCGATCACAATATCTGATGATATTCGTGTGGTTGAAGTGAGTATCCGATATAATAAAGTGTTTCATTTTGTAGGTGACAGGGTGTGTGCTGTTACGCTTAAAGATGCTGGTAGAATTATCTATGAACTACGATTCGTCGTCAGATCAAATCAAAATTAGGTTCTCCGGTTCGCAGTCTTGATGCTAATTCTGTATTTCTGCCGGGTCGTCTCCATGATCTGTTATCAGTGCCCTCAGGGGAACGCGAATTCATTATGTCCGCGTCAACCCAGATTATTCTTGGGTCTGATTGGTTACAGGGGGCCCAATATTAAGGGTTACACAACATTATCCGACCCTGCTGTATTCACCAGTGAATTAACACTGGTTTCGTTGTAGCCACAAGGCAAGCTTACTCAACACGCTGATCACAGTCCAACATCTACTCTTTAAAGGATGGCTGCTTATAGGCCCACCTCCACCCTGTCACTTTACTAGTCTAGCAAACATCACTGGGCTTGTCAATATTTCTGCGCCAGCGACTGGGGTACCAATTAAACCAAACACGCCGACTCCAGCTGGTCAACGCAGCACGGTTCAACACTTGTGTCTGAGTAATTTGGGATCTGGGTAATATTTTACCCTGATTGGTGACCAAGTACTCCGTGCTGAGTGTAATATAAATTTCAGCAATGTCTGAGCTGCTGACCACCTGGGCAAGACCAGCATTGAGCCTGGGGCCAGCCGTGAGCACATAATGTTCGCCGTCGGTGGTGTCCATGTGAATATCAGCCACCCACTGGGTCAGCTCACGAGTTTCTGTGCGATAAATCAGATCTGACAGCTTGCTCATGTGATCACACTCCGCTCAGCTGATCAATATGACCATTGGCGTCACCCAGTGATTCCACCGCAACACCTGACTTAGCCAGCATAGTGATCAGCAGGTTGTTCATGGGAGTCTCATCCTTGTATCGGATATGTCGTCCACCCTGTATGCCAGTGGCCTTGCCGCCCACCAGCACCAGGGGAAGATCGTGGTGGTCGTGGACGTTGCCTTCGCGGATACTGCTGCCATATAGCAACAATGTGCGGTCCAGCAAGCTGGCATCGCCGTCCTGCGTTTCCTTCATGCGCTGCACCAGATAAGCGAAGCTCTTGACGTGGTGCTCGTTGATCTTCTGGGTCTTGGCAATCTTTTCAGGATCGTTCTGGTGGTGAGTAACTGAGTGGTGACCATCGCTGATACCTATTTCGCGGTAGCTGCGGTTGCTGCCTTCACGAGCCATCATGAAAGTGATGACGCGGGTCATGTCGGTCTGGAAGGCAATGACCATGAGATCTGCCATGATTTTGGCGTGATCTTCAAAGCTGTCAGGAATGCCCACTGGGCGAACTATGCTGGGCATCGCTATGGTGGCTGCTTGATGTTCGGCTTTCTGAATACGACGCTCAATATCACGCACAGATGCCAGATATTCTTCCAGCTTTTGCTGATCACGTATTCCCAGACCAGTACGCAATTTATAAGCATCAGCACGAACAAAGTCCAGCACACTGCGGTCCTGTGCCATGCGATGCAGTCTCGCAGTGGGGTCAGTGGTGTCACTGTCACCAAATAACCGTTCAAAGATTTCACGAGGATTCACCTGTACTGGATTGGGCATAGTGGGTCCACGCCAGGACAGTGTATTGGTGTAGGCACAACTGTATCCAGAATCACAACCACCAGCCAGAAAAGGTTCTTCCAAGCCCAGTTCCAGTGAACCGAACTGAGTTTGTTTTTCGTGATGTCTGGCTGCAATCTGATCTGCTGAGATCCCAGCCAGAATATCTGCACCTTCGGTTTTCTTGGGATGTACTCCAGTTAGCCATGTGGCACCCGCACGCGCATGATCACCAGCACCGTCACCCAGTGCGCGACCATTTAGCTGAGCTAAGTTGCTGAGTACCAACATATCATCACGATGTGCTTTTAGTGGGCGCATGGTGGGGCGGAAGTCAAAGTTCTGACCAGTGGTGCTGGGCAGCCAGTCGCCAGGGATGATACCATTGGGCACATAACAGAACGCCAGTCTCACTGGACGTGTATCAGCTGGCTGAGCAGCTATCACTGGTGACATGGAATCCAGTAAGGGTATGGCCATGGCTGCTCCCACTCCACGCAGCAAAGTTCGCCGATCCATTGCACGATTGGAAAATACATTTCTGGGATAACTCATACTGGATCACTCCTCAATACATCTGTTGATTATTTAGCCGTGGCCATATTGAGATGCTGGCATAAATACATTGATGCGAGCAACTGATATTATACGGGGTCTGCTGGACACCATAGACCAGATGGATCAACCCACCAGCTGACCTGCGTGGCAACAGTATGAGTTTGTTATCAAAATTTGAAGCTGGCAAAGGATAATTCATGGCCAATATCACCATCACAGTGCAGAGCATACTAAACTCAGCAACTTTTAACAGTTATACCGTAGACAACGGCATCACAGTGAACACACTGGCTAGTAACATTGCCACTGCTGTGGGTATTGATGCCAGCTGGTTCACACTGAACCTGGGCATAACTCATCTAGTGGGAACTGACACACTGACTGCATCTGCTGTGGTCAATGGGTCAGTGCTGCGTACCAACAACTGCATTGCTCGTCTATCCACTCGGCAACAGCGTCAGACTGCCAAACTTACCCTGGCACGGATTCGACGCCAGGCTGGTGGCAACACTGCTGCACCCTATTACCGCGCCCGGAATGTTTTAGATATTACAAAGTTACCCACACAATATTCAGGCAACACTATTGTGGATAACTCCAATACTGGTGGCCTAATACTGGGCAGGCCCTGGGTACTGTAATGCTGGTGGATATCAGACCAGTTATACTGGCCACGTTGCTGACGATGTCACTAGATTCACTTAACCAGTGATATTCAGTCATAATCTGGTTGGTCTAGGATGTCCTGACACTGATTTTCTAAAAACTGTTCACGATAACTATTGACTTGATCAGCTATCAGCGCACGATGTCGGGTGTGCATATACCTGTGGTGATTAGGACACAGTGGTATCAGATTGGACGGCTCATTATTGCTGTGAATGTGGTCCCAGTGATGAACATCTAATACATTGGTTTCACCGCAAACCACACATTCGCGTGGATGATAAATGAAACATATGGTACGATAGTTGTCAGTGCCCTGGCGATATTGGCCGCTGTTGACCCCACTGCGAAAAAAAGTGTTGGCACAACTATGGCCACAGGTTACATTGTTTTTTTGTTTGTTGGTTAATACCGTGTTACATACTGGACAACTGCGTAGGGTCATACGGATATTTACCGCAGACCGTACTCAGTATGAAACTTTGGTGACCCCGGCGGGATTTGAACCCACGGCTCTCGATTTAAAAGATCGATACTCTACCGCTGAGTTACGAGATCAAACTTGTGGTGCCTTCAAGAACTTCACTATTTCAGCATACTTGGTTGACCTGGTTGGAGTTGAACCAACGACTTCTGCGTTATCAGCACAGCACTCTGCCAACTGAGTTACAGGTCAATAAGTTTGGAGCCCCGAATCGGGTTCGAACCGATCACCTCATGATTACTAATCAAGCGCTCTACCAAAATGAGCTATCAGGGCATGGTGGCTGCTCGGGGAATCGAACCCCGCCTTCCTGTGCTTCAAACAGGCGCTTCCACCAGGTTAGCTTAACAGCCTAAAAATATGGCGGTCCCGAAGGGAATCGAACCCTCGAATGCTCATAGACAGTGAGCTAGTTTACCATTAACTTACGGAACCAAAATGTACTGGTAGGTGTGATGGGAGTCGAACCCACGATCTTCTGCGTATGAAACAGACACTTTGGCCAACTAAGCTACACACCTAAAAAAAGGCCTTGGAGTTAAGGATTTCACTGCTGTCCCTGTATACGTTGGGCGTTGCATCTGTGTTCCAGCGTCCGTATCCTGGGCTTCACCAAGCTACGACCTTCTGTCTATCTGCTCCGAACTGTGGTCGGGATGGTGAGAATCGAACTCACTCGATGTCCTGTTCCCAAAACAGGCGGCTAACCTTTAGCCCACATCCCGATAAACTTATGGTGACCGGTCAGGGATTTGAACCCCGGACCCTCTCGGTGTAAACGAGATGCTCTAACCGCTGAGCTAACCGGCCGAAAAACTTTGGCACCAGCGCCAGGATTTGAACCCGGACAAACAGTTTTGGAGACTGTCGTGCTACCGTTACACTACGCTGATAAAACTTTGGCAGCCGGACTTGGAGTCGAACCAAGAACCTTCTGAGTCAGAGTCAGACGCTCCGCCAATTGAGCTATCCGGCTAAAAACTTTAATGCATTTACCGATTACCCACATGAACTTTATAAGAGGGCGAAGTTTGGAATACCAAGTACTTCGCCCCTCGTTGCTCCTGAGGTAGGATTCGAACCTACAACATTTCGGTTAACAGCCGAACGCTCTGCCATTGAGCTACTCAAGAAAAATTAATCTTTGGTTGGACCTAGGGGATTTGAACCCCTGTAAACTGAGTCACAGTCAGTCCTCTGAAACCACTCGAGTAAGGCCCACATAAAACTTTGGTAAGGTGTAGGGGATTTGAACCCCTGATTCCGCCTTGAAAGGGCAGCGTGATAACCACTCCACTAACACCTCATAACTTAATCCAGCAATTGGCACCAGCACTCATCCACCTAATTTAGTGGGTTTCCCTGGCTGGCACATACCCAGGTTAGTAATCAATTGCTGAAAATTGGTTGCGGTGGATGGATTTGCACACATCGACCTCTTGGTTATGAGCCAAGCGAGCTACTACTGCTCTACACCGCGATAAACTGTTGTGGCCTTGCACCACGCTGCCGGTTTAAACATATTACCACCGTTAAGTTGCTTCGTTGTGAGGACGGAATCCGCATCAGTTAGCTTTAAACTGGCATTTGATATATGCCCTGGTCTTACCATTACTAAACGACCTCACGAACCTTTAAAAACTTGGTGGTAGCGGTTGGATTTGAACCAACGAAGCTCTACGAGGAGCGTCAGATTTACAGTCTGATGGTTTTAACCACTCACCCACACTACCAAAACTTCATGGTGGACCTGGCCGGCTACGATCCGGCTACCTCCTGAATGCAAATCAGGCGCTCTCCCAATTGAGCTACAAGCCCATTTTCTACTTCCTGCCACTTAACTAGTATAACACTGGGTACCGCTGCTGTCAACTAGTTGGCCAACAAAAAACCTGCATTATCTGCAGGCTGTGTACTTGCTATTCTGATGACAGGTCCTGCTTACCGCGTCATTCAGTGGCACCTGGATACCAGTTGGCCGGATCCTGGTTGGGATTGGCTTTATGTTCAGCGATGATAATGATTGATGACATAGTATTCAGTTCCGTTGTATGCATTTATTTATGCCGTGGTGATGGCTATTTGGAAATTTTTCGTATTATTTCTGAATTTTTTTCTGCTGAGCCAAGTACCGTTTACGCCAGGTGTTGGGTTTGGGATCTTTCAGCATATACTGGGCATATTTGTATGCCAACTGAGCGTTCTGAGCAATCGCTGGTTCACCAGCTGGAAATGGCGCTTTCAGCACATCCAGGGCATAATAATATGCCCGCTCTGCATTCTGAGCAATCACTGGCTCAGCAGCTGGCCATGGTGCTTTCAGCACAGCCTTGGCATATGAGTATGCCCAATCAGCGTTCTGAGCAATCGCTGGTTCACCAGCTGGAAATGGCGCTTTCAGCACAAAACAGGCATACCAGAATGCCCACCCAGCGTTCTGAGCAATCACTGGCTCAGCAGCTGGCCATGGTGCTTTCAGCACATTCAGGGTATACTGATACATCCACTTGGCATTCTTGGTAGCTAGAATTTTTTTCTCCAGGGCTGGGTCTGGGGTCAGGGCTTTGCGGATCAGATGTGGAATACTGGCCAGTTTGGCCTCAGCACGAGCTGGCTCCACGCCAGCATGACTCAGAGCAGATTTAATTATCTCTGCAGAATTTAATCCAGTAGCAGAGTCGAATTTCTCCTGGGTTAGTGATTTATCTTTGGCGGTAAAGAACTCAGATTTATCGCCTAGGTCGACATGACTGGCAATAGCCCATTTTTCTTGCTGATCATTCAGACAGAATACCAGTGTGACGTTGTTGTCTAGAAAATAGTCCTCAAAATGGCCTTGATTGCGTTTACTCACACACCAATCGGTACCAGTGCC
>Ga0114969_10004571_pt1 | contig 10926 bp, 21 predicted proteins | sample M_130807_MF_Meta_FD_87316 | JGI IMG/M metagenome (GOLD analysis project Ga0114969, IMG submission 87316) | Freshwater microbial communities from Lake Montjoie, Canada to study carbon cycling - M_130807_MF_MetaG | ecosystem: Environmental > Aquatic > Freshwater > Lake | place: Lake Montjoie...
CGAGCCGCACCCGTTCATCCAGACCATACGGCGGATGCACTCAGACCAATCGATCGGATGATCTATGGCCGGCTGTGGATTCTGGCGCGAAGTCTTCACGGTGCAAACGTCTACCCAGACGGTCGATGACCTTGGGCAGGCGGATTTGGCGTGGCTGACTGTCGGCACGATTCGCGGCATGATCAAGCCGACACAGCGGGAAGTGGTGGACGATTTGGGCGTGTCGATCCGGACTGACCTCGACATCGAGACAGCCTGGAGCCCGATTATCAATGCGCGCAGCCGGCTGATCCTGGACGGCACTACATACAACGTCTCAAGCGTGGTCGACCCGGACAGTGGGCGTAGGAAACGGCTGCGCGTGATTGCGACGGAGGTGACGCAATGAGGCGACATGATCGCGACATGAGTCCGATTTCAACGCCGTACCGACGGCCGGCGGTCAATTCCGGCGCGACGCAGATGCATATGCGGGTGGACAATTCCGCAGTGGCTGCGGCACTCGGCCGGCTCAGTTACGAGTTAAATGAGAAGGCGCGTCGCGTTGGCATCCGCAGGGCGCTACGTCCGTTCGTAACGGAACTTCGCGGCGTAGTTGGCACTGGACCCTATCGCGGCAAGAACCTCCACCGGAAGGCAATGGCGAGCGCCGTAGGCGTCACCATCAAACGCGGTGGTGCTGGTGCTGAGGCGAAGCTGATCGCACAGATGGGCGTGCGCTACGGCAAGAAGGGCGGCAAGGCGGCACGCGGCCGGCAGGGCGTGTTCCATTTGCTCGAGCAGGGCTACAAGCACGGCGGCAAGGGCGAGCAGAAATACACCAACTCAGCAAACCCTTCACCAGGCAAGGGCAACACCTGGTCGAAGCAGCAGGACCGCGACGCCACTGGCCGGTGGACATCACCACGGTTCCGAGTGGCACGCGGTGGCGCGCGACGCATCCCCGGTAGTGGGCGGGCGCGGTCTTGGGCACAATCGGCGATCGGACGAATCACGGATGCAATGGCACGCGAAGTTTTGGTGGAAGCCAAGAAGCTGCTGGGGGGTAAATAGTGGGCCTCCTATCTGCCATCAAATCGCTGTATCTCGCAATCAGTAGCGCCAAGACGGACGTGTCGGTTGGTCTGCGCCGTGCCGGCGATCCGACCCCGTACATCGTCTACGAGGTCACGCAGATGGATGTCGAAGTATCGATGCCATCGAAACTCTCGGGGCATTACACGATGCAGGTGACGGCCGAGTGCGTGGCGAATACAGCCATCGATGCCTGGGACGTCGCTGACGATTTACTGGCTCAGTTCAGCGGAAACGTAGTGGACAACGTGAATGACATCACACTGGTGCTCGTGGCTGTGAGCGCAAGCGCGCGGACCGACGCACCTGATGACGGACAAAGTGACGCCGAGCGCGTCGTGACTCTCGTACTAACCATCTTGGCGAAGGACATCTAATGGCTCTTATCTCAGGCTACGGCGGCGTCATCCTCTTCTCGGGCTTCACGGCATCCACCGGGATCACCATGCAAGTCAAGAGCTTCACGCTCAACATCGAGAAGGACTCGCTCGAAGTGACGGCTATCGGTGACTGGCGCAAGAAGTACGCGCCCGGACGCACCCGGATTTCCGGATCGCTGACGTTGTTCCGTCAAACTTCTACTGCCGATGACCTGTTGCGGGCTCACTTGATGCCGACTTCCTTGGCAAACAGCGTCAACGCCGTCTTGACACTCAAGTACACCGATCAGGGGAACTTCGCGTATTGGAACAGCATGGACGTATCCGGTAGTCCGGTAGCGTGGAACATCCAGATCACTTCCGCATCATTCAGCGATGACGGCACCGGCGCTGGCACTTGGGAACTGAGTTGGGAGCAGCAGTGAGCCTCGACCCGTCGAAAGTCATTTCTTCGGCTCCGCGCACGGTGGAGATCGTTGGCATTGGGCCGGTGGTGGTCCGGCGTGCGACCCTGGCGGATATCTCATTGGCCGGCGATATGCAGTTCTGGTGGACGCGCTTGTTCACGCTTCCTGATGGCTCGCCGCTGTTTGCACCTGGTGCCGACGTTGGCGCGCTCGATCACGAGGTGGCAAGCGCTCTGATTGACGAGGTGAACCGTCCCCGTTTTACAACGCCGCTACCAAGCGGCTCTATCGAAACGCAAGCCCCGAAATGAGGATGCAAATGGACGCAGGACTGGCGGAGGAACTAACCACCGATGAACGGTGCGAATACCTGCTGACCATCATTGCGTCCGCATTGACTCACAAGCGGCCTTCTGAATTGGTTCCCTGGTTGCGAAAGAAGGGCATAAACCGTGGCAGATAAGAGCATGAAGTCAGTGATCTGGGCGGAAATGGATACCAGTGGTATCACGCGTGGCGTCGCCAAGACCACCGCGGAACTCGGCAAGCTCAACAAGACGGCCCGAAGCGGCGCGGCTGCCGCTGGGATCACCGCGACGCTACAGATGACGCAGATGGCGTTCCAGGGGATCTCGCAAGTGTTCCAAGGCGTCGAGCGGCGCATGGCGGAACTGAATGGCGCGGCGCTCAAGTATTCGGGCGCAGCGATGGGTGCGAACAACTTGGCAAACGCCGACAGAATGAAAGCAGATATCAAGATCGGCGCAGCGGTCACGCCTGGATCAATTCAGGCATCCCAGGCTAAGGGCGACCTCGCTAACGCTGAAGCAGCGCGCATCGAGCGTAACGCCGGCGGGGTCAATGCCGGTATGGGTGCTACGGCTCGTTTCAGCGGCAATATGTCAGCCAGTACCAATATGCTCCTTGAGTCTGCGGCTACCGGATTGGCTGCGGTGGAACAGTTCCTAACCGGTGACTTCGCCGGTGGCTCTGCAACTTCCGGCGCAGCTGCTGGGCAATTAGGCGAACTTGGAAACGCGCAGAACTACGCCTACCAGAACGATGCCGGCGGTGGTGCACAAGGAAGCGCTGAACAGATTATGCATTTACGGGCAATCGATAGATCATTACGCGGGGGGGCGCAGTAATGCCATACGGAATGCTGGAGATCAAAGAGTCGCGCCAGTGGAACTTTGAGAACGTCGATGAAACGACACTCACGGCCGTCTATTTAGCCTGGTGGGATCCCGCGACTGTTGGCGAGGCATACCCCGGCGACGGCTTGGTACTGACCCAGACCGGGATGCCGATGGTGCAGACCAGACCGGCAGCTGCAATTCATACTCCACCAACAGGGACCATGAATACGTTTGTCGCTGACCTTGTGTGCCGTTCGGTCAATGCGGTGCCTGAGGTGTCGGTTCCTTACACCTGGCGAGTGACCGCAACCTACTCGACGATGAGCCCGGTAGACGCCGCGAAGCAGGGCTACGGGGCTAAGCACACGATGAGCATCAGTGGCCGGCAATATGCCGAGTATCGCACCGGTGTAACACTTCCAACCAATGGCACTGTTACATGGCCGCCATCCGCCGACATTGGTGGCACTCGGATTGATCTGAACGGCGCGCCACGTGCCAAGGAACTACCGCAGATCACTAGGCAGTTGGAGTACAAGTGGGACCGGACGCCGCTGATTTCGACCACCACGCCAGTCGATCCGCCATTCCAGACCTTCTTCGACGCGATCAACAAGCGAAACAGCGTCGCGTTTATGGATGCGTCAATTGGAACCATGCTCTACAAGGGCTGCTCTGCGACGCTGGACCGTGAGATTTGGCGACTAGTTCATACCTGGGTGTTCGATTCGTTCTATCACGTCGAGCAGATGCCGGTCCCAAACCCAACCGGGCAGCCGATTCTTTTGCCTGGTGTGAGCGTCGCTGGACAGCAAGTCATGCAATGCGACAAGGTGGCCTGGTATCAGCGCTACCCAAGCACAATGGATTTCAATACTTCTTTCCTGCCCACCACCATTCAAGGCGATTTCATCAAGGCTTATCCGCCGATGCTGCACTAATGTCCTACTCCCAACCACTGTTTCACGGCGGTATGTACGGCAAGGCGAATGCCGTGGTGTGCAATGGTTGGCAAACGGCGGCAAATGCGACAGCCCGTTACGGCGAGGCGATGGTGTGGGCCAATCAGCAGGTAATCAAGGGTCAGATCGTCACGCAGGGGCTGTGCGAGGTGGTCAGCGCCACGCTCATTTCCGGAGCATCCAACCGGTGGAATTACACCATCAAACTGTGGACACCGGCCGGCGTGGCTGGCACTGGCATCACTTTGAGCACCACGGATTCGCGGTTCAGCTACACCAACTGCCGCAACATCCGCGAAGAACACAACACCGCGACCGAGGTGGACGGCATGAATATCTCGGTAGCGCCGGCGGCAACTGTCGGCCCAGTCGGCAGCAAATATGTCGGAAGCGCCTGGACTACTACTGACCTCGCTGCAAAGGTCTTGGTGTATGTGGTCTACGACTCATTCGGCAAGGCGTACCCCTTCTTTGATCGACCCAACCCTATCCGGTGCACCTAATGCCAAATCTCGACCTAGCGCTTTCATATCCAGGAGTCGTAATAGTCCCAGGTGAACAATGGGTGCTTGCCGGCACAGTTCAGGTAGAAGGCACCTCGACCGCGCAGAACCTGACCAACTACACGGTGCAAAGCAAGGTGACCGTCGGCTCAGTCACCTTGTCGACAAACGGAACCTATGCGGCGGTCATCGCCGCGAACGGTACTTTCACCTGGACGCTCTCAGCAACGCAGACCGGTGAGTTTCCGCCTAACTCATGGGGCACGATCGTCCTGTACCTCGACCACGCTACGACCGATTCGCTGCACATTGCAACTATCGGCTTTCGCACTTCTGCAGAAAGCATCGTCTAACCATGTATACGAACAACTTTAGACGCGCCATGCTGGGCGACACGGCGACTTTATCGCTGGACTTTACCGCTGGCACCGTACCAACAGCAGTGACCTTCACACGCGCAGACTCCACGGCGCGGGCGACATTCATCGATGCCAGTGGGTACGTCAAGACGGTTGCTAGTGCTGGCGATGCGCGATTTGATTACGTGGGCGGTGTTGCTAAAGGAATGCTGATTGAGGCGGCTGCGACAAACTACATCACTTACTCGCAAGACTTGACACAAACTGGTTGGTTTCTCTCCAATGTTTCAAACGCTACGAGCAGTGTGCTTTCACCAGATAACTTGTCGTACGCTTCAAAAGTAACTGAAACAGCAGTTACAACCACGCATCTTGTGCAGAAAGCAATGCTCTACGCATCGGGTACTACGTACACCTGGTCATTGTGGGCTAAGTCGGGACTACGAACGCAGCTCTATACGTCGTGGGATGGCGGGCTATGCATCGCAAAATGGGATCTATCGGGAGGTACATCGCCAATATCTTCTGGATCGACGTCGGCGACGCTCACGCAAACGGCGTACGCAGGAGGGTGGTATCGGCTAACAGCCACCTATATTTCTGCTGCTGGTGGTGGGTATCTAAATCTATACACGCAGAATGGAAGCGGGAATACATATATCGGCACTGGCGCTTTTCTTGGCGTGGACACGGGGGCAGCGCTGTACATATGGGGAGTCCAACAAGAGGTGGCAGCGTCCGCAAGTTCGTTAATAAAAACAACCTCGGCCCAATTAACCCGCCTCGCCGACGATGCCGTGATTCTCAGTACCGCGTGGACGGGGCTCTACGACAAGCCAGGTTCCATTGTTGTCGAGTATTACCGCGGCGAGTACGGCGCCGGTGATCGGTCGGTCCTTGGCATCGATACGGCCGCTACTAAGCACATCCACCTTAAGCACGCAAACGCTAGCGCAGCAAGCGGCATTTATAACAGCGCAGGAACTGCTGTAGTTACCAAGGCTTCCGGAAACGCCAGCGGACTTAATAAGGCCGCTTTCACTTGGTCAACCGCCAATCCGTCAGTGATTAAATACGCGCTAAACGGTAACGCTACGGTAGTCAGCGCCACCAGTGACATTGGCGCAACGCTCGGAACGTGGATGACAATTGGTAGCGCTTCAACTACTGGCGTAAGTGGCTCCGGTACCTGGGAAGGCTACCTAAACAACTCAATAAAGAGTGTGAAGTACTACTCCGAACTGCTCAGCGATGCTGACATGATTGCGAAGACCACATGACGAACTACTACCTACGCACTACCACACTGGCGCAGATGAACACGGCGCTCGCGCTGATCCCTGAGCCGCGCTACATCGACATGATTGGAACGATGGGCGCTGTGCTCGATGAAGACGGCGTAGAGATCACGCCTGCCGATTTACGCATCCACGCCAACGTGCGTTGCGAGACGATCGCGCCGGCGCTGCTTGCCACGCTCCCGACTTGTTTTCCGGCCACGCCGCGCAGGGAGTTCCTCTGATCCACCTCGCGCTGTTCATCGTCCTGGTGCTTACCAGCGGATGCGCTTCGCAGACGGCCTTGATATCGCACGCCGCGACCTCGAGCGCAGCAAGCGCAGCGGTTGCACGGGCGCACTTGGTGGCCGCAAGCGCCGAGCTCGACAGCATCGAAGCTCAGTGCCAGGCGGTGAGCGAAGCCATCCCGTACGTCTCTGATGATGTGCCAGCAATTTATTCAACGCTCCAGTATGTGTCGGTCGCAGTGGTGGCCGCTGTGATCGGAGCACTTATATACACCTACATACCACGAGGCCGCTGATGCTCACAACAAGTCAATACACGATCTGGATGGTTGCGCTACTCGTAGTCACGTTTGCGGGTGGATGCTCAGTCGGAAACACGTTCAGGAAGTTCAGACCAGTCAACGCTAAGAAAGCAAAAAAATGATCATTATTTCCTCGGCGGAAAGCCTCATCGGTAGTCTTTGGTTCGGCATCATGCTCGGCGTGATCGGCGTAGTGGGCGGCTACCTCTACTGCCGTCGGCAGGGCGGCAAATGAGTAAGCGGCGATGCTGCTGTGGTGAGGAGCCACCGAGTGGCCCGATACCGTGTAACCCGTGTCCGGATCCAATCTCACCGGCTACGGTTACTCGTTGGTCTATCTCGGTTTCGGCAAGTGGTATCGAAGGTGTGTCAGACGGTAGCGGTGCATTGGTCACGGGCGGAGTAGTCAAATCATGCCAGCGGGGAAGCTGCGGCTCTGTCACGTTCAAGGAAAAAGCAGTAGGTAACGACACTTTTTCGATGGGCTATTGTGATGAGACGGACTACTGCAATGCCATGATTGATGCCACTGCACCGACGAACTCTGGAACCTCTTACATGGAGTGGACAACGTGTAAGGCTCCAGACGGCAATGACGTTGGAGGACCGTATTACCCTGACATTGCCTACACCTTTAACACTCACGTTCAAATCACTGTGGCCGCACCGACTGCGAAGTTTATTCCCGGTGTCTCGGGCAGTGAATGCACGTGGGTCAATTCAACAGAGGAAGACGAGGATTGCCGATCGTTTGTAGAGGTGGTTTACACTTTTACAAATTCATTTGATTACCCGTTCTTTCAAGACAATGGCCCTGGGATGGAATGCGATGAAACCGTATCAACAATTTCCACGACGCAGAGCTGGATTTGCGTGTACAGCAAGCGGCCAACTGGCTCGCAATACTGGGCGCTTGGTTCATACCCACTCGTTAAAGTCACTTACCCAACAGCAGCGCACACCTATGGTCCAATCGGGACTACCTGCGGAATACCTGGAGGCGTCGTATGCAGCGCAAACGGATTGGACTCAGTAACGTCACCAACCCCATGGCAGCCCCCGTCATCAGTAACCGTGGTGCGCGTCGCGTAACAGTTCACTATGAGTGGTTGGGCGAACGACGGGAACGTTGCTTCCGCGTCATTGACGGTGACCTGGTGGTCAGCGAGTGCCAAGCTCCTAAACCTGAAACGGGTCTAGGGGATGTCATTGCCGGCGCGACCAAGGCGGTGGGGATAAAACCATGCGGCGGGTGTCAGAAACGCCAAGCAGCCATGAATCGGGCTACTCCATCAATTATTCGCAGGATTCTTGGATGGTTTATGCACTAGTATGCATTCATGCGGGGAATTCGTGAATCACTTAAACGCTTAGACGCTTGCCGGCGGGACTGGTGGATGTGCCGGCGGGATACCGATCCGCGGGGCCACTGGACGCTGTGCCTTGATCCTTACCTAACTGACTGGGATTGGCGGGTTAACATCGGATCTAATAACGTCCGCGCAGTGCGGCGCGTAACCCTTGCAGCGAAATGTAAGGGAATTGCGGATAATCTGCAGACAGCCAGACGAATTGTCGATAAGATGCGGACACAAGCGCATGGTCCTGCTTAGTTGGCGGCTTATAACTGGCTGATTGAATTTAACGTAACAGCCAAACGCTAGTCAATAAGTGGGACTTTGCAGCCTGTTTGAGGGCTTGCAATTATGGCGGCGAAGACGCAAGGAAGCGACAAGAATCTACGGCGGATGATCGGGGTCGACCTGGTTACCGATGGGCTGCTCGAGGCGATAGCCAAATACGACGGGTCGAGCAAGGTGCACGTTGTGCGCCAGCTTGTCCGGTCGGCGGCCCGGGCTCACTACGGAACCGTAGAGGCTGCGCTACTGGAGGTCCGCAATGGCTGACCTATTCACAGTGATCGCGTGCCTGGTGTCAGTGGGAGTCTTCCTGCTGCTGTTCCTGTGCCCTGAGCATGAAGCGTGCCAACCGGAGCGAAAGCGGGGTGAACAATGACCGCGCTTGATGCAGCCATTGAATACGCGTGTATTGAGATGCGTAAGGGTGTCGAACCTATTGAGGCAATCAAAGAGGCGGCTGGTGCTTACGGGCTAACCATGTCGGAGGTTGCCATTGGTTGCTCGGCTCGTTCTGCGCGGAAACGTCAACAGTTGGCCGCAATGAAACGCAAATCGAAGGAACTGGCAAAGTGGCAAAAGGTCAAGACGGCTGAGTCCCCACGAATCTTTCAGCGTGAAATGCTTAACAAGAGAAGGAGAATGATATGAAACGGGTCGATATTGTTGCATTGATTGCGGAGCATTGTTTTTCAGAATCCACATTTACAAAGCGAACGCAGAGCGTTAATTTTATTTGCCCGTTTCACTCTTGTGATGGTAAACAAAACACCGATTTTTCTTTGGTCGCAGTTCGTGCGCCACTCTTTAAGACTAAAACTGATTGGTTTAAGTGTTATGCGTGTGGTGCAAACGGATGCCCTGCTGATTTTTTGATGCAGTACCACAAATACGTGCTTGGTGAAGCCGTTGAAGTTTTAAATCAGAGAGAGGCGCGCCAATGATTTCACTCCGCAAGTACGACACGGAGTATTGGCGCAGTACGTCGGCGGGTTTGCAGCGCGAGGTGGATCACTTTCGCGACAAGGCAAGTCTGCAGGGGAACATCATTCAAAGAATCGCACGGCGCATTGAGAGCATTTGCGATGAGGTCAGCGCTGGGAGGATGAACGAATCGGATGCGCTGCAGAGGCTGAACAACCTCGCGCAGTTGGTGTTCCGGACAATTGAAAGCGAACAACGAGCAAACGCGGTCAAGTGATCGCACCGCAGGGGTCGGAAGTGCTGCCGCACCCCTGCGGCCATTTCATGGAGGATGGATATGGAAATGCAAGAAGAGTCAAAGGTAAAGGCAAACGCCGCTGCTCGCCAGTGGTGCAAGGAAGCGATCAAGCTCGAGTATCGGTGGTGCGTGGATAGCAACAGTTGGTACACGCGTGCTAGTTCGGGCGTGTGGGAGCGCGACCGGCTCAACATGGTGAAGGGTGAAATCATCAAGGGCGCAGCCAAAGCCAATCCGAGCGATACCGGCAGCTGGGCGCGCTACTTTGCGTCAGTGGCTGAATCGTTCGATGGGTTGGTAGTTGGTAGCGCCGATTGGGATCAGCACCTGTGGGGATTCGGCGCGCCTGACGATGTGTATGACCTGATCGAGGGCAGCGCGATCAACCGGCTGCTCGATCTGAGCATCACCAAGCGCGTAGGCGTTAAGCCAGGTGGATCCACCACCAGGTGGGAAGCCTTCCTGCTCGAGGCTGCACGTGGCGATGCGGAGGTGGTGGCGTTCTTGAAGCGCTGGGCCGGCTACGCGCTGAGCGGGAGTACCAAGGAACACTGCATCCTGTTCATCCACGGACCAGGTGGAAACGGGAAGAGCGTGTTCGTGGACACCATCCGCTATGCCTGGGGCGAGTACGCGAAGACCCTGCCAATGGACGCGCTAATGGAAAGCAAGGGCGACCGGCATCCGGCAGAGATTGCCATGCTCAAGGGTGCGCGCCTAGCCATTGCCAATGAAACGCAGGAAGGGCGCAAGTGGGATGACGCGAAGCTCAAGCAACTCACCGGCGGCGATGTGGTGGTGGCTCGGCACATGAGGCAGGATTGGTTCGAGTTCACGCCGTGCTTCAAGCTGCTGGTGGTGGGGAACCATGCGCCGCAGATTGCGGTGGTGGACGATGCCATGCGTAGGCGGCTGTGCATGGTGCCATTTACCAACAAGCCAGAGAAGCCGGATGGCGACCTGGGAGCGAAACTAAGGGAGGAAGCGGGAGGCGTCCTACGTTGGGCTATGGAGGGCTTTGAGGAGTGGGCGACTGGCGGTGGGTTGCGTCCACCGGAATCGATCCTGAAGGCAACGGCGGGCTATCTGGATGATCAGGACACCGTGGGCGCTTGGCTGCAGGACTGCACGATCAAGCAAGCGGGAGCCTTTGCGTCCAGTCGGGCGATCATGGCGTCATGGTCTACCTGGTGCTCGGAAGCCGGCACCCATCCGAAGAGCATGAAGCGGCTCGGTCCAGACCTCAAGGGCCGTGGTTACGTCCAAACGCGTACTGAGCACGCTCGGGGCTTCCTTGGGCTGACGCTTCTGACGCATCCTGACACATTGGCTGACGCATCATGAAATCGAACACAGTCAATATTCCAACTAAGAAACGTGAAGTTACACAGTTCCTGACGCTTATGACGCTTCTAG
>Ga0114969_10004572_pt1 | contig 10925 bp, 8 predicted proteins | sample M_130807_MF_Meta_FD_87316 | JGI IMG/M metagenome (GOLD analysis project Ga0114969, IMG submission 87316) | Freshwater microbial communities from Lake Montjoie, Canada to study carbon cycling - M_130807_MF_MetaG | ecosystem: Environmental > Aquatic > Freshwater > Lake | place: Lake Montjoie...
AACTTAATACTAGATGATATCAAAGAATATCATTTTTCTAAAGCCATTGTATTTTTTGAAGACATGTTGCAATTTTTTTCTTTTGCCGTTGCAGTCGATTTGAATCAAACTATTTTTAATTTACCTGTTTCTGTTTTGGCCGATGCTGTGGAAACTACACCTAAAAAAACAGAAGAGGAATTGATTCGGATAGAACAAATTCGAAAAGTAGAAGGTGAATATTTGAATTATAAAAAATTTGAAAGCTCAGATGATGTAAGGCGTATTGTATGGAAAATTTTTGCCAAGAATAAAGAATTGGTGGTTAGAATTCCAGAAATCATGGATCCATTTGCTTCCCATATTTATTTGTATGTCAGCTTTTATAACCATACTGATTTTGCGCTATATCCTGCGTACCAACAAGTTTTTTTAAACCGGTATAAAAATTTTGTATGGAGTTTATACGATGTATTGCATGCAAAAAATTTTGAAGTTCGCTATGTGCCGGATCAAATACATCATGCTCCAGCTTTAGTATCAAACCTTACACAGTATAGTATTGCAGTGTCTAATTGGCATCAAGATATGTCCTTGCGTGATTATATAAAACCGCAATTGGCGAGTGTAATCTGTTTGCATTCTTTTTCAGATGTACAAGATGTAAATGCACTCCTTTCTTCAGTAGACAGTAATACTTCTTTTTATTTTATTCGATTAAGTACAGACCTAAAAAGTAATTTTATACTGAATTTTTTCAGTCGATTATTTTTTCGTCCAGCGACAGATACTTTAACGCCATTAAAATCTAAATGGGCTTTCCATACTTTAAAGTTTCAATTACTTCGGAATGAAAAATTACTTTTACAAAACTTCAAGAAAAATAATATCCCAGTGGAAGTCATTTCATGAAAACCATAAAACACATATCATCCCTTCGTTTTCTGGCGCAAATTGTATTTCTACTTTTGCCAACCAGCTTGATTGTTTTTTTTGCCTTATGGAATAGCAACCAATACTTTTCTGTTTTGCAAGAACAATGGAAAACACTTGGTATTTATTTTTCTGTTGGCATGTTACTTGCCTTTTTTATTTACCAATTTCGATTAAGATTTATACCTAGTTTTTGTGTACTGATTTTTTTATTATTTAGCGGATATAAGATTTTAGATAATTATGCAATTGGAGAATTTGATAGTTTTTTTATCACCATTCAATACCTGTCATTCGCCTATTTATTTTGTGTCGGTTGGGTATGTGGTTGGGGTTTACAAAGGATAAGATTCTTTCCTATCTTGCTTTCTAGCGTTTTGTTGCTGATATGTATTATCATCATTTCAAAAACTGGCTTGCTCACTGTAAGTAAATTATTGCAGTATTTGACGCCCGTTGTTTTGTATAGTGTTTATATAGTGTATACCACCGAAGCACTTCGAAATAAAGAAAAGGCGGATAGACGTTTTTGGTATTTATTTACTGGTCGATTGATTTTATTTTGTGCTTTATTAGGTATGTTATTTGGCGGTATTGTGTATTTACTTTACCCTGAAATACAAGATCGAGTGGAAGAATATGGCGGGCAAGGTAAAGAAGGTGAAAATCAAATGTTGCAAACAAAAAAAGATGGGACGGTAGAAAATAAAGAGTCCATGGGTTTAGGTTCTTCAAACAATAGAAATAAAAATCCTGAACCATTATTTTGTGCGCATATAGAAAACTATTTACCAGGAACAGAAATTCCTAACCCTTTATACCTTACTTCATTTCATTTTACAAAATATGATTCCTTAACAGAAACCTTTGAACGTGACACAAATTTTGTATACAATGATGAATTTGTTCCTGATCCATCCAAGTTATTATTGTATAGCACGTATGTGGATAGTAGTAAAATGAAATACGCTTTTGGTGCAAAAAATAAGAGAACAGTGGAAGTGGAAATCTATAAAAAACGGTTGTCTAAAACTGCTTTTATTGCACCTAGTACCGCTTTTTTTGTACAGCCCATCACGGTTGAAAAAGCGTATCAAAAAGAATTTTCTTCCGCATATAGAAGTAAATCTTATGTGTCTGATTTAAATAGTGCTTACTTTATCTATAACTCTGAAGATCCTGCTATTAGGCACTTTCAGGAACAACGATTTGAGGTATTACGCAAAGCAAAAGGGTATGAAGACATAGATCAACGATTCATGCAATATTATACGCAGTTCCCTTCGGATGGCAAATACGCACCCATCAAATTATTAGCGGATAGTATTGCCATGCACAAACAAAGTACGATAGATAAAATATTAGGCGTACGGGATTATTTTTTACAAAGGAATGCATTGGGCGAAAAGGTATTTGCTTATTCTGATAATCCAGGTATTCCAGGATTACCTTCTGCTTCTAAATTGACGTATTTTTTATTTGAAAGTAAGAAGGGCTATTGCGCATATTATGCTGGTGCAACCGTATTTTTATTGCGGTCTATGCATATTCCATGTCGTGTGGTTACTGGATTTTTAACTGTAGATAGAAGCGATAAAAACAAAGGTTGGTATTGGTTTTATGAAGATCAATCCCATGGTTGGGTTCAAGTTTATTTTCCTGAATATGGTTGGATAGATTTTGATACCACGGTTGGAAATGATGATGCACAACAGTCGCCTACACCGGATGGTACACCGCCTTTGCAACCACCTAAGCCTTTGTTGGCAATGAGTGCCAAAATAATATCGGTAGATACTTTACGGAAATTAGCGGAGATACATATGCAGCATATGTTGTATAAAGATGTGGAGTATACGCAACTCGATGAAAATATTTCTGTTGATGTACAAGTTGCTACCATTTGGAAAGATAGTTTGCAAGTTCCTATTCAATCTTTACACAAAGGAGATGATGTGATGCTTGTTTCTTTTGCAGAAAAATTAAAATCATTTAAGCCTGAAAAAACAGCGAAAGAATTGCTATCAAAATTTCCAACACCTGTGCCAATCGATGAAGTATACTTTTTAGATTTGAAGAAAGAGGAAAAGAAGAAAGCACTGGAGAAGCCAACAATAGAAAGACCATTTACCTATTACATACGAACCGCCTTTGGGGTGTTATTACTTCTCTTCATCTGTATTTTTACGATTCCGTTTTGGACATTTACTTATTTTAAGTATCGCATGAAATCCAGTAAGGATAGCAAGCAAAAGGCTTATTACGCTTATAAAGCAGCTACTTTTTTATTACATCAATTGCAAGTCGCTCGATTGCAAACAACACCTTTGCAATATGCGCAACAAATTGTAGATCGAAGATTTGGAACTCAATATTCTGCCTTCATGATCGTATTTTTAAAAGCAAAATATGCGAATCAACTATTGAATGAAGCAGACAAACAAGTGATCCATTCTTTTTATGCACCATTCCAAAAGAAGGTGAAATTCCATTTCAAACCATTTACACGATTTGTAAAATTCTTAAATCTGAATACCTTTATTCATTATTTTCTGTTGCCTCCGCCAGAACAAAATTCAAAACTATGATAGATACTATGCCCAATGAATCTGTAATCACTTTTAGCCAAAAAATTGAAAAGCTAATTACGAATATGGAACTTGTGATACAGGGAAAAAGACCGCAAATCAAACAAGTTATTACCTGCTTATTAGCGAAAGGACATATATTAATGGAAGATAATCCTGGGACAGGAAAAACGGTTTTGGCTCGAACCCTTGCTGGGTCTATAGCAGGAGAGGGTAGTGCAGATGCTATTTTTAAGCGCATACAATTTACGCCAGATTTATTGCCGATGGATTTGTTGGGTACACATGTTTTTGATGATGTTCGAAAGGAATTTATTTTTAAGAAAGGACCTTTGTTTTGTAATATTTTATTGGCGGATGAAATTAATCGCGCTTCTCCAAAAGTGCAAAGTGCATTATTGGAATGTATGGCTGAGCATCAAATTACGATGGGAGAAAACACGTATGCTTTAGAGAAATTGTTTTTTGCCATAGCTACCCAGAATCCAATTGAGATGGAAGGAACTTATCCATTACCAAGTGCCCAGCTTGATCGTTTCTTCATGAAAGTGTATTTCGGATATGTGGAAGAAGAAACAGAAATCGCTATTTATAAATCCTATATTCAAATTCAACAGCACTTAGAAAAAATAAAGCAAGTGCTTAGCATGCAAGATATTTTAGACTTGCAAGAAGAAGCGGAGCTTGTGTTTGTGCATGATGAAATTATACAATCGGTTTCTAATTTGGTGCGTGCAACCCGCGCCCATGAAGGAATATCCGTAGGTGCATCTACACGAAGTGGCATAACGTTTATCAAATGTTTGAAAGCAAATGCATTGGTTAATGGACGTAGTTTTGTGATTGAAGATGATATGCAAGAAATTGCAGTGGCAGTTTTAGATCATCGTTTGGTGTACAAAAATAAAGAAGCAAGACAAACTGTATTGAAACAATTACTGTCTAGAGAAATGGATAGATTGAGCAAACTGAAATTGCATTAATTGTTGAAAAAACATAAGTTAGTCTACTCCACAAAAACTGATTTCCTAATTCAAAAAATAAAAATTTAATGAACTTAAAAATATGCGTATTCCTTTGCCTCTTTGTATGTATTGGAAAATTTGTTAGCGCTCAAGATATTACTGGACAATGGAATGGTCAAATTAAATTGCAAGGCGTTCAATTGAGAGTTGTGTTTAATATTGTAAAGACCAGTGATGCATATTCTTCTACCATGACTAGCCCTGACCAAAGCCCTAAGCCAGTACCATTTACAAAAACTATTTTCGAAAATAATATCTTGACCTTGGAAATGCCTTCCTATAAAATCAAATATATTGGCGAATGGAAAGGCAACAAGTTAGTTGGAGATTTTGAACAATCTGGTCATAAATTCCCATTAGAGTTATCTAGAGAGCTTATAGAAAAAGAGCAGATAAAGAGGCCACAAGAACCTAAGAAACCTTATCCTTATCGTTCGGAGGATATTACTTTTGAGAATAAGGAAGCTAAGGTAGCATTGGCTGGAACATTGACTATGCCTAACGTTGGTAATAATTTTCCTGTTGTCGTTTTAATAACAGGAAGTGGTCCGCAAAATAGAGATGAAGAAATACTTGGACATAAACCCTTTCTTTTTATTGCAGATTATCTTACAAAAAATGGAATAGCTGTTCTGCGTTACGATGATAGAGGTACTGGCAAATCTACTGGTGATTTTAAAACCTCGACTTCAGCTGATTTTGAAAAAGATGCACAAGCTGCAGTGGATTATCTATACACAAGAGCAGAAATAAATAAGCAAAAAATTGGTTTGATGGGACATAGTGAAGGTGGTGAAATAGCGCCTATGCTTGCGTCAAAAAACAAAGAAATAAATTTCATTGTATTACTTGCTGGTCCGGGCATGTCAGGAAGTAAGTTGATGTTGTTGCAAGAAGAAAAGATTGCAAAAGCTTCTGGTAGTTCTGAAAGTGAAATTCAAAAAACACGACACATTAATAGTGGTGTATTTGATATCGTAATGAAGGAAAGTGATATGGAGAAAATGAAAATACAGATAAAAGAGTATTTGAATACGGTAAAGAATTTTCCAGAAGGAACGAATGCAGATGAATATGGAAAACTCATCATCCAACAAGTTGCAACACCATGGATGAAATATTTTCTAGCATTAGATCCAAGTCAATTTTTACAAAAAGTGAAATGCCCTGTATTGGCTGTCAATGGTGCAATGGATTTGCAAGTACCTTCGAAGGAGAATTTAAATGCCATTCAGCTTGCACTAGAAAAAAATGAAAATAAAAAGGTAACCGTAAAAGAATATCCCAACCTGAATCATTTATTTCAAGAATGCAAAACTGGTTTGCCTGATGAATATGCGACTATAGAACAAACCTTTTCTGAAGATGTGATGCATGATGTATTGGCTTGGATAAATGGGGTGGTGAAGTAGAACCTTCAAATGGGGATGACCATTTAATTTTTGACTCCTTTCTGTTAGAAATGCATAGAAAAGGGCTACCTGAAATGTATAGATTCTTACCATCATCCTAAATCTCCCGCACAGCAGCAATTCCTGGTAATACCTTGCCTTCAAAGTATTCAAGTAATGCGCCTCCACCAGTACTCACAAAGGAAACTTGATCTACCAAATGGAACTTGTTGATAGCAGCAACTGAATCGCCACCACCTATTAATGAAAAAGCGCCTTGTGTAGTTGCTTCTGCAATGGCTTCAGCAATGGCTTTTGTTCCATGTTGGAATTTCTCCATTTCAAAAACACCCATAGGTCCATTCCACAAAATTGTTTTAGATTGTTTTATTGTGTTACTAAATAAGGTAATGGATTTATCGCCAATATCTAAACCCATCCAGGCTTCTGGAATGGCGTCATTATCTACTATTTGCGTATTCGCATCTGCTGCAAATTTATCCGCAACTACACTATCAACAGGTAATAATAATTGTACGCCTTTTGCTTTGGCTTTTTGTATCAGTTTATTTGCTAAATCCAGTCTATCCAGCTCACAAAGAGAAGAACCAATTTCATTGCCTTGCGCTTTCAAAAAAGTATAGGCCATACCACCGCCAATAATTATATTGTCTGCTCTATCCATGAGCATTTCAATAATCAATATTTTATCACTCACTTTGGCACCACCAATTATTGCAGTAAAAGGTTTCTCTGCATGCAACATTATTTTTTCAGCATTTGCCACTTCTGCATCCATAAGGATACCAAACATTTTCTCAGTAGGGGCGAAGAACTGTGCTATTACTGCAGTTGAGGCATGTGCTCTATGTGCTGTGCCAAATGCATCATTGACATATACATTACCTAACTTGGAAAGTTTTTCTGCGAAGTCAATATCTCCTTTTTCTTCTTCTTTGTAAAACCGTAGATTTTCTAATAGTAAAACTTCTCCTGCTTGTAAATTGGCAGCACCTTGAATTGCTTCTTCGCCGATACAATCATTTGCAAAATGAACACTTCGTCCATCCAATAGTTTTATCAAATGAGATAAAATATGTCGTAGTGAATATTTGTCATTGGGGCCATCTTTTGGTCTACCCAAATGCGACATAATAATAACGCTTCCTCCATCTTGTACTATTTTTTCAATTGTCGGTATAGACGCACGCATACGAGTATCATCTGTAATCTCAAATTTGTCATTTAAGGGCACATTAAAATCAACGCGGACTAAGGCTTTTTTGCCGGCGAAAGAATAGGATGTAAAGGTTGACATAGGAAATAAAATTTTGGCGCGAAAGTAAGGTGAAGTAGCAGAAAATAATAATTTTACACTTTTTGTTTGTTCACTTATTTTGATTCAAGTTTTGTATTCTTTAATTCAGATTTCATTTTCTCTTCTTTCATTTTCTCTTCTGCTTTTTCCCTTTTTTTATTCTCATTATATAACTTGTATTGAGCAGCATTTAGGATTTTTTTATACTCTGTTTCCCTCAATTTTTGAACAATATCCTTTTGTTTCTTCTTTGATTTTTTATCCGGATCTTTTGCTGCATAAGTGGCTATACTTTGGTATACTTTTAAGTTGGTGGAGTATATCATCGTTTCTTGTTCCTTAGACAGTTTTAGAGTGGTGACCATTTCTGAAGTTTTCGCACGTGCTTTTTCTTCAGGTGATTTTTTTAGTTTGTCTTGTGCTAATAATGACAAGGTCAATAAGCAGATTGTGCAAAGGGAAATGAAAAATTTGTTCATGTTATTTTAATTTAGGATTTTGTAAATGTAGATAAAAAAATAAAAAGCCCTTCTATAGGAAGGGCTTTCATTATAATTTATTAATTCTTCAAATTAAGAGATCTTATTAGCGAAATAATGTAAAGTGCGTACCAATTGACTTACGTAACTATTTTCATTGTCATACCAAGCTACAGTTTTTACTAATTGCGCATCACCAACAGTCATTACTTTAGTTTGCGTTGCATCAAATAAGGAACCAAATTTAGTACCAATCACATCTGTGCTTACAATTTCATCTTCTGTATAACCATAGCTTTCATTGGATGCAGCTTTCATTACGGCATTGATTTCTTCTACACTTACTTTCTTGTTTAGGATGACAGTTAGTTCAGTTAATGAACCAGTGATGGTAGGAACACGTTGTGCGCTTCCATCTAATTTGCCTTTTAATTCTGGTAATACTAGGCCAATTGCTTTAGCAGCACCAGTACTATTCGGAACAATATTTGCAGCAGCTGCGCGACCTCTACGTAAATCATTTTTTGGATGTGGCGCATCCAAGGTATTTTGATCATTGGTATACGCGTGAATGGTAGTCATGATACCTGTTACAATACCATAATTATCATTTAATGCTTTTGCCATTGGCGCCAAGCAATTGGTTGTGCAAGAAGCGCAGGAGATAACAGTTTCAGTGCCATCTAAAATATCATGATTTACATTAAATACTACTGTTTTTAAATCACCAGTTGCAGGCGCTGAAATAACAACACGTTTTGCTCCAGCTGTGATATGAGCCATTGCTTTGTCTTTATCGGTAAAAAAACCAGTGCACTCTAAAACTACATCCACTTCATGCGCACCCCATGGAATTTGTGCTGGATCTTTTTGGGCATATATTTTTATTTCATTTCCTTCTACTTGAATAGCATTTTCTGTGCTTGTAACTTGATGTTCAAATCTACCTTGTGCAGAATCATACTTTAGAAGATGAGCTAATGTGGCTGGGCTTGTCAAATCATTGATAGCTACTACATCGATTCCTTCCATGTTATAAATTTGGCGATAAACCAGGCGACCGATACGGCCAAATCCATTGATTGCGACTTTGATTGTGCTCATTTTTTTATTGTTTAAGTTTTTAAAAGTGATGCAAAAGTAAGCATCACAAATGGCATTAACAATGATGATTTTGAAATAGAATGATAAATTTTTGCTAAATAAAAATAAGTACCCTACATTTGCGCCTCGTTAAACAAAACGCCGCGTTGGTCAATCGGTTAAGACGCCTCCCTTTCACGGAGGAATGACGAGTTCGACTCTCGTACGTGGTACAAAAAATCAGAGTGAGAAACAGAGCGAGAGCGATGTTCGAGCTCTGATTTTTTTTCTCGCTCTCACTCTGTTTCTCGCTCTCTGAGCCTGTTTCTCGCTCTCTGAGAACTTGATTAGTGAATACCTAACAATTCTAACAAAATTTTCATTACTCTCACTAGGTTTTTTTTCTTCAGATTTGCTGTGAGAAATTTCCTCCTATTCAAAAGTTTTCCATCTTTCCTAAATCCTTCTCCCTCAAGTTCGACTTCTCAATGACGATTTGTACAATAAAACAGAGTGAGTGCAAATAGCGAAAGCGACCAGTACTCACTCTATTTTTTGCGTCAATCTCCATGATTCTTACTTTGAGAGTTTAAAAATTAATACATTTAAACCGCAACGAAATCCAGCGTATTTAAGTTTTACCTTGCAATCACTGTTTCTAATGAGAAATCAGATTTAGAAGGGGAGGACGCACTATAACCTCTGTTTTCTATTTTATTCCAATTGATATTTTAGCCATTATAGACTATAAAAAGAATTGGTACTATTAACCTTGTAGTCTACCCAAATTGTAACGATGATAGAATACTTATTTGTGCTGAAAGAACCAATAAAAACCTAGGCGTTTTACTCTATTTTTTTATACTGCTTGTCACTATTACCATTCCTTAATACTTGGTTTTGTTTCATTTAAGGAAATAAAAAAAAAGTTACCTATTAACAGCAATTCCTTTATTTGAATATAGCAACTTGTTTGTTTCCTTTTCGATCTATCATTCCTCTGAACATCGCAGTTGTTGTAAAGGATTGATAAATATTGCCATGCTTGTCAATTCCAATACATCCACCACGTCCATGATGTGCCTTAAGTTTTACTTGGATAACCTCTTCCATTGCTTTTGAAAGGCTAAAATGTTTGTATTCCATCAAGCAAGAAATATCATGTGCAACGACCAGTCGCATAAAATCCTCACCTTTACCTGTGCAACTAATAGCACAAGTTTCATTATTTGCGTATGTCCCGGCTCCGATGATAGGAGAGTCGCCAATTCTATTGTATTTTTTATTGACAATCCCACCAGTCGATGTGCCAGCAGCAATATTGCCGTATTGATCTATGGCAACACAACCTACCGTACCATATTTTTCAGTCTTTGATTCATCAATTGGCTGCACATAGCTTTTACTATCGTTATCTAGCTGGACACTATCGCTATTTTTCAATTTCATAAATTGTTTCCATCTGAATTCTGTCTTAAAATACTCCGGTGATTCCATTTCGCAACCTTGCTCTCTTGCAAATATCTCAGCACCTGCACCAGAAAGTAGTAAAAATTTAGAATGCTTCATCACCTGAAAAGCTGCTGTAATAGGGTTTTTGATGGTTTGAACACCACATATAGCACCCGCTTTGAGATTTTTACCACTCATGATAGCAGCATCCATTTCAATAGTACTGTCATTTGTAAAAACGGATCCCTTACCGGCGTTGAAAAAGGGCGAATTTTCAAGAATGAGGATACTCGCGACTACTGCTTCTTCTGCTGTTCCGCCCCTTGAAAGAATAGCATAGCCACTATCCAGTGATGTAGATAAAGTTTGCTTGTAGATTTGTTGTTGCTCTTCCGACAATTCAGCAAGCTTGATATTACTAGCACCACCATGAATGGCTAAAGCAACAGCATGATGCTTGGAAGAACTTGTATCAATTGACTTATTTCTGTGCTGAGCCATAGTAATTAAGGGACATAACAAAAGGATAAAAAAAAACAATTTTGAGGGATAGGAGTGCATAAACCGGTCAAACTGACCACCCATGACCGGTGGCAATTGACCACCTATAATTGCTGGCAGAGGGTAATGATTTTGATGACATTTTTTTACGGTAAGGCGAAGTTAATTTTTTAATT
>Ga0114969_10004573_pt1 | contig 10924 bp, 8 predicted proteins | sample M_130807_MF_Meta_FD_87316 | JGI IMG/M metagenome (GOLD analysis project Ga0114969, IMG submission 87316) | Freshwater microbial communities from Lake Montjoie, Canada to study carbon cycling - M_130807_MF_MetaG | ecosystem: Environmental > Aquatic > Freshwater > Lake | place: Lake Montjoie...
CTACACCTGCGCGGATCTGATCTCGCCGGGGCCTTTAGAGAGCCGGTTCGCCAACCAGCTTTCCAAAACCAGCACGCCGGCACCCAGTAACAGGAGGTACCACCAGATGCCCTGGCGCTTCTCGGCGTCGGCCGGCGTGACGTCGGTCGGCGCCTTGTCTTTGGCGGCCGTCGCCGCATCGGCTCGGCCGGTCACCTTCGCCACAAACTCGACCGGGTCCATCGCGGTGAGCTCAGTCTCTGCCGGATCGATGTTTACGGCCACGGTGAGCGGTTTCGCACTGTCACGCTCGCCGGCAAGGCGCACCGTGTAGAAGCCCTGCTCACCCAGTTCGACGAACGCGGGGCGTCCATTGTCTGTCAGCGAGACGCGCTCGCCAGACGGGGTCGACACGACGCCGTCAATCGTCTTCCTGGAAGCGGCGGCCTGGTCGGCCGCCTTGGGGTCACTGGCCGAGGTTTGCCCTGCGGCCCTGGCCGCCAAAGCGGTTTCGTTAGAAACCGCGGCGGCGGCCTGCACGCGCGACGTCAAATCGAGCGCGCGGCCGGCGCTCTGCCACGCGTCGGCGTTCTGAAAACCGGCCAGAAACGTCGCGATCTGGCGCATGAACGGCAGGAACGCCGGTTTGGTCACCAGATCGTTCCAGGAACTGTCGAGGCTCGTCGACCACGCGATCACGTGGCCGCCGCCGATCTTGCGCTCCACCATCGCCGCACCGCCATCGTCAAACCGCGCGAGTACGCGGTTGGTCTTCGGGTCGAGTGAGCGGTATCTGAAGAAGTGGACGCCGGAGAAACTGCCGGCGCGCGCCGAACGGAACACTTCGAACACTGGATGGCTGTAGTCGAGAAAACCGAGCGCGCCAACGCGGCCCGATGGCCGATCCACGGGTGCGCCGAGCACGCCAGGCATCAGCGCGGTCTGCTCAGACTCAGACCACTTCGCATTCGCAGCGGCACCGACGAACAGGCCGCCGCCACGCTCCACAAAACGCTTGAGGATGTCAGCACCGCCGGTCGGGAGCACTGAGACATCGTTCAGAATGACGACGGCGCGCTTGTCGACAATTGCACCGCTCAGTCGCGATGCCGAAATGGTCTCGACCTCAAACTTCGGCGCTTCACCGATGCCGAGCGCCGTCGCGAGGTACAGGCTCGCGTCCTTGTCGGCCTGATCCGGTTGCACGATCAGCACTGACACGGGGCGCCCGGGCGAGAGCACGAAGAAGAACGCGTTGTCTGAGGCCCAGTTGTCGGCGCCGGCCACGTTCGGTGTGCCGGCGGTGATCTTGCCCCGCACGTTGGCGTCGGCCACCGTGAACTCGACAAATGCCACGGATGAGGCGGCGTTGGGCGCGACGCTGATTTTCTTGCTGTCAACGGCGTGGCCGTCGATCTCGAGACTGATCGGCAGATCCACGATCGGCTTCGGGCCGCGATTCATCACGCCGGCTGTGGCCACGACGCGATCCTGACCCGAGAACTGATTGCGCGAGAACGTGACAGAGGTCACTGCGATGTCGGCGGTGTCGCCACCGCCGACTGAAACGGGCGTGAGCGTGGCACCTTCGGGCAGGTGAATGTCTTCCTGCTTTTCCCAACCAATCTTCTGGAAATCGCTGATGAGCACCACTTCCCGACGCGGCATCGCCGACTGCGCGAGGATGCTCTGCGCGAGGCGGAGTGCGGGACCAAACCGCGTCGCCTGCGCGCCGACCTTCGCGGCGTCGATCGCCTGCGACAAGCGCACGCGGTCCTGCGTGGCGCGCACATTCTCTTCCGCGCTCGAGCCAAACAACACGAGCGTGCCACGATCCTGGCCGCTGAGCCCGTCCATGATCTTCTTGGCTTCGGTCTGAGCCTTCTTCCAGTGATCGCCGTAGCCCATGCTGGCCGAACGATCGAGAAGCACCACGACTTCACGCGTGCTCCCCGGCAGGCTCGCCGCGAGGGACGTGCTCGAGAACCAGGGGCGCGAGAACGCAAGAATCATCAGCAGCAGCGCCGCAATGCGGAGCAACAGGAGCCAGATGTCTCGAATCGAGCGCCGACGCACCGACGTGTACGGAATCTTGCGCAGGAACATCAGCGACGGGAAATCGATGATGGTCTTCTTTTCCTTCTGGGTCAGGTGAATGAGGATCGGCACACCGATCGCCAGAAGGCCGATGAAAAACGCGGGCGTCAGAAATGACATGGGGTGTTACCGAACCCGGCTCATCCTCTCGCGCGAGGCGAGATAGCGGAACAGCGCTTCATCAAGCGGCTTGGAGGTGTCGACCACGTTGTAGTCAATGCGGTTTTCCGCAAACTTCGAACGCAGCGCTTCGATGTGCGCCGCCATGAGCTTTCGGTACTCGGGCGTCAACGACTCAGGCACGATCGGCAGCTCTTCATCGGTTTCCAGATCGCGGAACCGTGACGCGTCCGTGTAGGCAAACTCGAGCTCGGCCTTGTCGAGCACATGAAAGATCAGCAGGTCATTGCCGAGATGATGCATCGGCTTGACGGCGTCGAGAATCTTCTCGGGATCCTCATAGAGGTCCGAGATGATCGCGATGAAGCCGCGGCGCTTGAAGAACTCGGCGGCTTTCTTGATGGGCGTCGCGAAATCGCCCGGCCGGCCCGGGCGCGCCTGATCGAGCGTGTGCAACATCACGTTGAAGTGCTTGGCCGACACCGGCACGTGCGCGACGATCTCGCTGTCGAACGTGATGATGCCGACCCGATCCCGCTGCGACTGCGCCATGTAGCCCATGCACGCCGCCAGGTACGAACCGTATTCGAGCTTGGTCAATGGCCCGGAGCCAAAGCTCATCGACTTCGACACGTCCATCAATACCGCGAAGTTGGTGTTCGTGTCAGCTTCGTACTGCTTGATGTAGAACCGGTCCGTGCGCCCGAACACCTTCCAGTCGACACGCCGAATGTCATCGCCCGGCACGTAGCCGCGATGTTCGGCGAAGTCGATCGAGGCACCGAAGAACGGCGCCCGGTGCAACCCGTTGATGAACCCGTCGACCACCGTTCGCGCCAGCAAGTCGAGCTTGCCGATACGAGCCAGCACCGCGGGGTCAACGAATCGCGCCCCTGGAATTGCGCTACTCGTCGCCATCAACACCCTCAGCATTCACCGTGAAGCACGTGAAGGACGTGAAGTTAGTTTTTCTCAAATCTTTTCGAAAGTCTGTCTTCACGTCCTTCACGTCCTTCACGGTGAGTCGCTCTTACATTCCGCTCTTGGGTACGGGGACAACTTTCAGCAGGTCGTCGACCAGCTGATCGCTCGTGTAGCCTTCCGACTCGGCGCGGAAGTTGGTCAGCACGCGGTGACGGAGCACCGGATGCGCCAGCGCCCGGATGTCGTCGAAGCTCACGTGATACTTGCCGTGGGTCAGGGCGCGCGCCTTGGCGCCGAGAATCAGGTACTGCGCCGCTCGCACGCTGGCGCCAAACGCCGCGTACTTCTTGATGGTCTCTGGCGCGTTGGGATCCTTCGGTCGGCTGGTGCGCACGATGCCCAGTGCGTAGCGCAGCACCGCGTCCGAGACCGGCACACGGCGCACCAGGCGCTGGAACGCGATCAGATCCGCGCCACTCACCGGCCGGTTAAACGTGGGCTCCAGAATCGCCGTCGTCGTGCGGACGACCTCGAGTTCTTCTTCGAGCGGCGGATGTTCGATCACGATGTTGAACATGAAGCGGTCGAGCTGCGCTTCCGGCAGCGGATATGTGCCTTCGAGCTCGATCGGGTTCTGCGTGGCGAAGACGTGGAACGGCTCTTCAAGTTTGTAGGTACGGCCCTGAATCGTGACGCGGTGTTCCTGCATCGCTTCGAGGAGCGCGGCCTGCGTCTTCGGCGGTGTGCGGTTGATTTCGTCGGCGAGGACGATGTTGGCGAAGATCGGGCCGGGCGCAAACACCATCGTGCGCTTTCCAGTGGCCGGATCTTCCTGAATGATGTCTGTGCCCGTGATGTCGGACGGCATGAGGTCAGGCGTGAACTGAATGCGGTTGAACTTCAGCTCGAGGACCTTCGCCATGGTCGCGATCAACAGGGTTTTGGCGAGACCGGGCACGCCGATGATCAGCGAGTTGCCGCCGACAAACAGTGAGAGGAGGACCTGATTCAGGACTTCCTCCTGGCCCACGATCATCTTGCGGAGCTCACTCATGATCGCGAGACGGCCCGCATTCATGCGGTCGGCAAGTGCGATGTCGTCGGCTGAGGTCAAATCGGCTTGCTGCTGGGAAGAAGTCGTCACGGTTATCCTCTCGAAACACTCTGTCTATCGCGTCATGCCGTAAATAATCCAGTTCACGCCGATCTGGTAGGCCTCGTTCGATTCGCTGATCGGCTTGAATCCGCTGGGCGACCATTCCCAGAACTCGGAAATGTCGGTGTTGTAGTTGATCATGCAGAGCATGCGCTTCTTCGGGTCGTTGTCTTCGAAGATCGCGCGGAAGATCGGCCGGCCCTGATCGTAATACTGCTTCACGACGTCGAACGACTCGACCTCAAAGAACGTGTGGTAGATCGGGTGATCCACCGTGAGGTCGATGAACTTCGCGTTGGGCAACACCTTCAGCATCGCCTGCTCGAAGTACGGCCAGTCCTGCATGTGGAAGTCGTCGAAGATCGCGAAGCCGCCCTTGGTCAGGTACGCCCGGAAGCTCTCGGCTTCCTTGTCGTTCACCGTCCAGTAGCCCGGTTCCGCCATGTACGCGATCGGATACTTGAACAGCTCCGGATCATCGAGCGTCATGATCTGGGTCGCGTCGAGCCGCGCGTCGAGGTTGGTCACACCATCAAGAATCTGCATGAAATGGTGTTCGCCGTCCGGCCAGTCGTGCGCCCACTGCGGACCGCCGCGGCCACCAAATCCCGTCTGATAGCGAAGGCGCACAAACGCCCAGCGACCATCGTACTTCGCATGCTGGTTGCCGGGGTCGTACTGCACGTTCCCCTGGCCATTGCGGCCGCCACCGCCACTGCCGCCGAAGCCGCGGCCACCGCCGCCGCGTTGAGCCAATGCGCCCACCGACATCACCGAGATCAGAAGCGCCGCAAGAACGATGCGTGTGCGCATGCTAGGCCAGCCCTTTCGCCCGACGGAACGCCCATTCGGTGCCGATCACACCGAGAAACAGCAAGAACACGATCGGCATGTCCCAGAGATCACGTTCATCAACGACGGTCACGCCACGTCCGCTGTAGCTGATCGCTTCCGCGAGTGACGCCGTGTCTTTCGCGGTGTAGAAGCGGCCGCCGGTTTCCTCCGCGAGCCGACGCAGCAGCGGTGCGCGCATGCCCGCATCGAAGTACTCCGACACGCTGGGCCCCGCGACAACGTTCGCCGTGCCCGAGCCGAGATCCACATTGGCGCGCGCGGCGCCGACACGCACGTGATACTGACCGTTCTCTGCCGGCGTGAACACGGCCTTGTATTCACCGGCCTTCGACACCGACCACTCGAGCGGCACATCTTCAACCTTACCGCTCGGCGTTGTCACGTGCGCCATCACCGCCGCGTCGTTAACGGGCGCGTATTCCTTGTCGCGCACGTCAGACACGAACGTGATCGGCTGCCCGGCCTCCACGTTGTCCTGCGAGACGCTCAACTCCACGCGATCCGGCACGTCATCCACCAACCACCGCAGCAGCCGCCGCCAGAACGTGCGATGCGTCGTGTCATCAACCGCCATGGTCGCGTGCATGCGCCAGAGCCACGCATCTTGCGTGGCGAGCGCGAGCGCCTTGCCTCGGCCGTATCGCTGGTAGGACAGCACCGGACGTTCGGTGCGTCCCTCGTCGGTGCCGGTCAGGAGAATCGTCGCGCCGGGCTTCACCTTTGAAATGCGATTGACCGTCGACAGCTGCGGCAACTTGGCCCAACGATCCGATGAGGCCTGCTCGGTGTCGCTGATCTGCGTCGCCGGATGCGCCAGACCTTCGCGCGTCGGCTTGATCGACATCTCGGTGAAAAACTCCGCGGCCTGCTCGAGACCCGGCGTGAGCACCACCGGCAGCACTTCGCCGACCGGCGTACCCGCCCAGCCGCCTTCGGAGAACGCCTTGCGGCCGCCCAGCATCAACAGCCCGCCGCCGCGCACGTTGACGAACTCGGCGATCATCTTCAGCTGGTCCGACGTGAACGCGCTCGCCGGCACACTGCCGAGAATGATCGACCGATACGCAAACAACTCCTCGCGCGTGGTCGGAAACCCGCCGAAGAGTTCGTCCGCGTTGTCGACGCCGAGACGCAGATACTTCTTCTCGTTCGTGCGTTGGAGCAGCACGACCTGCACGTTCTCGTCGCCTTCGAGCGCCTGGCGAATGAACTTGGCTTCGAAGCGCGGCTCGCCTTCGTAGTAGAGGATCTTTTCCTTGCGGTCGTAGACCTCGAGGCGGCTGTCGCGCTGATTGTTCTGCGTGACCTGCTCATCCTTCTGCTGAGGAATGCGGAACCGGAACGTCTTCAGCCCCGCTTCCGGAGCGAGGAACTGCACGCGGAACGTGCTCGACTCGCCGTTCTGCGGCAGCACGATGTCCTGCTGCGCCAGAATGCGGCCGTCGCTTTCCACGTTGAGCGGCACTTTCTGCCCCGCGTAGCCGGTCTGCATCACGACGACGTCAACGACCAGCGCCGTGCCCTTGAGGACGCGGCGCGGCGTGTCCACGCGTGACACCTGCACGTCGTGCGCGAGATGTTCCTGCCCAACGCCGATGGTGAACACCGGCACGCCCTGGGCTTTCAGCGCGCTGATCGATTCCTCAAACGCCGTGTCGGCCGTGTCGGCACCGTCACTGACGACGAGCAGGCCAGACAGCGGCAAACCACTCAGTTCGTCGCGCGCGCGGTCGAGAGCATCACCCAGACGCGACGAGGTGCCGTCGAAGGTGAGGCCCGCCGAATTGGCCACACGCTCGGCGTTGCTGGCGAACTTGAACTGGCGGACGGCAAAGCGCTTGTTGAGCGCCGCGAGCATCGGGCTGTCGGGGGCGGAGAAATTCTTCTTGATGAAGTCTGCGCGCGGCTTGTCGCCCTCGTCGGGGATCTGCATCGACCGCGAGTCGTCCACCAGGATGCCGAGAAAATTCTGCTGCGGGACGGCCGCCTTGAGAATGAGGGCGGGACGCATGAGGCAGAACAGCACGAGCGTCATCGCGAGAATGCGGAGCCCGATGAGCAGCGCGCGATCGCGACCCGTGGCTTGCCGTGACACGCGCTGGTAGGTGATCACGGCGTACGCGGTTCCAGCGACGGCCAGCAGAATCGGCAGCCACGCGGATCGGGTCACACCCCAGACGAACGTGCCCTGTTCGAAGACCAGTAACCGGTACTTGAACAGGAACTCAAACAGCGAAGAGATCAGCGGATGCCCCCGGGGATTTGGACGTGCCGGATATTAACTCAGTGTGCGACTCGCCATCGCCAAGATGTCATTCGTCCCGGCGTTCAACCCGCCCTGTGCGAACTCGGGACGACCGCCACCGCGGCCCCCAAGTTCAGACGTGGCGTCTTTCATCCACGCGCCAGCATCAAACGCGACGTCGGCCGATCGCGCCACCACCGTCGGCACCGGCGACCCGTCTCCCGTCAATACGACGACGAAGCCCGGGTTGCTGACGATGGCGCTGGCGAGAAACTTGATGGCGCCGGCATCCCATCCCGGCTGAGCCCGAACGACCAGACGGGCCCCATCTTTCGCCACGACGGCCGTCTCGCAGAGTTCGGCCGCCAGTCGTGCGGTCACCTGCTCTTGCAAATCGCGAATGGAACGTTGCTGATCCTTTATCTGCGCCTGCATCCGGCTGATCGCGTCGGGCACCTCCGCCGCGCCCACGCTGAGCGCCTTCGCCGCGGTCTGGGTGATGCGACGCATTGACGCAAGCGCCGTGAACATCCGGCCGCCACAGGCGAAAGACACGCGCGTGCCGCCCTTGAAGCGCTCCGAGCCGGTGATGCCGATCATGCCGATCATGCCGGTCCGCGGTACATGCGTGCCGCCACAGGCCGACAAGTCGAAACCGGGGATCTCGACCAGCCGCAGCGTGCCGGTGCGCACGGATTCCTTGCGGAGTGGGAGCCCGGCCGCTTCAGCCTCGCTCACGTACCGAACCACCACCTCAAGATCGCGCCAGACCAACTGGTTGGCCGCCGTTTCGGCGATGTTGAGATCGTCCGGCGTCAGCTCGCGCGAGAGGTCGATCGTGGACGACTCGGCGCCCATGTGAAAACTCACCGTCGGTGCGTCGACGAACTGATCAAAGGCAGCCGAGAGGATGTGCTGGCCGGTGTGCTGCTGCATGTGGTCAAGCCGACGGTCGCGATTGATCTCGCCATGGACCGCGGCACCGATCGTGAACGGCGTGCCGACGACATGTACGACCTCGCCCGTCGCCTCATCGTCAATCACATCAAGAACGTCTGCTCCTCCGAGAATGCCGTGGTCGAACGGCTGACCGCCCGATGTCGGGTAGAACGCGGTTTCATTGAGTGTGACGAGGAAGCGACCGTCGTCTGCCGCCGTACACGTCTCGACCGTCGCGTCAAATGACATGAGGAGCGAGTCGGCGTAATACAAACGGCCCATCGGCGTGTGATCCCGGTTACTGAGCTGGAACTTCGAAGTAGAACCGCGCGCCGCCCATCGCCCCACGATCGTAGCCGATGCGGCCACCGTGCGAATGGATGATGCCGTAACTCACCGACAGCCCGAGGCCCGTGCCCTCGCCGACCGGCTTGGTCGTGAAAAACGGCAGGAACACACTGCCTTCGTGTTCCGCCGGCACGCCCGGCCCCGAATCCTCGACCTCGAATTTCACGAAGCCGTTGTCGGTATCGCGCGTGCGCACCACGACCCTGCGGTTGTTCTGACCGCCGTGGAGCACCGCATATTCCGCGTTCACCAGAAAATTCAGGGCCACTTGCTGCAACTCCGTGGCCACAGCGTGCGCCACACGCGTCGACTGCTCGTCGACCTCCAGCGTGATGCCCTGCTCCACGAGCCGCCGGGTCCACATCTCGGTCAGCCACCCAACGATCTCCGTCAGTTTCATCGGACCCGGGCTGGCCGGCTGTTGCCGGGTGAATCGTGTCAGGTTTCTGATGATCGCGCCCGCCCGCATGCTTTCCTGTTGAATCACATTCAGATCGGTCTGGACCTCGGCGGGCAAATCCGTTCGCGACTGCAGCACCTCCGTCGATCCAAGAATCGATTGCAACGGATTGCTGATCTCATGCGCCACGCCAGACACCAGCGTGCCGATCGCCGCGAGCCGTTCCTGTCGTACGACCTGGTCCTGCAGTTCACGGACGCGCGTGATCATGTCGGCCATGGTGGCCTGAAGATGATGGAGCTCACGCGAGGCCATCGGGAAGGTCTCCGGCGTCGACAGATCACCACGCGCCACACGCGTCGCCATGGCCTCGAGACGGCGAATGCTGCGTGTCGAGTAGGCGACGAGCACGGAAATGATTCCGGTCACCAGCGCCGTCGCAAACGCGATGATGGTCAGGTTGCGGCGAAAGATGGGGACAGCGCGATCCCATGCAATGCGCGTGGGGCGCGCAACCGCTGCCGTCAGATGCGTGTCGTTTTGCCGCTCCACGCCCCAGACCCGTTCCACGCCGTCGATGTCGAGCGACGTCGAGAGACGCGGCATGTCGGCGAGTACCTTTGTCGCAATGACTTCCGGCGGACCCGACGCCGCGACGACGCGGCCATCCGCGTCAGCGAGGATTGCGGCGCTGTCGGCCGTGACCTGCAGTCCGGCCAGCACGTGCGCCGCCCGTTCTACCTCATCGCTGTCTGCCGACAAGGCGTCCGCGAGCGTCTGCGCCACGATGGGCATCTGTTGCCCCAGAATCCGCACCTGGTCTCGATACGTCTGCCGTGCGCTGTAGAAAAAGGCCACCGACAGCACAGCCGTGATGGCCAGCGTTCCGACAACGATTTGGGCGCGGACCGAAAGGGGCATCACGCCGGGAATTCTACGTCGTGATCAGTCTGGCGCAGCGATGGGATCGTGAATACCCGCTTCGGCGAAGCCCTTCGCACGCAGTTGGCAACTGTCGCAGTGACCGCACGGGCCATCGTCTGATCGTGGGTCGTAGCAACTGTGGGTGAGGCTGTAATCGACGCCAAGCTCGAGGCCGAGGCGGATGATGCCGGCTTTGGTCAATGGCAACAGCGGCGCGAAAATCCGCAGGGGCCGGCCTTCCACACCTGAACGCGTCGCGAGGCTGGCGAGGTACTCGAACGCCGCGATGTAGTCGGGCCGGCAGTCCGGATAGCCCGAGTAGTCGAGCGCGTTCACGCCAATGACGATGCGTTCGGCGCCGACGACTTCGGCCCAGCCGAGCGCGAGCGAGAGAAACACGGTGTTGCGAGCCGGTACGTAGGTGGACGGAATGTTCGTCGCCACCTCCTTCTCGCTCGCGAGCGTGCGGTCCTTTGGGATATCGCCCGTGCCGAGCAGCGACGACCCGCCGAACGCTTTGAGATCGACCGCGAGCTCAATGTGTCGCGCGAAGCCCATCGCCTCGGCGACGCGGCGCGCCGCAGCCAGCTCCGCCTCGTGCACTTGTCCGTATTTGATCGTGAGGCCGTAGAGTTCCCAGCCTTCTTTCTTCGCCACGGCGGCGGCCGTCGTTGAATCGAGTCCGCCGGAGAGCAGGACGACGGCCTTCATGTTGTCGGCCATCGTCAGACGCCTCGGGCGTCGGGCGCCCACACGAACTTGTGCTGCTGCAATTGCAATCGCACCGGCAGATGGTCTTCGAGGATCCAGCGCGCGAGGTCTGCGGCGGGCAACGCGCTGAACACGGGTGAGAACTGCACCGCCTCGACGCGTGACGCGAGGTCGCGCTCGCGCACGATGCCGCGCGCGTATTCGTAGTCGACGCGATCGTTGATCA
>Ga0114969_10004574_pt1 | contig 10923 bp, 12 predicted proteins | sample M_130807_MF_Meta_FD_87316 | JGI IMG/M metagenome (GOLD analysis project Ga0114969, IMG submission 87316) | Freshwater microbial communities from Lake Montjoie, Canada to study carbon cycling - M_130807_MF_MetaG | ecosystem: Environmental > Aquatic > Freshwater > Lake | place: Lake Montjoie...
CCCTTAATTTTATTTTTTAAAGCTCAGTTCCAGTAGGTCTTCTGCGCAGGCTGGATGTTAAAGTGCGTCCAGCCGCCCGTAACCCACTGCTTGTGGTTCGACTTGCGGCCGCCGCAGGTGCTCAACCACATGAAGCCGCACGAGTAGGTGCAGCTCGTGGGGAGACTGAAGCTGTCCGACGTGGCGCAACCCGTGTTCGAGTGCGGGCCCGTGGCGCCGTCGTCGTCGCCGTTGATGATCGCTGCCGTTGCAACGCCGAGCCAGCTCCAGCCGTTGCCGGCCACGTGCCACGTCGAACCGTTGCCGCCGTTTTGAAGCGCGTTGCCGCCGTTGCGGGCCCAGCTTGGCTTCAGGTTGTCGTCGACGCCGCCGTAGTAGCAGCCCCACTGCGTAACCCAGCCGCACGAGTCAGCAAGTTCCGAACCGCCGCCCGCGCTTGCGAACGAGTTCACGTGGACTGGCTTCGCCGCCGTCAAGAGCTCGAGGCGCTGCGTCACAAGGCCGCCCGTCGAGTAGTTGTAGATGATGCACGTGTTTGGTGCCGCGCACTTTGCCGCGTAGGCCGCGTAAGGAATCACGCTGTCGATGCGCGCCGTGCCGTTCCACGACGTGTCGTCCACGGCCGTGTAACCGGCTGGGATCGTCGTGGCTGAGCCCGCGCCGCCCTGGAGCGGGGTGCCCCAGTTCTGCTGGGTTCTGCCATGGAAAAAGATTGCATAATTTGTTGCAGATGCTGTTGATGTTATTGAAAGAGCCGCGAGGATTGATAGTACTAAATTATTCATTTTTTTTATAACTCCTTAAAGGGTTGTTGTTATAGATTAACTATATCTAAACTTTACAAACTGTACATAAAAATAAATTTATTTTTTTTGGACAGTTTATGACTTCTGAGACTTCTACAAAACGTGTAATTATTGAATTTAATAAAAGTCATAGGTTAGTGTATACATCTCTTATTAAATTTAGTTATGAATTTGCTAAATATTTTAAAACTTATGTTGCTAATGTGTTTGGCGACTTTGTTGAAGGGATTTGATCATCATCTTTTAACATATCTTTTACCTTAGCTTTCATTTGATCTCTACTTATACCAAGATCTGTAGACCAACTCTTCCATTTTGGAAAACTAGAAAAAAAACTTTCTGCGCCGGCATGGGCGGCGGGAGAATTAACAAATTTATATATAGCTTTTTGATATTCAATTTTACTGTTAAAATTATATTCTAAATCATCGTTAGAGTTTGGCGCTTTTATAGTATCAGGTGAATAATCGTTAGGTGAATAATTCCATTCATCATAATGACTTGAATGTTTTTTAGGATTAGTATGTAAAGGTGAAGAGCCAAACATTTGATGTCTTAAAAGTTCTGGTTTTCCGGTGTCTGTATTAAAATATAATTGATCAGCTGACATATCAGGATCAAATCTTGATATCTTTTGTCTAATTTGTTCACTGGATCCAGCGAATTCTTCTTTAATAATTCTTCTAAGATATTTAATTGTTAATTTCATACTTCTTCCTATGTTTATAATATTTAATTTTAACATAATAATTATAATATAAATAAAATTTTAAAATGAAATTATTAAAAAAATATATAAGAGCTCTTATTCTTGAATCAATGGACGATGTAATAGAATCTACAGATCCTCTTGACTGGATTGATGATGCATTTCAAGATTATAGATCATGGCGCGATGAAGATGGTGAAAAATCTACTGATGAATATTGGGCAATGTTCGATGCAGCAAAATTGTTTGGATTAACATTTCTTGGTAGAGGTAGTGCAAGAAGAGTTTTTGTAATTGATAATGATAAAGTTATTAAATTAGCAATAGATCAAAAGGGAATAGCACAAAATAAAATAGAAGCATTTGCTGGTAAGGATCCTTTTGCACATAAAATACTGGCTAGTGTTTATCAATATGATGATGTTAACTTTTCTTGGGTTATAGCAGAAAGATTAAACCCACTTAATGATGGCGAAGAAGTACGAGCAGAAGAAATAATCGGTATTCCTTGGGAAAAAATTAGAAGTGCACTTGGAATTGATTCTAATGATAGTAATAATGTGACAGTTTCTCACAATAACGTAACTCAAAATAAAACAAATTTAAAATCAAATAATAATAATTTTATAGAAAATTTTAAATCATTTTTAAAAAGATATAAAGGTCTTCTTGAAGGAGATATAGCAAAAACTTCATCGTGGGGAATTAAAAAAGATGGTTCTCTTGCTCTTCTTGATTATGGGATTACAAAAGAAACTTTTAAAAAATTATACAAATAAAAATCAGGGCGATCGCCCTGATTTTTATTCACAGTTTATTTCTAAATCATCCACATTTTGAATTTCCACATTGTATACATGATACACAACCCTCTTTATAAACTAACGCATTCTCTGAACTACATTCATAACATTTTTTATCTGAAGATGTTGTTCCATTTGGAATATAATTTTTAAGAACTCTAGCAACTACTCTATTAAATGATTGCATATCACTTCGTTTATCTTTTTGAAGTTGCTCAACAATATATTGTACTGGTGCACCATGTCTGAGGGCTAATGAAATTGTTCTTGTAAGAGCACCATCATTTGGGCTATCAAAAAGACAAACAATATCTCGTAAAGTAAGTGAATCATCATCGCCAATAGGAATGATTAAATCATATTTTGAATTTCCATCTTTACGAGTTTTCTTTATAATCTGTCCATGTTTTGCTTTTTTAGGTACATCTATATTACCAGAAGGCCCACAGAAAATTTCATAAGGTTTGCCATCTAACATACCAACAAACACAAGATATGATTCTGTAACATCCCCAGATCTTACAACAACCCTATGAACATGACATTCCAATGATTCAGGACGTTTTGGAGCAAATCGTTGTTCAAATTTTATTTCATTCTTATTTTCTTTTTTTTCATCAATAGAAACAAGAACACCGGTTCTACAACCATCTCGATAAACTGTTACACCTTTACACCCAGATTCCCAACCTCTCATATAAACAGCGGCGACTTCATCTTGCGTAACTGAATTTGGTAAATTCACAGTTTTACTAAGTGAATGACATATCCATTTTTGTGCTGAAGACATTAAATCAATCGACTTTACCCAATCAATTTCATTTGCAGTTGCGCCATAATAAGGAGATCGTTCAATTTGTTGTTGGGTTGGATCATTTAAAATTTCTTGTGAATCCAACCATTTACGATAAGAATGGTGATAAACTATATATTCCTGCCATTTATCACCAAGTTGATCAACAAAATCAACTTTTGATTCTATATCATTTGGATTTAATTTTCTTCTGCGTTTATAAGATGTCATAAAAACAGGTTCAATCCCAGATGTTGTTTGTGTAAGTGTTGAGACAGAATTATGACTTATAATACCTGAAGAAAGCACATAATGATGCCCATTTGGAACTTCTATATCCATAGTTTCAATTATACAATCATCAATATTTGTAATTTCAACTTCTTGTAAATTTAAATTTGTAATATCAATTATTTCCATGATTCATTTATTTCCTTTAATAATAATTCAATTGTATTTTTATAATTTTTTGTTATATCAGACTCATAAACATAAAAAACTTTATACCCTAATTCATTTAAATTATAAATTCTTTGTTTGTCTAATTCCCAAATTTTTTCTGCCTGCTCTCCAGAATATTTTTCCGGATTGCGATGCCAATAATCACCATAATATTCAACTATAATTTTTTGTGATTTAATTAAAAAATCTGGAAAGTATTGTTTTATTACATCTTCTTTTTTATACACTACAGAATATTCGTTATCACCATAATAAGGCGTTTCATTATTTAGGTTTTGAATTAATAATTGATGTAACTCTTTGCAAAATAAAAACCCACCTTTAGAATATCTTTTATTACTAGATAATATCTTTTTTTTCCATTGTTCATATTTTTCTAATGCTAATTCTTTTCCATGTACTCTAATCATATTTTCTAATGTAATTGCTTTTTTAGAATTTATCTCTGCATAAATTTTAGTGCCATCATCATGACCATGTTTATCAATTAAAGATTGTAATGTAGAATGTTTCCCAGTGTTAAAGTACCATTTTTCATATTTTTCATGACCTAAATTTTCACCATGTACTCTAATCATATTTTCTAATGTAATTGCTTTTTTCATATTAACGTTTTGGTATCTTTTTTTACCCTCTTCATCACCATATCTTTTAATAAAATCTTCTAATTTTGAGTTAGACTGTCTGTTTTTTAAAAACTGATATGCTAATATTTCATCGCCATTTGCTTTTTTTAAAAAATAATCATATGATACTGTAATAATTCTTTTATTATATGTTGAATTTTCATCTGCTTTTGCTTTTATAACTGCATCTGAACATTTTTTACAAAAATCATTATATTTTTTTGTTCCTAATTCTTCACCATATCTTTTAATATATGTTTCTAATGAGCCACTTATTGAAGATTTCCATTCGTTATATTTCTTGGTACCTTCTTCCAAACCATACTTTTTAGTATACCTTTCTAAGGTTACACCTCTTTTTATTGATGATTTTTTTTCATTAAAAAGCTTTACACCTTTTTCAACGCCATATTTTAATTGATATTTTTCAAGACAAAAAGATCTACAAAATGCATAATATTTTTCTTTTGCAATTTCTTCTCCAAATTTTTCAACATATTCTGCCCATTTTGTAGGATACAATTTTATATTTATATTATGACCACTGCTCATATAATTATATATTAGAGCAGTGGTCACTTATTATTTTATTGATAAAATTTTATCACCAATTTTTAATTCAGATGCGGATACCCATTTAGCTGTTGTACTGGATATTTTTACTAAAAATTTATGTGTTAATGATGTTTTAATTTTTTCTTTATTAGAAAAAGTAAATTCTTTAGAAGAAACTTTACCGTTCCAATACAGTTTAGATATTTTTTGATATTCGCCATTAATATCCATAATTTTAATATTTGAAATTGCATCAAACCAAATATTATTCATATCTTTTAAATCTGAAATATTAATTCCATTTTTTTCAAATAACATTTGTATCGTTAAATCACCGTGATCTGTTTTAAGCAATGTATTTTTCTCGACACACCCGGCGGGTGCGGTCGTAGTTAACGCAATATTCCTACGACCATATAACTTCCAATCATTTTTTAATTTATCGTCAAGATTCATAACCTTATTAATAAACGGATGATCTTTTTCAAGTTCATATTCATATGCTGGAAATGTTCCTCTTTCTTTTGCCATTATTACTGAAGATCTATATGCAGCAAGAGAAAGTGATTTATAAATCTTTTCTGTCATTTCTATTGAAGCATCACTTCCATATTTAATATTAAGCATTGCTAATGCATCACCAAGTGCAGTTATTCCTAATCCGGTTCTACGAGCGCCAGAAGCTGCAGATTTAATTGAATTCCATAAATTTAACTCAATTAATTTAACATCATCAGGTTCTGGATCAGTTTTTATTTTTTCTATTATTTTATCTACAACCTCGATCTCTAAATCGACAAGGTCATCCATTAATCTTTGTGCCTTAATTGAAAAATTATTAAATTTATCAAAATTAAACGTTGCATTATGACTAAATGGTTTATCAATAAATTTTGATAAATCAAGAACTAATAATCTACATGAATCAAATGCACTTAAAACGAGTTCTGCGCACGGGTTTGTACTTATAGAACCATAGCCTTTTGATTCATATGCATCTGCAGGAGTTTGTTTTTTAACATTATCCCAAAATAATAAACCAGGTTCTGCTGATGTCCACGCAGCATCAATTATTTGATCCCACATATCTTTTGCTTTTACAATTTTTGTAATTTTTGCTTTTTCTACAGGTACATCAACAGGCCATTGTAATGTAAAATTATCATTATTTTTAACAGCATCCATAAATGCATCTGATAATTTAATAGAAATATTTGCACCAGTAACTTTTTTAAGATCTCTTTTAATATTAATGAAAGTTTCAATTTCTGGATGTACTATAGAAATAGTAATCATTAAAGCGCCTCTTCTTCCACCCTGGGCAACTTCTCTACATGTATTTGAGAAACGTTCCATAAACACGCCAATACCATCTGTTGTGCCTGCGGCATTTGCTGTTAAAAGACCTTTTGGGCGAATTGTAGAAATATCAAACCCAACGCCGCCTCGACGTTTCATAATCTGTACTTGTTGTTGATCAGTATATAAAATACCTCCATAGCTATCTTGAGGTGATGGTATAACAAAACAATTTGAAAGAGATTGCAACTTATAAGGATTACCAATTGCTGACATAGGCGAACCTTGTGGGATTATATAACCCATACCAAGATCATCCTGATCGGTCTTTTTTAAAAGATCATAAATTTCATTTTCTGACATTGGATTAGGGTAATTTGCTTCAATACGCGCAAATTCACCAGCCAATCTCTTGTGCATATCAGATGGTGTATATTCAAATAGTTCACCATTTTCATTTCTTAATGCATACTTCTTTACCCAGACATCGGCAGCAAGTGAATCGCCGTTGAAATAATCTACTGATGCTTTAAGCGCTTCTTCTTGGGAATAAATTTTATTCATTATTATATTTTCCTTTAAATTAATCTAATTTCTTTATAATGACATCTTCTTTTTGTAATTCTTGCCATTTATTTCTAAGAGCTTGTTTCATTGTATTTTGATCTTCTTCTATTGCATTATCCAATGTAATATTATCACCAGTAATTTTAAAGAACGATCTTGATGTATCAATTAAAATTGGAAATACGATTCCATCACGACCGGCTCTGTTTTTGGCAACAAACAACCTACCTTGTCCACTTGCTTTTTCATGTGATCTTCTTGATATTGTTAAAATAACGTCTGCAATCATTGCTTTGCCGTAAGCTTCACTCATTGATTCTAAACCAACAATTTCACTATTTGATGCATCCCTATTTGTTTGTGACGCTGTCCAAATAGGAAGTTGTAGCTCTGACGCTAAACCACGTAATTCTTCATAAATTAATTTTAATTCATGTCGTAATGAATCAAATTGTCTAGATGATCTCATAATATCAGCATAATCTATAAGGATTACGTCGGGAATAAAACCTTTTAATGAAAGTTTTTCTACATGATTTCTTATCATATGAACTGTACATGTAGATGTTGGGTGTTCCTTAATAAAAAGTCTACCTAATTTAATTTCAGAGTATTTTTTAATAATTTCTTGTTTTTTATCTAGAACTTCATTTGAATTTACATCACAAAGATTTGAATCGTATCTAATTGCAACGGCAGTTTCGCTTAATTCAAATGTATAATGAAGTACATTTTTACCAGCACGCATGGCATTACATCCAAGATTAACAAGAAAATGTGATTTTCCAACACCTGTTGCTGCACTTACACAACCTAATTCACCTCTCCCAAGACCACCTTGTAATATATCCTTTTTGTCTAATTGTTCAATACCGGTAGGTACGGCTTCTCTTTTTGTTTTAATAAATCTAGATTCAAAATCATTTACGAAATCATGTCCAACTGAAGGTGTTGTGCCAACTGAAACAGCATTTCTTATAACTTCTACAATACTTTCATATTTTTCAGTTGAAACAAGATCAACTGCTTTTTCAAGCGCTGATTTTAACGCCTGTTTTCTACAAAAATCAAGTGACTTTTCTTTAATATAAGGAAGATCACCAAAATCAGGATTTGATTTTATTCTTTGTAGTAATTCTATTATTTGATCACGTAGAATAATATCTGAACCATTCTTTAAATCATCTTTAATAATTGTTACTAATAGATTTAAAGTTGGAAAATCTTTATATTTTTTTGAATAAGTGAAATATTTGCCTGCCAAATATTGTAAATGTTTTAATTCAAAATACTCAACATTCATTACTTCAAGCATTTGTTCTGCAAATTGTTTATCAACTAATAAAGCTTGAATGATTTTTTCTTGAAATGACTTACCATATGATGCAAAGCCTGTAGTCTGTATAGACATTAATTAATTCCTAATTAAACATTATATTCTATAAACTTAAAAAGAACAACTTAAGAAAGTAAAGAATTAAACGGGTAAATAAATGAATCTATATCAAAATCTGGATTATAGAATGTATATAATTGTTTTACGAATGAAATTTTATTTAATCCAGGTTTCCAGGCATCTAATCTTGAATCTATTTTAGCTATTTGTTGCGCTGATAACATTGTACCATTTAAATATACTAGACGCCAATTCAATCTTATTAAATCTTCGCTTTCTGTGACTTTTTTATAAATTACAGATTCTTTAATTCTTACACATGAATATGAAATTAAATCTTGTATAAGATATGAATCTTTAAGTGATAACATTGGAAATTTTTTAGCAACAGTTTTAAAACCTAACCCTTTAACACCTTTAATATTATCAGATACATCACCACATAATGATTTTGCAAGCGCGAAATTTTGTGATGTTATACGAAATTCATCAAGAATATATTTTTCGTTAAGAAATTGTTTTTTATGAAGACTATAAATCGTTGTTTTTTCATCAACTAATTGATAAAAATCTTTATCTGATGATACAATTATTTTTTCATTATCTTTAAATTTATGAGTGCATAAATATCCTATTGTATCATCTGCTTCAGCATCTTCAACATAAATTTGACAAATAGGTAAATGACGTAAAATAGAAATAAGAAGTTTTACTTGTCTATTCCTATTTTCTTCTGTTTCAGGAATGTCATCTTCATAAAATCTATTTAATTTTTCTGGTTTTCTTGTTGCTTTATAATCAGGGTATAGTGCTCGTCGCCGGGATGACCCGCCACCTTCCCAACAAAATACAACCATATTACAACCTGATAATAATAACACTTTTTTTAATGTCTTTAATGTTCCTATAACACCCCCAATTGATAAACCATTTTTATCTAACTGTGGGTATGCAGCAAAATTTCTAGTAAATGCATTAAGACCATCAATTAAAAGTATTTTTTTACCTGAAAAATTAGTTTGATTCTGGTTCATCATCGTTCTCTTCACTTGCAACATATAATTGTTTAACAAGCATTACATCTATAAGATCAGCAAAATATTTTTTATATTCTTTTTTTGAAAGTAATTCGCCAAATTTAGCTTTATAAAATTTTTCTTCTACCAAAACTTCGCCTGTTTTTAAATTTGAAACTGAAAATAATTTCCATGCACCATCACCTGATACACAAATTTTGTGATCGCCTATTTCTTTAGGACCTGCTAATCGTAAAAGATCAAATAATTCTTCTGTTTCATCAATACCTTGACCAAACATAATCTTAAACTCTGCTCTACGATGGGGTGCAGCAACTTTATTTTTTACTGTTTTAGCAGTAACATTAATACCAACTATATTACCGTCTTTATCTTCAACTTTAGAACCACCGTGTAGTTGAATTCTAACTGAAGCATGAAAAGGTAATGCTAAACCCCCATTTGTTGTATTATGATTGATAAATCCATTTGCAACATAGCAATTAGTTTCATCAACTGATACGTCAACAACGTCCATTTTTTCATTTAAAATTTGAACATTTTCACAATCTTTTAATGGTTTATATTCACCATTTACTAAAATTTTATGTTCAGACGTTCCTCTTAAATCACCAAGAACATATGTTTTATCAACACCTTCTTTAACGACAAAATTAGTTAATGGTTTGTAGACTTCTTTTTCACCATCAAAACTTAAAATTTTAATATCAAGATTTGAGATGTCATAGTTTCCAGATGTTTTCATATCTTGAAGATTCAAGAATCTATCAGCAAATTCATATAGTGTTATTTCTTCTTCAATTATTTTTTTCATTTGCAATTTCCCTTATTTTTTTTATACAATACTTCTGTATTATAAATCTCATTTTCCCAAAGAACAATAGCTTCACAATTTAAAACTTTTTTATCAGTTATCAATTTTATTATAAAAATAGGCTTTAAATTTTTTATTTTAAATTCATATTTAAACATACCTGGTATTGTCGTTTTAGATCCAAAAATCTAAGCATTACTATACCAGGTATGTTCTATTGATTATGATTCTAATTCATATCTAATTTTTATTTTTGTTTTATATGGGTCTACACAAGTTGGATCACCATGCATTACACCTATTTTTAATCTTGTTTGATTAAGACAAAGAAGTGTTACGTTATTATCTCCAATAACACCAGTAATTTTTCTAAATCCTTTAGAAAGAACTCTTGCCTGTAGACCAATTGTTTGTTGATCATAATCACCTTCAATTTCAGCCTTTGGTGAAGTTGCAGCGATTGAATCCCAAACAACTGTAATTGGAACATCTTTTTTTAATTGTTTTGCCTTAATGACCGTTGATTCAATAATTGAAAACACTTCTTCTGTACAACTTGATTCTACATAAACAAATCGTTTTGAAACATCAATTCCCATTGAAGCAAGATTTTCAATGCTTGTTGCATTTTCAGTATCTATGTAAACAACAATTCCACCCATTTTTTGGGTTGATTTACATACCTGTAATGCGATGTGTGATTTGCCATTTGAAGGTGGACCAAATATTTCAATAATTCTGCCTTCAGGTAATCCACCTCCTTTTTTATTTGCAATAATATAATCTAATTGCACACATCCTGTTGATACCCAACGTTTTACAATTGTCGGTGCTTCATCAACAGAAAGATTATATGCAACTCTTTGTGAAAATTCTTTATTTAATGATTTAATAAGATCGTCAGTAAAACCGGCAACATCATTAGTATCAACAACTTGTTCAGTTTGTTTTTCTTTTTTAGCCATGTTACAATTATTATACTAAAGAAATTTGAAAAATTTAATAAAAAATGTCAGAATATTAGTATTCTGACATTTTATTTGATTTTATTTTTTA